>Ga0116175_1000294_pt1 | contig 35941 bp, 32 predicted proteins | sample AD_UKC125_MetaG_FD_89802 | JGI IMG/M metagenome (GOLD analysis project Ga0116175, IMG submission 89802) | Active sludge microbial communities of municipal wastewater-treating anaerobic digesters from USA - AD_UKC125_MetaG | ecosystem: Engineered > Bioreactor > Anaerobic > Digestate | place: USA... | reverse complement strand
GACGGCCTGGACCCGGGACAGGTGCCCGGGAGCAGCCGCCCGCACCAGGGCCGGCGTGGTCAGGGTCAGGTCGGCTCGACCCGCAGCGTCGGTGGTCACCTGCCCGCCGGGACCTTCGATGCTCGCTCCGGGAATCGCCACACCCAGGTCGTCGACGACGACCACTCGGGTGGACTCGCCGGAGGCGGCCGGCGACCCCGAAGCCGCGTGAGAGGGCTCGGCCGCGGATTGCTGTATGCCGGCGCCAGCGGTGCCGGTGTCGCTGCCGGAGCTCGAGGTCGCCGTGGTGAGCGCCACGCTCACCGCGAGCGCGACGGTGGCAGCCACGATGGTCCACCCAGACTGTCCGAGCCGGGTGCGCGAGCGCGAGGTCACAGCCACCCTCCCCAGGCCGCGAGCGCGCCGACCGCGCTGCCCACGGCATACACGCCGATGGATGTGAGGGTCGTGCCCCAGATGGTGCGCTCCCAGCCCTGCCGCTCGGCGTCATTGGCGATAAGTGCGGGGACCATAAGGGTCGCGACCGTCAGCCCGCGCCAGGGGACGTAGTCGCCATGGCTGACCCAGATGAGCGTGCTCTCCGCCGCCCACGCGATCAGGCTGCCGACCAACACCATGCTCGAGAGCTTGCGGCGACCGAAGATCACCATGCGCGGCATGAGCACCTTGACGACGATCGCCCAGACCAGCACAGCGACGACGATGGTGAACAGCAGGTCCCACCAGCGTGGTCCGACCAAGGCCAGATAGGCAGCGGTGACGAAGCCTCCCGAGCGCAGCCCGAGCCGGGAGTAGACGAGCATGCCGACCAGGACGCTCGTCGCGACGCCGAGCAGCAACAGCTCTCGGGGGTAGCCCAGGACGGAGGCCACCTGCACTGCGGCGGTCTCGCTGGCGCCGGGAATGAGTTCGATCAGGCCGGAGTAGGCCCGCACGAAGGCCGCGAGCACGACCGTCGTCGCGAGGACGGCCAGCGCCGTGCGGCCGGGCCGTTGCCGACCCATGTCGTGGGCGATGATCCCCGGCACGAGGAAGCCGATCCCCGAGAGTGCCGCGAGATGGGGATCGAGCGTGCCGGCGCGGGCTGCCACAGCTGTGCCGATGAGAATGAGGGCCACTCCGACGAGGACTTCCACCTCGAACAGTCGGCGGCCATAGATGATCCGTCGCGGGGCCACCACTTTGGTGACGACGAGATGGGTGAGGTAGCCGAAGCCGATCGTCACGACGACCGCCAGCGGACGCACGAGCGACAGCGCGAGATAGGCGGGGACGATGGCCCCTCCGGTGGTCAGGTGGGTGCGCTCGTAGACGAGCATGCTCAGGACGACGCCCACGACGAGAGTCACCCGGACCACGTCGAAGGTCACGGCATACTCAGCCATTCGCGCTCTCCAGGTAGTGCCGGGGGAGATAGCTGGCGGTGGCCACCGCGCGCTGGATCGAGGTCGGCGCACGGTCGGGTTGCTGCGACATGACGACTTCATCGACGTGGGTGTCGCGTTCGGACTGGAAGTGCTCGATGAGCATCTCGGCCTGGGCGGTGTGGATGTTGACCATGCCGACGAGCACTCCCCGCCCGTCCGGGAAGAGCTCGGCCAGCGCGCGCAGGAGCTCGGGGAGGTCCGGCTGCACGGTGTCGCCCATGCGGTGGATCCGCTCCTCGGGGTAGCCGCCCTTGATCATGGTGTCGATGACCGTGTCTTCATAGGCACCGAAGGTGACGACATGGTTGAGCACGTTCTGCAGATCCGTGGGCACCATCGTTGCGAACAGCTGGGCACGCCGGCCGCGGTCGAGCCGGTTGTTGAGGATTCCCACGACCGGTGCCCCGGGAGGGAAGTGTGGCGCCAGAGCCTGGAAGGTGAGGATGACGCTCTCGCGGTCGTTGGCTGCGAACAGGGGCACCCACAGCACCTGCGCGCCGCCGAGGTCGTAGGTGTGCAGCCGCACGACACCGACATCGGGCACCGACTTGACCATGCCGCGCAGGGCGACCTCGCGGGGGATGCTCAGCAGGCGGGCCACCGCGAACCCGATCGCGAGGTTCTCTTTGAATTGCACATAGTCGAAATCGCGCAGTTCCTCGTCGTCGACCCCGATGGGGTCGGCATAGACGAAACGCGATCCGCGAGTGGCGGCATGGTGGGCCAGGCGGTCACGCAACGCCGGGCGATCCTCGGCGGTGACGAGCACCCCGCCGTGCGGGATGGTCGCCGAGAGCGAGTCGGCAATCTCGGCGAGCGTCTCACCCATCTCCTCTTGATGATCCTCGCGGACATTGGTAATGACCGTAATGTCCGATTTGACGAGGAAATCCTGGGAGTACTTCTGGTATGCCGGCCGCACGGCCATGCATTCGATGACGAGGGCGTCGATCTGCTGCCTCACGTGTTCTTTGACGACGTCCACCTGCTCGTAGATCGTCGGGGCGCCCCGCCGGGGAATGGGCGCTTCGACCCCGTCAGGGCCGATGACTCGAGCCGCGCTCCCGGTGGTCTTGGCAACGGTGCGATAGCCGCCCTCGCGCAGGACGCCGCCGAGCAACCGGGTGACGGTCGACTTGCCGCGGATGCCGTTGACGTGGATGCGCACCTCGAGCTGGTCGAGGCGGGCGTGATGGGCCCGGGTGGCCCGGCGCCATCGCAGCGCCAGGACGCCGACGATGATCGCGAGGACCGCGAGACCGATGACGGTGCGGATCACGCGGGTCGCACCTGGGCGTGCAAGTCGGCGAGGATCGCGGCCCCGGCACCCGACTCGGTGGCCGTGCCTGCCCCGGCCGGGGGCTCGATCGGAGCAGGGGCCTGGACGGCCACGCCGGTCAACCGGGCACAGTCGGCAAGGGAGCGCCGGTTGCCGGCCGAACGCTCCGCGAAACTCGCGTAGGAGGCGCGTTCGAGTAGGTCCCCGACGCACTCCCAGGCGGCCTCCAGGTCGGTGTCGATGAGCACGGCGCCGACGGTGCGTTCGTCCCAGGCAAAGGTCACATCGTCCTCGCCGATGACCGAGTCGAGCAGGCGGGCTACGACTCGTCGGGCGGACGCTTGAGCACGCTCGTCGAGGGAGGCGTCGGTGACCTCGATGTCGACGGCGAGTAGGCACACCGTCGACCCGAACCGTTCGGCTCGCTCGCGCTCCCGGTCGAGGCGCAGTTGGGCCGGCGCCAGGGTGAGCAGCGTCGATCCGGGAGCGAGATAGGGGGCGGTGGCCAGCCCCGGGGAGGGGAGTGAGTCCGAGCGTTGCCGCAGCCGGGAACCCAGTTGAGCGGCCAGCGCCGTCACGAGCAGGCTGGTCGTGCTGACGGCGAGGGCCAGCGGTAGTTGGGTGGGATCCCACAGTCCGAATCTGCGTTTGACCTCGAGGTATGCCGCGACGAGGACAACCGTGATGCCCGCCGCCACGCTGATGTCAGCCAACAGGGCGACCGCCATGGCGAGCAGCCCGACGCCCGCGACCGCGAGCCGAGTGACGCCAGGCTCGAGCGCGGCCAGCATGCCCATCGCCAAGGTCGCGGACGCAAGGGTCGCGACCAGGACGTGGGCGTCAGTCCAGCGGGAGGTCGTCCTGCCGCTCACGACGGGGGCGCCATCTCGCGCGCGCCAGGGCGTACATGACGGCAAACAACCCGGCACCGATCAGCGCGTGCAGCGTGAGTGACCATGCCTCGTCCGTCATCCCAGGTCGACCGGCCAGGCCACCCACACCGACACACCACCCGCATCGCAACGCGCCTCCAACCGTGGGGCGGACGCGACCAGGAGGTCGCCAGTGACTTCGAGGAGGGCGACCGGCCGGCCGGGAAGAGTCATCGCCAGCGCAGCGGTGAGTCGGGCCATGGCGCGCGCGCCCAGGAGCGCTCCCGGCGCGACCGCTTGCAGCTGCACCTGAGCCGCCTGAGCTCCGAGGCTGTTGGTGCCCGTCGCGACCGAGACCCCCACTGCGAGCGGCTCGGTCGGCGCACCACTCTCCAGCGTCGTGAGCAGCGTGACGATGGCGTGCCGGAGCGCATCGGGGCACCCGCGGACCATGAGTGGCGCATCGCGGCAGTCGAGTGTGGTCGGGTGCAGCAGCAGGTCGCACGCGTCGCGCACCACCGGGGCAAGATCGACGTATGCCGTGGGTGGTGGGGTGCCGTGCCGCGCTGCGAGGTGGTGCGGCTGGGACAGGTGCAGCCCCGAGAGGCGGGCCCGCACCCGGGCTGCAGCCCGTTGCAGGACCGGGTCCTCGCTGGCTGCGGCGCGTTCGACGAGGTCGAGGACGCTGATCCGCGCGGCACTCTGCACCTGTGGGTTATCGGTCGTCGAGGTATGCGGTGTGGTCGACGGCGTTTCGACGGCCATGAGCCCCCTGGCTCGCTGCGATGTCACTGCTCGTGCCCCCCTCAGGCATCATGGGTCAGGACAGCGCCTCACCCGGAAGTCCAGCCAAGCGCCCTGCGACCACCAGGGCCGCGTCATCCCCCGATGTCGCTGCCTCAAGCGTGCATTCCACCCTTGCGTAGTACGAGGCCTCGATTACCTTAGCGGAAATCAATCTTGCGTGCATCAGCCCATTTACCCCGAATCGAGTGAGTCAGCGATTGGGCGTCGCGTGGAGAGCATTGCTTAACCCAAGTCAATTGGCCATGATGCAGCGACAGTGATGTCATCGGGCCCGGCATCGACGACCAGTGCCGTCGAATCTATGGTCGTGCGGTCCGCCTGGACCCGCAGCCGCGGTGCGGGGCCGGCGGGCTGGGTGCGGACCAACGCCGCGGTGAACCGCGCGATCGCTCCGGCGCCCAACCGGGTTCCCGACGCCCGGACGACGAGATGCACCTGCGCCGCCGGCCCGTCGATGTAGTGCCGGCCGTGCGCGACCGAGAGGTAGGCCTCGATGCGAGCCGGGTCGGCGCGGTCCACCGTGGTGAAGAGGGTGACGAGCGCCTGCCGCGGGGTATCGGTGGCGTCGCGCACCGGCAGCGGGTCGTTGCGGACCTCGACCGAGGCCGGGGAGCGCAGGTCGAGCACGATCGCCTGCACAAGTGGCCCCAGGTCGACATATCCGAGCCCGGCGTCGGTTGTGGTGGGGGGTCGGGAGCCGACCTCGGGCGTGTCGTCAGCAGGCGGCGGCGGCCAGTCTTCCCACACCGGTGCGTGCGCCGGCTCCTGTGCGCGCGACGGCATGCCCAGCGCCCATCTGATCGCTCGGTCTCGCAGCCGGACTGCACCCGAGGGCTCCGCCACCCCGGCGATGTGATGCGGTGCCCGGCCGCCCCCGGACAACATGTCGAGAACGCCGGTTGGAGCCGTTCGGCTCGCGTCGTTGTGGCCGGCGTCGTGCGGGGGCGCTTCATTCGGGATAGCCGTCGCAGACCGCCGTGCTGTCACAGTGCCCCCCCCGGACACTCGGGGAGCGTCGAAACACCCCTTGATGACGCGAGCAGGCGCCTGCTGTCTCATCCCCGAAACGGTTGACCGTCGAACGCTCGGCTCGCGACCCGGGCGACTCCCCGCGCCCGGCTCATTCACTGTAGACCGGATGCGGGTCTGCGGCCGGTGTCGGCTTAGCCCAGGTCAAGCCTTGCCAGAACCAGAAACATGGTGAGGATCAGCGACCCCGACCCGCACCTCGGGCCGCGGTCACTGTGAACGGCACCGGGTCGGTCCACTCCCGCTGGCGGAACGCCGCGACGACGGAGGTGCCGATCGAGTCCGCCCGCTCCTGCCGCACGAGTGCGATGGCACACCCGCCGAACCCCCCACCGGTCATCCGGGCCCCTAGCGCTCCACCATCCAGCGCGGTGGTCACGGCCAGGTCGAGTTCGGGACAACTCACCTGATAGTCCTCGCGCAGCGAGTGGTGTGAGGCCGTCATGAGCGCACCCGCAGTCGTGAAGTCGTCAGCCTGCACGGCGTCGACGAAGGCGTCGACGCGCGCGATCTCGGTCACGACGTGCCGCACCCGAGCCGGTGCGACCGAGTCCCCGAGACGACTGAGACGGTCGAGCGCTTCGGGCAGGTCGGTGGGAGAGACCTCGCGCAGGGTGTCGACTCCGAGGGCGCGGGCTGCCTGCTGGCAGGTATGCCGTCGCGCGGCATACTGCCCGTCCACCAGCGCGTGGGGGGCCTTGGTGTCGATGACCAGCAGGGCCAGGCCGTGGGCCTCGAGATCGAAGGGCACCTGGGTGGTGACCCCACTGCGACAGTCCAGCCGCAGGGCGTGCCCGGGGCGGCAGAGCATCGCTGCGGCCTGGTCCATGCCACCGGTCGGCGCTCCGGCGATGTCGTTCTCGGCGACCTGGCACACCTGCGCCAGGCGAGCCCGTCCGGTGTCGTCGTCCAACAGGCCCAGGCCAGCGATGTCGGACAGCGCTGCGGCCACCGCGCACTCCAGTGCCGCAGAACTCGACAAGCCCGCGCCCACCGGCACGGCGCTGGCCACCTGCACGTCCGCACCTGGCACGGCATACCCCGCCTGACGCAGGGACCAGAAGACCCCGGCGAGGTATGCCGCCCAGTCGCCCGGCACGGTCGGGGAGATGTCATCCAGCGCGACGACCACCGTCTCGCCGGGGCGCGCTGTGCTGGAGACCCGCAGCAGCCCGTCGGTGCGCGGCTGGACCGCCGCGGTGGTGCGGTGTGGCAGGGCGATGGGCAGCGCGAGGCCGCCGTTGTAGTCGGTGTGTTCTCCGATGAGGTTGACCCGGCCGGGAGCGGACCAGACGCCGGTCTGGTTCTCGGCTCCGGCGGGATGGGGTGCCGGGTTGACGGCCGAGGCGCGCAGCGGTGAGGTCGAGGCCACGAGGCCGAGCCTAACCACCTCATCGTCTTCATCGTCGAGCTCGCCGCCCACCGCTGCGGCGCTACGCTGGGCGCATGTCCGGCGCTGTGCATGACAGGGACGCACTCACCCTCGGTCCCGGAGCGGGGCTTCGAGTGCCGTTGGATGGCGTGCAGACCGTCGGCATCGCGATTCCCGTTCCCGAGCCGCACGGAGGCTTCCTCCAGGGCAAACGGGCCAGCTTCAACGACCCGATGGCCCCGCTCATCCCGGCCCATGTCACGCTGCTCGGTCCCACCGGCGTCCCGTTGGGCGACTTCGCGCGCCTGGGTGATCACCTCACCGAGGTCGCGGCCGGGGTCGAGGCGTTCGACATGGTGCTTCGGGGCACCGGCACCTTCCGCCCAGTGTCCGATGTCGTCTTCGTGCAGGTAGCGCTGGGCATCTCCTCGTGCGAGGCGCTGGAGCGCTCGATCCGGTCGGGCGAGTGGCACCAGGACTTGACCTTCCCGTATCACCCGCATGTCACGGTGGCCCACGACGTCGCGGAGAGCGACCTCGACCGGGCCTTCGATGAGCTGGCCGACTTCCACGCCCGGTTCACCGTGTCCGAGATCTGGTTGTTCGTGCAGGGCGCCACCGGTGCCTGGTCGCCGTTGCGCTCGTTCCCGCTGCGTCGGCGCGGGGCGCCCTCGTGACCCTGGTCGCCCGCGGAAGAGCACTCTTTGCGGCGCTGACGCGCACGCGTGCCTATCGGGCGTGGACCCGCTTCGGCGACGCCAAGGGCAATCTCCTGGCCGCAGGTGTGGCCTATTTCGGCTTCTTCTCGCTCTTCCCAGCCGTGGCGTTGGCTGCGGTCGTCTTCGGCTTTCTGCTCGCCGGCAGCCCCGAACTCCTCGACGATGTGGGGCGCTCACTCGACGAGGCATTGCCTGGCTTGGTCCAGACAGCCGACAACCCGGATGGGCTGATGCCCCTCGCGGCGCCCGAGACCGCCACGCTGAGCTGGGCGGGCGCAGTGGCCTTCGTGTCCCTCGTGCTCGGCGGTCTGGGATGGATCGGATCGTTGCGGGACGGCATACGCTCCGTCTTCGGGGTGCGGGGCAGCGACGGCAACCCGGTGCTGGCCAAGCTGCGCGACCTGCTCGTCATGGGGCTGCTCGGGGCCTCCCTGCTCGTGTCGGCCGTGTCGTCATCCGTGGTCGCTGCGGCTTCGACGTGGGTGAGCGACCTGCTGGGGCTGGGGCAGGGGGTGGTGACGGTCGCGGGGGTGGCCGTGTCGTTCATCCTCGACACCGCCGTGATGGTCGTCCTGCTCCGAGTTCTGTCTGGTGTTCCGTTGCCCTGGAAGGACATTCGTAGCGGCGCCCTGCTTGGTGGCCTCGGCATGACCGTCCTCAAGATGCTCGCCGCCACCCTCATCGCGATGGCGACGCGCAACCCGCTGTTCGGGTCGTTCGTCGTCGTGGTCGGCCTGCTCTTCTGGCTCAACCTCGTCTCGCGGCTGGTCCTGCTGTCGGCCGCTTGGGCCGCCAATGACATCGACACGGCGCTGGCCGACCTGCAGGGCGCCGTCGCCCCGAGGGAAGCTGGCACTGCGGCAGCTGCCGACCCGGACGCTGCGCAGGCCGAGCTCGACACTCCACAGCAACGGCTGCGGGACGGCCTGCCCTACCTCGGCCGGCGCGACACCGACCGGGTCAATCTCGCGGCCGGCGCGCTGGTGGGCGCGGCTGCAGCGATGGGCGTCACGGCGATCGGTCGCACGCTCCGCCTGCTCCTGCCCGGCGGACGCCGCACGAGATGACCTTGCCGACCGGCCCGAAACCGCCGGAGGGAAGGGGTCAGCCCAGGAAGGGCGCTCAGCGCTGGTGCGCCCCGGGCTGCCGCCCGCGCCGCCGGGACAACGCCACGCCGAGCAGGAGGAAGGCCACGAGGATGCCCCCGGCGCCCCCGGCAAGGGTCCAGCGCGCCGGGTCGGAAGCGGTCTGCCACCAGTCCAGCATCGCGTTTCCGTCGTGGTCGACAGGTGCCGCCAGAGCAACACTCATCCCGCTCGTCGGCAGTCCGTCTGCCTCGCCGGTCGGCGACGGCAAGACGCTGGAGGGCAGAGCGGTCATCCCGGCACCGCGCCATTCCGGGGGCTGAGCGGCTGTTCCGGGCTCGACCAGCCGGCCGATCGGGCGGGCTTGCGCGGCATACGAGAAACCCCAGTTCAGCAGCGCCTCCACCGACGGCGCCTGGCGCTCGACGCTGCCCATGACCGCGACGATGAGGGTGCGATCATCGCGGGTGGCCGCTCCGATGAAGGTGTTGCGGGCCAGCGTGGTGTAACCGCTCTTGATCCCGATGGTGCCGGGATAGGAGTCGATGATCGGGTTGTGGTTGGTGATAGCGAACGGCCCGGTCGTCTTGCCGGTCGCGTCGACCGCACCCGGGAACTGTGCCTGCAGGAGCACGGCATGCCGCCGGAAGTCCGGAAGCTGCATGACGGCCCGGCCGATGAGAGCCAGGTCGTAGGCGCTGGTGTGCTGGCCGTCGGCGTCCAGGCCGGAGGGGTCGACGGCGTTGGTGTCCCAGGCGCCCAGCCGGCCCGCGGTGGCGTTCATGTCGGCGATGATCTTGTCGCGTCCGCCATAGGCCCGCGCGATCGCGTATGCCGTGTCGTTGCCGCTCACCATGATGAGTCCGTTGAACAGGTCGTCGATCGTGTACTTGTTGCCCGCGACCATGCCGACTCGAGTGCCCTCGGCGTTGACGTCCGCAGGGTCGGCGATGATGACCCGCTTGGGGTCCAGCGCAGGGAGTGCCACGAGGGCGGTGAGCGTCTTGAGGGTGCTGGCCGGGTAGAGCAGCGCGTGGGCCTGTTTGGCCGCGATGATCTCGCCGGTCTGCAGGTCGGCCACGACGTAGGACACGTGCGGCATGATCGGCGGTGCCGGCACATTCGCGGGCAGGTCGGTGACGACGCCCGGCCGGGCCAGGGCGGGTCCACCGACGACATGCTCGGGTGCGATGACCGGCCCGATCATCGGAGCCGGCGCGGCGAGCACGCAGGACCGGCGGATCGTGCGTCCGTCGGGGAGGGTGGTCACGCCGGGCTCGGAGCTGCGTTTGGCGCTCGTCGTCGCACTGTTGAGCGCAGGCTTGGGCGCCGGTGAGGTGACATAGGTCGCGGTCATTCCCGGGCCGCATCCATCGCTGCCGGTGCGGGCTGGGCTGCTCACGACGACAGGTCGGGAGGGGGCTGGGGTAGAGCTGCCGGTGGTCCTCGTCGCAGCATTCGGGGTGCTCGTCGCGGGCCGCGTAGTGACGGCCGGGTATGCCGATCCGGCCGCGGGGGCGTCGGCAGCGACGGCGGGACCGACCGCGCAGGCGAGGACGACGCCTACGATCCCCACGGCATACCCGAGGTTGGTCGAGATGCCCATGACGCGGCGAGCCTACTCGCCGGGCCGGCTACGCACCGGTCGGGGTGGTAGACAACACTGCGCCGGTATGCCGTGCGGCATACCGGCGCAGTGGTGGCCGATCAGGAGCTCAGGCGCGCTTGCTCATCGATGTGCGCAGATCCTTGTTGAGCTGGTTGATGACATCCAGCGGGATCTCCTTGGGGCATACGTCGGCGCACGCACCGGTGTTGGTGCAGCCGCCGAAGCCCTCGTGGTCGTGCTGGGAGACCATCTTGACCACGCGAGCCCACCGCTCGGGCTGGCCCTGCGGGAGCTCGCCGAGGTGGGTGACCTTGGCGCCCATGAAGAGCATCGCGGACGCGTTGGGGCAGGCGGCGACGCAGGCCCCACAGCCGATGCACTTGGCCGACTCGAACGCCCGGTCGGCCTTGGGCTTGGGCACCGGCACCGAGTGCGCCTCGGGAGCCGCGCCGGTGTTGACCGAGATGAACCCGCCGCTCTGGATGATCCGGTCGAAGGCCGACCGGTCGACGACGAGGTCACGCAGCACCGGGAAGGCGGTGGCCCGCCACGGCTCGACGGTGATGGTGTCGCCGTCGTGGAAGGACCGCATGTGCAACTGGCAGGTCGTCGTGACCTCCGGCCCATGGGCCTTGCCGTTGATCATGAGGCCACACATGCCGCAGATGCCTTCACGGCAGTCGCTGTCGAAGGCGATGGGTTCGTCGCCCTTCTCCACCAACTGCTCGTTGAGCACGTCGAGCATCTCCAGGAAGGACATGTGCTCGGACACGTCGGCGAGCTGGTAGGTGACCATCCGACCCTGGGCGTTGGGTCCGTCCTGACGCCAGATGTTGAGTGTGAGGTTCACTTGTAGCTCCGCTGCTTCAGCTCGATCGACTTGTAGACCAGGTCTTCCTTGTGCAGGACGGGGGTGCCGACGACACCGTCGGTGCCACCGGCGAACTCCCATGCAGCGACGTAGAGGAACTCGTCGTCATGACGCAGCGCCTCGCCGTCCTCGGTCTGCGACTCCGCGCGGAAGTGGCCACCGCAGGACTCGCGCCGGTGCAGGGCGTCGATGCACATGAGCTCGCCCAGCTCGAGGAAGTCGGCCACCCGGCCGGCCCGCTCGAGGGACTGGTTGAGGGTGTCGGCCGAGCCGAGGACCCGGACGTTGCGCCAGAACTCCTCACGCAGCGACCGGATGAGCCCGATGGCCTTGAGCAGGCCCTCCTCGGTGCGCTCCATGCCGCAGTACTCCCACATGATGTGGCCGAGTTCGCGGTGGAAGGAGTCGACGGTGCGCTCGCCGTTGATCGCGATGAGCCGGTCGATCCGGGCCTGCGCCGCTGCCAGTGCGCCGGTCACCTCGGGGGCGTCGGCCGCCACCTTGGGGAACGGCCCGTTCGCGAGGTAGTCGCGAATGGTGTTGGGCAGCACGAAGTAGCCGTCACCGAGGCACTGCATGAGCGAGGACGCCCCGAGCCGGTTGGCGCCGTGGTCGGAGAAGTTGGCCTCGCCGGCGGCATACAGGCCGGTGATCGAGGTCTGCAGGTCGTAGTCGACCCACAGCCCGCCCATCGTGTAGTGCACCGCGGGGTAGATCCGCATCGGCACTTCGTAGGGGCTCTCGCCAGTGATCTGGGCGTACATGTCGAAGAGGTTGCCGTACTTCTCCTCGATGGCCGCCCGGCCCAGGCGCTGGATCGACTCGGCGAAGTCGAGGTAGACACCGCGGCGGAAGTCGCCCACCTTGGGGCCGACGCCGCGGCCCTCGTCGCAGACGTTCTTGGCCTGGCGCGAGGCGATGTCGCGGGGGACCAGGTTGCCGAATGCCGGGTAGATCCGCTCCAGGTAGTAGTCGCGGTCGTCCTCGTGGATCTGGCGCGGGTCCTTGTCGCAGTCCTCGGCGCGCTTGGGCACCCAGATCCGGCCGTCGTTGCGCAACGACTCGGACATCAGGGTGAGCTTGCTCTGGTAGTCGCCGGCGACCGGGATGCACGTCGGGTGGATCTGCGTGTAGCACGGGTTGCCGAAGTAGGCGCCCTTCCGGTGCGCCCGCCAGGTGGCCGTGACGTTGCAGCCCATCGCGTTGGTCGACAGGAAGAAGACGTTGCCGTAACCACCGGAGGCGAGCACGACCGTGTCGGCCAGGTGGGTCTCGAGCTCACCGGTGGCCATGTTGCGGGCGACGATGCCGCGGGCCCGACCGTCGACGACGATCAGCTCGAGCATCTCGTGCCGCTTGAACTGGGTGACCGTGCCCTTGGCGACCTGACGCTCCAGCGCCTGGTAGGCACCGATGAGCAGCTGCTGGCCGGTCTGGCCGGCGGCGTAGAAGGTGCGGGCGACCTGGGTGCCACCGAAGGAGCGGTTGTCCAGCAGACCGCCGTATTCGCGGGCGAAGGGGACGCCCTGGGCGACGCACTGGTCGATGATGTTGGCGCTCACCTCGGCCAGGCGGTAGACGTTGGTCTCCCGGGCGCGGTAGTCGCCACCCTTGACCGTGTCGTAGAACAGGCGGTAGACCGAGTCGCCGTCGCCGTTGTAGTTCTTGGCGGCGTTGATGCCACCCTGGGCGGCGATCGAGTGAGCCCGCCGGGCGCTGTCCTGGTAGAAGAACACCTGGACGTTGTAGCCCGCCTCGCCGAGCGAGGCCGCCGCCGCAGCGCCGGCCAGGCCGGTGCCGACGATGATGACCGACAGCTTGCGCCGGTTGGACGGGTTGACGAGCTTGGCGTCGAACTTGCGGGTGGTCCACATCTTGTCGATCGGGACCGTCGTGGGCGCCTTGGTGTCGGCGATCGGAGCACCGACGGTGTACATGCCGAAGGTGTCGGCCGCGGGGCGAGTGGGGTTGGTGGTCGTCATGATCGATCAGCCCTTCACGATCCCGAAGAGGATGGCCAGCGGCGGGATCGCGAAACCGAGCACGACGATGCCGGCCACCAGGTGGGCGGTCGTGTGTGCCAGGCGCCGCGAGGTCGCCGAGTTGGTCCAGCCGAGGGTTTGGGCGCCGCTCCACACCCCGTGGAACAGGTGCATGCCCAGCGCGACGAGCGCGATGAGATAGATGAGCACGACCCACCACAGCTGGAAGCTCGCGATGACGAGCATGCCGGTGCTCGGGTGGCCGTCGATCTTCAGCTTGTCGGCAGAGAACGCACCGTTGAAGTTGACCTTGGCGATGGTGAACTGCACGAGGTGGAAGATGAGCCACGCGAGCAGCGTGACGCCGCCCCAGCGCATCATCTTGGTGCGTGCCGCGCCCTTGGCGGCGTTCTTCACGGCATACCGCTGCGGCCGTGCGCCGTTGGCGCGGCTCCACAGCGTGAAGGCTGCGTAGGCATGGACGATGAGGGACACGACCAGCAGGGCCCGGAACAACCAGAGGAAGCCCGAGTGCGGGAGGATCGGCACCAGCATCTCGCGCAGGTGCTCGGCGTATTCGTCGAACGCTGCAGCTCCCGCGAAGATCTTGAGGTTGCCGTACATGTGCATGAGGACGTAGAAAACGAAGAGCGCACCGGTCGTCGCCATGAGGAACTTCATGAACACGGTGGTGCGGCGCGCCGTCGTCTCGCCTGTGAGGAGCGTCGTAGTGGCCACGGGGTCCACCGTAGCGGGTGCCTCCCGAGGCCCGAAGGGTCCGCAGCGCACGGGGGCGGTGAGATGCCTCTCTCCCGGGCACGTGCACACCACTGTATGCCGGTGATGCAGCTTCCAGCCTGAACCCACCTCACCCATCTGGTATGCCGTCCGGCCCGACGCATTCCCCCACAGCTATTCGATGTCGCCGGGCAACCCCATCACGCTGCTAGCCGATGTCGCGGCGGCGGAACCCGGCATACGCAAGGGCCAGCAACGCCGTCGTCACGGCGAGCAGCCCCACGACGGGCGCGGCGGCGAAGGGTTCGACCGGCATCCGCGGCGAGTGCGTGAACGGCGCGAGGTTCAACAGCCAGCCGGGCAGCCCGAGCAGACCGCCGAACTCGCCGACGGTGAGGAAGAGCGCCAAGGCTCCCCACGCCACGCCCGCAGCGATCCGGGGCAGCCAGGCATAGGCGCACACGGCGAGCGCGATGCACACCCAGACTGCCGGCACATGGGCCGCGGCCGAACCAAGCAGCCGGGCGACTCCGGCCGAACCCCCGGCCGCCGCGTCGACCACCCCGATGACCCCGCCGAGGACGAGCATGAGCACCGCACTGCCGATGAGGCCGACGAGGGTGGGCGCCGCAAGCACGCGCGCCCGGGTGGTGGCACCGGCGAGCACCTGTTCGGCATGTCCGGCGACCTCCTCGGAGCGCAACCGCAGCGCCACGACGATACCGAAGGCGGCCGCGATGACCGAGAGGAAGCCGATCTCGGTGGTGAGGTAGACGTCTTCGAGCAGGCCCGCCCCGCCGCCCATCTTGCGCAACAGGTCGGCGATGCCCGGGTCCTTGATGAGGTCGGTCGCGCTCTTGGCCAGGCCCCCGACGACCAGGCCGCCGATGGCAAATCCGGCCAGCCAGCCCAGGAACCCGGGCCGTCCCAGCCGCCAGGCCAGGCCGACCGGCGAGGACAGGCTCGCCGGTGCCGTCGCACGGCCCCGCCGGCCGGCGAGCAATCCGGCACCGAGGTCACGGCGGTCCAGCAGGGCTAAAGCCCCGAGCACCCCGGCGGCGAGCACCCCCACCCCGAGCAGGATCACCCAGGATCGGTTGGCCCCGAAGGACGCGGATTGGGTCGACCAGCCCAGCGGCGAAATCCACGACAGCCAGCCCAGACCGGGCCGGGAGTCGCCGATGCTGCGCAGCAGGAAGGCCGCCCCGATGGCCCCGCCGGCCAGGCCCGCGCAGGACCGCGAGGTCGCCGCGAGTTGGGCGGCCACGGCCGTGATCCCGACGAAGGCCAGCGCCGATCCGGCCCAGCCCGCGGCGAACGCCAGAGACCCCGCAGCCGGCATGCCGAGGCCGATGTAGCCGAGCGCGGTGAGCAGGCAGGTGACGAGCACGGCCAGGGTCGCGAGAATGACGGCTGCACTCAGCGCGGCACGTCGCCCCACGACGGTGGACCCGAGCAACTCCAGCCGGCCGGCCTCTTCCTCGGAGCGGGTGTGGCGACGCACGACGGCATACCCGAAGAGGGACAGGAAGACCGCGCCCATCATCGTCATCTTCGCCACCGCGATGGAGTCGACGCTGGCCGGATTGCCCACCGGGCCATACAGGGCGACCGCCGCAGGCGAGGCGAAGATCTCGCCGATCGCCCCGCCCAACGACTCGGCCGTGGGGTAGAGCGCAAGGGTGGCCTTGGCGCTGCTCACCGCGATGCCGGCGATGGCCGCCGCGCCCAGGGGCACGAGCAGCCGGTCGCGGCGCCAGGCCAGGCGCAGCAGCGCCCCGGTGCCGGAGTAGGCGCTCATGACTGGTAGCTGCGCAGGAACAGCTCCTCCAGGGTGGGTGCCTGACAGGTGAGAGCCCGTATGCCGTGTGCTCCCAGGGCCTCCAGGACCGGCCCGATGTGTTCAGTGTCGACCGACCCGGTGAGCCGGTCCCCCTCGATGACCGCGTCGTGCAAGCCGGTGAGGCGCACGAGGTCGGCAGCGCTCGGCGGACGCTCCAGCACAGTCGACAGGGACGTGCGGGTGAGGTGGCGCAGGTCGGCGAGGGTGCCGGACTCGACGGTGCGGCCTTGTTTGATGATGCTCACGCGGTCGCAGAGCGCCTCCACCTCGGACAGGATGTGGCTGGACAGCAGCACGGTGCGACCTTGCGCGCGGACCTCGTCGATGCAGTCGCGGAAGACTCGCTCCATGAGGGGGTCCAGGCCAGCGGTGGGTTCGTCGAGCAGCAGCAGGTCGACGTCGGAGGCGAGTGCTGCGACGAGGGCAACCTTCTGCCGGTTGCCCTTGGAATAGGCCCGACCCTTCTTGGTTGGGTCCAGGTCGAAGCGCTCCAGCAATAAGTCGCGTTTGGCCCGGTCGAGGCCGCCGCGCAGCCGCCCGAGGAAGTCGATGACCTCGCCTCCGGTGAGGGTGGGCCACATCGTCACGTCGCCGGGCACGTAGGCCAGCCGCCGGTGCAACGTCTCGACGTCGCTCCACGGGTCGGCGCCGAGCACCTGGGCGGCGCCGCCGTCGGCGCGCAGCAGGCCGAGCAGGATGCGGATCGTCGTCGACTTGCCCGACCCGTTGGGGCCGAGGAAGCCGTGCACCTCGCCGGTGGTGACGGTGAGGTCGAGGCCGTCCAGGGCGACCGTGCTCCCGAAACTCTTGCGTAGACCTGAGACGGTGATCGCGTCGCTCATAGTCACCATGGTTACACATATTTCACTAATTTGTGAATGTTGTAGAATCCCCGACGTGAACGTGGATTCGAGCGCCGGACGCCGTGAGGCCGAGGTGTCTCGCTTCGTCGAGCGACTGGGCGGGGCGCTCACCGAGGCCGGCTTGGCCCGGCTTCCCTCTCGGGTCTTCGCGCAGCTGATGGCCGACGACGACGGTCGGATGACTGCGGCGGAGCTTGCCGGTGCGCTGGCCGTGAGCCCAGCCGCCATCTCGGGGGCGGTCCGCTATCTGCAGCAGGTGCGGATGATCACCCGCGAGCGCGAAAAAGGCTCTCGCAGAGACGTTTTCGTCGTCATGGACGATGCCTGGCACGACATGATGATCAACCACGAGCTGGCCTACCTGCCGTTGCGCGATGCCATGGCGGCCGGCATACCGGGTGTCGGTGGCCCGTCGACTCCGGCCGGGGCGCGACTGGCGCTGTCGGTGGAGTTTCTCGAGTTCATCAGTGCCGAGATGGACGGCATCGCCGCGCGCTGGGAGGCGCACCTGGCCGATCGCGCCGCACGGCATACCGCCGCACCGGATACCGCCGCACGGCATACCGGTCGGCGAGCCTGAAACCCGCATGGCGCAATCCCGCTCCGCCGGGGGTGTTCTAGACCATGGTCCCGGGGTGGGGGAGCGCGTGCGTCACTAGGCTGCCGCTATGGCCGATGCTGTCGCGCGTTCCGAGTCCGACCTGCCGATCCAGCAGGTGTATGCCGCCGCTGACCTCGCGGGATTCGACCCCGATGCCGCCCTCGGGGCGCCGGGGGCCTACCCCTTCACCCGGGGCGTCTACCCCACGATGTACACCGGCAAGCCGTGGACGATGCGGCAGTATGCCGGCTTCGGCACCGCCAAGGAGTCCAACGAGCGCTACCTGCAGCTGGTCAAGGCCGGCACCGGCGGGCTCTCGGTGGCCTTCGACCTGCCGACCCAGATGGGCTACGACTCCGACGAGGCGATCGCCTCGGGTGAGGTCGGCAAGGTCGGCGTGGCCATCGACTCGATCGACGACATGCGGGTGCTGTTCAACGGGCTGCCGCTGGACAAGATCTCGACGTCGATGACGATCAACGCGCCCGGTTCGACGCTGCTGTTGCTCTACCAGCTCGTCGCCGCCGAGCAGGGGATCTCCGGCGACAAGCTCACCGGCACGATCCAGAACGACGTGCTCAAGGAATACATCGCCCGCGGCACCTACATCTACCCGCCGGCGCAGTCACTGCGCCTCATCTCCGACATCTTCGCCTACTGCCACAAGGAACTCCCGCGCTGGAACACCATCTCCATCTCGGGCTACCACATGGCCGAGGCCGGGGCCACCCCCGCCCAGGAGATCGCGTTCACCCTGGCCAACGCCAAGGAATACGTCCGCGCCGCCATCGCCGCCGGGCTCGACGTTGACGACTTCGCGCCCCGGTTGTCGTTCTTCTTCGTCGCCCGCACCACGCTCCTGGAAGAGGTCGCCAAGTTCCGGGCGGCCCGCCGGATCTGGGCGCGGATCATGCAGGAGGAGTTCGGCGCCAAGAACCCCAAGTCGATGATGCTGCGCTTCCACACCCAGACCGCCGGCGTGCAGCTCACCGCCCAGCAGCCCGAGGTCAACCTCGTGCGGGTCGCGCTGCAGGGCCTGGGTGCCGTGCTCGGCGGCACCCAGTCGCTGCACACCAACTCCTACGACGAGGCCATCGCGCTGCCGACCGAGAAGGCCGCCCGCCTCGCGCTGCGCACCCAGCAGGTCATCGCCTACGAGACCGATGTGTGCAAGACCGTCGACCCGTTCGCCGGCTCCTATGTCATCGAGTCGATGACCGACGACCTCGAAGCGGCGATCGTCGAGCTCATCCAGGCCGTCGAGGACCGTGGCGGCGCGGTGCGGGCCATCGAGCAGGGCTTCCAGAAGAGCGAGATCGAGCGCTCGGCCTACCGGGTCGCCCTCGAGATCGACAACGGCGAGCGCACCGTCGTCGGGGTCAACAAGTACACGATCGACGTCGAAGAGGAATACGACCCGCTGCGGGTCGACCCGGCGATCGAGAGCGAGCAGCGCGAGCGGCTCGCCGCCTTGCGCGCCGAGCGGGACAACGACGCCGTCAAGGCAGCCCTGGCGGCGATGCAGGAGGCTGCTCGCGGCACCGACAACGTGCTCTACCCGATGCGCGAGGCGCTGCGGTTGCGTGCCACCGGCGGCGAGGTCGCCCACGCGCTGCGCGAGGTGTGGGGCGTCTACGTCCCCCAGGAGTTCTTCTAAGCCGGCCGACGCCTGCGCGGTCAGACGGTCGGCTGGCCGTCGAAGACCCGATAGGTCAACGTCCGGGTGCTCTGGCCAAAGCCGGGCGCGCTCAGGGTGATCGTCCAGGTCCCGCTGCGCGGGGTGTTGCCGATATCGGCACTGGAGTAGGTCGCGGTGCAGATCTTCACCTTGGCCAGCCCGGCGGCGTCGCTGGTGACCGTGGCGACCCGATTGCCGGGGGCCTCGCCGAACCCTGAGGTCTGGGTGGCGGGCGTGAACCCCAGCAGTTCGCCGCCGGTAGCACCCTCCAGATCGCGCTGGTGATCGCTGGAGACCACGACGGTCGCTCCCGAGACCGGGTTGCCGCCACAGTCGGTCACGAGCAGGGTCATGTTCACGACGGGATTGGTGGTCCCCGACGTGGTGACGTTGGACAGCGGGTCGGTATTGGTGTTGCTGTTGACGTTCTTGGAGTCCCGGATGTAGAGGTCGAAGCCGTTCGCGGACAGCCCCGTGGTCGAGATCGTCACGCTCAGCGGGCAGGAGGAGGCATGAGCGGGCGCGGCGGCGACGGTGAGGATCGCGGGAGCCGCCCACAGCGCACCGGCGACGACACGTCGTCGCTCGAGTGGAACGTTGCCGACCCCAGGCACGCTCGCATCGTAGATGCCTACGCCCGATTACCCACCGATCAGGCTTGACCGTGATCTAGCGCTCGACTGTGGTCATGCGGCCGGGATGCGACGGCGATTCTGGCCTGGCCCCGACACCGGACACGGCGGCGCTGCCGGCTCGCACTCCGGCGCGCAGCGCATCCTGCGGGGTTGCCCCGTCCAGCCAGGCCGCGAGCAGTCCGGCGTCGAAGGCGTCCCCGGCCCCGGTGGGATCGACGACCTCGACCGGTGGCGCCTGCGCCATCCAGGTGCCCGTCCGGCATACCCACCTGGCGCCCTCGCCGCCGTAGGTGACCACGACGTTGTCGACCGCCGCGAGCATGGCCGGCGTGCCTCCGAGGGCGTCGGCTTCCGCGGCATTGGGCAGCAGCAGGTCGATGCCCTCGACCCAGCGCAGGAAGGTGTCGGCTCCGACGCGAGCCAGCAGTGAGGGCGCCTGGGGGTCGACCGAGGTCGTCCACCCCAGGGCGCGGGCTTGGGTCAGTGCCGCCAGGCCCGCTGCCCGCGACCCCTCGTCGAAGAGGACATAGCCCGACAGATGCAGGTGCGGGGGTGCCTCACCGATGGCTCGTCCGCCGGCGAGATCGGGTATGCCGTCCCACCGGGCCCGGGTGAGGTCGACGTCGGCGGGGGCGAGCCGGGCGTTGGCGCCCCGATCGGGGAACATGGTGCGCTCGCCGGAGGTCTCGGCCAGTACGACGACCGAACAGGTGGGCAGGTCGGCATCCTCGGCGAGCAGCGCGGTCACTCCGAAGGCGCGCAGGTCGGCCCGGACCGCCTCGGCAGCCGCGTCGGCACCGACCCGGGCGAACAAGCACACCGCAGTCCCCGAGGCGGCCAGCCAGGATGCGGTGTTGCCGCCCGCACCGCCGGGTCGGACCGAGACACGGGCCGGAGTGTCGGTGCCGTAGTGCACCGGACCACCGGGCCGGACGATGACATCGAGGCCGACGTCACCGACGACAACTACCGGCCTCACTGCGAATCTGACTGCAGGGCAACGAATTCAGCCGCCACGTCTCCGGCCAGCCGGGCATTGGACAGCACGAGCTCGACGTTGGCCCGCAACGATTCGCCCCCGGAATGGGTGTGGAAGTACTCCAGCAGCCGCGGCGTGACGTCCTTGCCGTGCACCCCGTCGCGGTCCAGCAGCGCGAGCCCCTCGGCGACGAGCCGGTCATGCAGCTGGGGATCGACCTGCCGGTCGGCCGGAAGCGGGTTGGCCAGGACGACACCGGCGCAGTCGGTGCCGAGTCGGTCGCGAGCGGCGAGCACTGCGGCAGCGGCCGCCGCCGAATCGACCTGCCACGGGGCGGCATACCCGGAGTCGGAGAGGTAGAAGCCCGGGAAGGCGAGCGTCCGATAGCCGAGCACCGGGACCGACAGCGTCTCGAGGTATTCCAGCGTCCCAGGGACGTCGAGGATCGACTTGACCCCGGCGCAGACCACCAGGACGGGCGTGCTGGCCAGCACGCCGAGGTCGGCCGACACGTCGAAGGTGTGCGACGCCCCCCGGTGGACCCCGCCGAGACCCCCGGTCGCGAAGACCCGGATCCCCACCCGGTGGGCCAGCGCGGACGTGGACGCCACGGTCGTCGCCCCGGTCAGACCCAACCCGACGGCGACGCCGAGGTCGCGGACGCTGAGCTTGAGCACGTCGTCGCTCGTGCAGAGTTGCTCCAGGGCGCCATCGTCGAGGCCGATGTGCACCTGCCCGGAAAGCACCGCGATCGTCGCGGGCACCGCGCCGCCGGCCCGCACCGCCGCCTCGATCTCGCGGCCCACCCGCAGGTTGTCGCCCCGGGGTAGGCCGTGCGCGAGGATGGTGCTCTCCAGGGCCACGACCGGGCGTCCGCTCGCGAGCGCGTCGGCGACCTCTGCGCTGCAGGTGATGGGGGATGACGCGCCTGAGGCGCCCGACGTGGGAACCGACACCATGGGCGCACACTACGCTGACCCCACCATGAAGACGGTGACCCCCGCGCTGCAGGCGAGGTTGACCGAGCTCGACCCGCAGCTCGTGTCGATCCGCCGTGACATCCACTCGCACCCGGAGTTGTCCTGGCACGAGTACCGCACGACCGACCTCGTCGGCAACCGGCTCGTCGACGCCGGATTCCGAGTCACCCGACTGGAGGGCACCGGCCTGGTCGCCGACCTCGGACCGGTCGACGCGGCATACCGGGTGGCACTGCGCGCCGACCTCGATGCACTCCCGGTCGTGGAGCGCACCGGCCTGCCGTGGGCCTCCACGACGGACGGGGTCGCCCACGCTTGCGGCCACGACGTGCACACGGTCGCCTGCCTGGGTGCCGGGCTCTCGCTTGCCGGGTATGCCGGGCAGCTCACCGATCGTGGCGCCGCGGTGCGGCTGCTCTTCCAGCCGGCCGAGGAGATCGTCCCGGGAGGAGCGCTCAAGGTCATCGACGCCGGCGGGCTGGCCGGAGTCGACGAGATCTACGGGCTGCACTGCGAGCCGACCCTTGACGTCGGTCAGATCGGGTTGCGGGTCGGTCCGATCACCGCCGCAACCGACGCCATCGAGGTCACGGTGCACGGCGGTGGCGGGCACACCTCGCGCCCGCACCTCACTCAGGACCTCACCTTCGCGCTCGCCAAGGTCATCACCGAGGTGCCGGCGGTGCTCTCGCGCCGCATCGACCCGCGGGCCGGCCTCTCGGTCGTGTGGGGCGCGATTCACGCGGGTGGGGCCCCCAACGTCATTCCTTCGACCGGGTTGGTCTCGGGCACGCTCCGGGTGCTCGATGCCGACGTCTGGCACGAGGTCGGCCCGGTGCTTGCCGACCTGGTCGCCGAGATCCTCGCCCCGTATGCCGTGACCCACCAGATCGAGCACACCCGCGGGGTGCCGCCGGTGGTCAACACCACCGATGGGGTCGACGTGCTGCGGGAGGGCGTCGTCATGGCCGGCGCCACCGAGATGCCGGTGCGACAATCCCTCGGCGGCGAGGACTTTGCGTGGTACCTCACGAAGATCCCCGGAGCGCTGGCGCGGCTCGGCACGCGCACACCGGGCGGGCCGACCTTCGACCTGCACCAAGGTGACTTCGCCGTCGACGAGCGAGCCGTCGTGGCCGGGTCACGTGTGCTTGCCGGTGCTGTCGTGGCTGCTGTGACGAGGGCCACCGGCACCTCGCGATGACAACTCCGGATGACTTGGTCGCAGCCTCGGCCGGTGACCGCTCCAGCCGTCGTTGACGAGCACGTGTCGCTTCGATAACGGTTGGCGTGGGCCCCGTGCGCAGGGGCCGGACACGGCATACCCGGGGCTAGAGTCAGGGGCGACGAGGGCGCGGGTATCCCCGCGTCCTCACCCCGGAATGACATCTAAGGAGACCACCTTGCGTCAGGTGATGAAGATGGCCGTCGTCGTGGCGGCTGGATCGCTTGCGCTCGCTGCGTGCAGCAGCAGCTCGTCCACCCCCGCTGCGAGCACCGGTGCGTCCGGCGCGGCTCAGATCAAAGTCGGCATGGCCTATGACGTGGGCGGTCGCGGCGACCAGTCTTTCAACGACGCCGCAGCAGCCGGCTTGGACAAGGCCGCCAAGGAGCTCGGTGTCGTGAGCAAGGAGGCTTCCGCCTCCAACGGTGAGGCCGAGTCCGCTCGTGAGGAGCGCCTCCAGCAGCTCATCGACGCCGGGTACACCAATATCGTCGCCGTGGGCTTCGCCTACGCCCCGTCGGTGACCAAGGTCGCCAAGGCCAACCCGAAGGTCAAGTTCGCGCTCGTCGACTCCACCGACGCCAAGGGCGACAACATCGAGAACATCACCTTCGCCGAGCACGAGGGCTCCTTCCTCGTCGGTGCTGCAGCCGCACTGAAGTCCAAGACCGGCAACATCGGCTTCGTCGGTGGCGTCGAGATCGACCTCATCAAGAAGTTCGAGGCGGGCTTCACCGCCGGTGCCAAGGCCGTCAACCCCAACGTCAAGGTCCAGACCAAGTACCTCACCCAGCCGCCGGACTTCTCCGGGTTCGGCTCGGTCGACAAGGGCAAGACCGCCGCCGAGGGCATGTACCAGAACGGCGCCGACGTGATCTACCACGCCGCCGGTGGCTCCGGTGGCGGCGTCTTCACCGCCGCCAAGGCTGCGGGCAAGCTGGCCATCGGCGTCGACTCCGACCAGGCCGCCTCGCCGGCGCTCGCGGGTGTCAAGGACGTCATCCTCACCTCGATGCTCAAGAAGGTCGACGTGGGTGTCTTCGACTTCATCAAGTCGGTCAAGGAAGGCTCCTTCAAGTCTGGCGAGAAGGTCTTCAACCTCAAGGTCAACGGCGTCGGCTACGCGACGACCGGCGGACAGGTCGACGACATCAAGAGCAAGCTCGATGACTTCAAGCAGCAGATCATCGACGGCAAGATCACGGTTCCCACCAAGCCGTGATGCTGCAATGAATCTGCACTGAACCGGACGCCGGTTCGGGGCGCCCAAAGGGTGTCCCCGGGCCGGCGTTTGGCGTAGGTTGAGCGGTCTCGCGTCCCCCGGGGTCAGTGCCGACCCGGTCCATCCCAGCGGAATGCCCGCCCAGCGGGCCGAATGAGGAGCGTGCGTCATCAGCGCCACGGACAACCCAGCAGGGCGCTCGGCTTCGACCGGCCCCACCGCGACGGACTCGTATGCCGTCGAGTTGCACGGCATCACCAAACGCTTCCCCGGTGTGGTGGCCAACAAGGACATCGAGCTGTCGGTCCGGCGCGGCACCGTGCATGCCCTGGTGGGCGAGAACGGGGCCGGCAAGTCCACCCTGATGAAGATCCTCTATGGGGTGCAGCAGCCCGACGAGGGCACGATCACCGTCAACGGTCAGGTCGTGACGCTCAAGAGCCCGACCGAGGCGATCGACGTGGGCATCGGCATGGTGTTCCAGCACTTCATGCTTGCCGACAACCTCACCGTGCTGGAGAACGTCGTCCTCGGAGCCGAGAAGCTGCACGGCATCGGTGACGGTGCCCGCACCAGAATCCGAGCGATCTCCAAGGAATACGGCCTGGATGTCGACCCGGACGACCTCGTCGAAGATCTCGGCGTCGGCGCCCGGCAGCGGGTGGAGATCCTCAAGGTGCTCTACCGCGGGGCCAAGATCCTCATCCTCGACGAGCCCACCGCGGTCCTGGTGCCGCAGGAGGTCGCCGAGTTGTTCGACAACCTGCGCGAGCTCAAGGCCGAGGGCCTGACGGTCATGTTCATCTCGCACAAACTCGACGAGGTGCTTTCGGTCGCCGACGACATCACGGTCATCCGCCGGGGCACGACGGTTGCCACCGCCGACCCCAAGACGACCACGGCCCGCCAGCTTGCCGAACTCATGGTCGGGTCGGCGCTGCCGTCGCCGAGCACCGAGGAGTCCACCGTCACCGACCGGCCGGTCCTCACCGTCGAGGGCGTCGACCTGTCCGGCCCGGCGGGACAACGCAAGGTCCTGGACAACGTCAGCCTGACCATCCATGCCGGCGAGATCGTCGGCATCGCGGGCGTCGAGGGCAACGGCCAGGCCGAACTCGTAGAGGTCATCATGGGGATGCGCGAGCCGAGCTCCGGGCGCATCCTGCTGGAGAACGAGGACATCTCCGACTGGGAGGTCCGGGAGATTCGCGAGGCCGGCGTCGGCTACATCCCCGAGGACCGCCACCGGCACGGCCTGCTGCTCGAGGCGCCGCTCTGGGAAAACGTCATCCTCGGCCACCAGACCCAAGCCCCCAACGTCAAGGGCCAACTCATCGACGCCAAGGCGGCCAAGGCCGACACCGAGGCGATCGTCAAGGACTTCGACGTACGCACCCCGTCGATCAACGTCACCTCCGGATCGCTCTCCGGCGGCAACCAACAGAAACTCATCGTCGGCCGCGAGATGCACCACGCCCCGCGGGTGCTCATCGCCGCCCACCCCACCCGTGGGGTCGACGTCGGGGCACAGGCCTCGATCTGGTCGATCATCAAGAAGGCTCGCCGCGAGGGCATGGCGGTGCTGCTCATCTCGGCCGACCTCGAGGAACTCGTCGGGCTCTCCGACACCATCCGGGTCATTCTCCGCGGCGGCCTCTCGGCGCCCTTCGATCCCGATGTCGTCACCCGAGAAGAGTTGGGTGCCGCGATGACCGGCGCCGACGGCCACGCCAAGGAGGACGTCCAGTGAGCTTCTCCCCGCGCAAGATCCTCATGGCGCTCGCCGCGCCGGTGCTGTCGATCCTCGTGGCGATGGTCATCACCTCGATCATCCTGCTGGCCGCCAAGGACCCGGTCGGTGAGGTCTGGGCCCAGTTGCTGCGGCTGCCCAGCCCGCGCCTGACGATCGCCATCGTCAACTCGGCGGTCGTGCTCTATTTGTCCGCGGTTGCCGTCGCCATTGGGTTCCGGATGAACCTGTTCAACATCGGCGTCGACGGGCAGTACCGGGTCGCGGCCTTCGCTGCCGCGGTCTTCGCCGGTCAGGCCTGGTTGCCAGGGTGGCTCAACATCCTCGTGTCGTTGCTCGTCGCGATGCTGGCCGGCGGGCTCTGGGCCGCGATCGCCGGCTGGCTCAAGGTCACCCGCGGTGTCTCCGAGGTCATCTCGACGATCATGCTCAATGCCATCGCGACCTATCTGGTGGCCTACTTCCTGCAGAAGGTCGCGCTGTCGTCCGAGGGCAGCAATGTCACCAACACCAAGACCATCCCCGAGAGCTCGCGGGTGCCCGGCATACCGGTGACCATCGGCGAGCAGCAGCGCGAGATCTACGGCCTGATCTTCCTCGCGGTCCTGGTCGGCTTCCTCTACTGGTTCATCCTCAACAAGACCCGCTTCGGCTTCGACTTGCGCGCGACCGGCCGGTCCGAGACCGCCGCCATCGCCAGCGGGGTCAAGGTCAAGCGGATGGTCCTCATGTCGATGATCCTGTCCGGCGCCGTTGCCGGGTTGGTCGGGATGCCGTTGCTCTTCGGCCAGGACTTCGCCTACGGCACGACCTTCCAGGCCGGGCTCGGGTTCTCCGGCATCGCCGTCGCGCTGTTGGGACGAAACCACCACCTCGGGATGGCCGTCGCCGCGATCGTCTGGGGCTTCCTCGAGCAGCAGTCCAACGGGCTGCAGATCAACGCCGGGGTGTCCGACCGGCTGGTCGGCGTCATCCAGGGCGTCATCGTCCTGTCGGTCGTCATCGCCTACGAGATCGTGCGCCGGGCGAGCATCACCATCGAGCAGCGCAATGTCGCCGCCGCGCTCGCGGCCGAGCGAGCCAAGGCGCAGAACGCAGCCGCGGAGGTCGCAGCATGAGCACCAGCACCGTGACCAATCCCCCGGCCGCCCCTAGCGACGCGGTCCCCGACCGGGGCAAGCGCAAGCGGCCGGTGTGGTTCTGGCCGGCCGTCGTCGGTGGGGCCATCGTGCTCATCTCGACCCTGCGGGTGATCACCGGTGCCAGCGATATCGACTCCAGTGGTTCGCTCGCGGCTGCCGTCGGGCTCACCATGCCGATCCTGTTGGCCGGGCTCGGCGGTCTGTGGGCCGAGCGGGCCGGTGTGGTCAACATCGGTCTGGAAGGGATGATGATCCTGGGCACCTGGGGCGGGGCGTTCTTCGCCTACTCCTACGGGCCGTGGGGGGGCGTTCTCGGCGCCGTGCTGTTGGGCGTCATCGGCGGGGCGATTCACGCCCTGGCCACGGTGATCTTCGGAGTCGACCACATCGTCTCCGGTGTGGCGGTCAACCTGTTGGGCGCGGGTGCCGCGTCCTACCTTGCCGCGCGCACCTTCACCGGCCTTCCCGGCGGAGGTCCGACTCAGTCGCCGCCCTTGGAGCCTTTCCCCAGCTTGACGATCGGGCCGCTGGCCGACGCCCTGGGCACGGTAGAAAGGTCCGGCACCTGGTTGCTCGCCGACATCGCCAGCCTGCTGCGTGCCCTGGTCAAAGACCTGTCGTTCATCACGATGCTCACGATCTTCCTCGTCATCGCGACGTGGTTCGTGCTGTGGCGCACATCCTTCGGCTTGCGGGTGCGCTCCTGTGGTGAGGCGCCGCAGGCGGCGGAGACGCTCGGCGTCAACGTCATCCTGCACAAGTTCCTCGCGGTGCTCATCTCCGGCGGTTTCGCCGGGCTGGGCGGCGGGTTCTTGGCCCTGGTCGCCTCCAACCTCTATCGCGAGGGCCAGACCGCTGGGCGCGGCTACATCGGCCTCGCGGCGATGATCTTCGGCAACTGGCGACCCGGCGGGCTGACCGCTGGTGCGGCGCTGTTCGGCTACACCGACGCGATCAATCTGCGCGGTCGCGGCGACGTCATTCACGCCTTCCTGCTGCCGATCGCCATCGGTCTGGTGGCCTGGGGCATCTGGCAGATCGTGCGCCGCCGGCAGGGCAAGCCGATGGCCGGGGTGGTCCCGGTGGTCACCGGAGTGCTCGCCCTCGCGTGGTTCTTCTTCACCAGCGAGGTGCCTCGTGAGTTCACCGGCATGACGCCCTATGTCGCCACCCTGCTCGTGCTCGCCTTCGCCTCACAACGACTACGGATGCCCAAGGCGGACGGCCAGATCTATCGCAAGGGCGAAGCCCGGTAGCCGCGATGACAGGCGCAGACGAGGGTATGCCGTCCGCTCACCCGGGCGGGTCGGTCCCGGACGTCGACTGGGCCATGCTGCGGGAGCGGGCCGTCGCCATGCTCGACCGGGCCTACGCCCCCTACTCCGAGTTTCCGGTCGGGGTCGCCGGACTCGTCGACGACGGCCGGATCGTCACCGGGTGCAACGTCGAGAATGCCGCCTACGGCGTGGGCTTGTGCGCCGAGTGTGGGATGGTGTCCGACCTCGTCGCGGGCGGGGGCGGACAGCTGCGGGCCGTCGCATGCGTGGGGCGGCACGGCATACCCCTCATGCCGTGCGGACGGTGCCGGCAGTTGCTGTGGGAGCACGGCGGACCGGAGTGCCTGCTGGCCACGCCCCAGGGGGTCCTGCCGATGCGTGAGATCCTGCCTCAGGCGTTCGGGCCCGAGGATCTGGCCGCCGACCGACGACGAGAGGAGACCCGATGAGCGAGGCCTTCGACGCCGTCGACGTCATCATCGCCAAGCGCGACCGCAGTGAGCTCAGTGACCCGCAGATCGACTGGGTCATCGACGCCTACACGCGAGGGGTGGTCGCGGACGAGCAGATGTCGGCGTTGGCGATGGCGATCCTGCTCAACGGGATGACCCCGCGGGAGATCGCGCGCTGGACTGGCGCGATGATCGCGTCGGGGGAGCGGATGGACTTCTCCGGGCTCGCGCGGCCCACCGCTGACAAGCACTCGACTGGGGGTGTCGGCGACAAGATCACCCTGCCCCTTGCGCCCCTCGTCGCGGCGTGTGGGGTCGCGGTGCCGCAGCTGTCCGGGCGCGGACTCGGGCACACCGGCGGCACCTTGGACAAACTGGAGTCGATTCCCGGGTGGCGGGCCGCGCTGAGCAATGCCGAGATGCTCGCGGTGCTCGAGGACGTCGGTGCGGTGATCTGTGCCGCGGGGGCGGGCCTCGCGCCGGCCGACAAGAAGCTCTATGCGCTGCGCGATGTCACCGGCACCGTCGAGGCGATCCCGCTCATCGCCAGTTCGATCATGAGCAAGAAGATCGCCGAGGGCACCGGGGCGCTCGTCCTGGACGTCAAGGTCGGCTCCGGCGCCTTCATGAAGGACGTCGACCGGGCCGGTGAGCTGGCCCGCACGATGGTCGACCTCGGCACGGCTGCGGGCGTCACGACCGTGGCGCTGCTCACCAACATGCAGACCCCCCTAGGGCTGACTGCCGGAAATGCTCTGGAGGTGCGCGAGTCCGTCGAGGTGCTCGCCGGGGGTGGTCCGGAGGACGTCGTCGAGCTCACCGTGCGGCTAGCCCGCGAGATGCTCGCGGCGGCCGGTCGCGACGGTGTCGACCCTGCCGACGCGCTGCGGGACGGGCGCGCCATGGACGCCTGGCGACGGATGATCCGGGCCCAGGGCGGCGACCCCGACGCCCAGCTGCCGGTCGCACGGCATACCCACGAGGTGCTCGCGGAGGGCACCGGCGTGCTCACTCAGCTCGACGCGCTCAAGGTGGGGATCGCGGCCTGGCGCCTGGGCGCCGGCCGGGCGCGCAAGGAAGATCCGGTGCAGGCGGGCGCGGGCATCGAGCTGCACGCCAAGCCCGGAGCGTTCGTGCGCGCCGGTGAGCGACTGATGACCTTGCACACCGACACCCCGGAGCGCTTCGCGCGCGCGCTCGAGGCGCTCGACGGGGTGAGTTTCATCGCACCCGTTGGGTCGCGGCCCGACCTGCTGCCCCTGGTCATCGACCGCATCGCCTGACCCGGGCGGTCTGACACTCGGCCGGAAAACCCGGTGCAGCCGGCCGCAAGGGCGTGACAGGCTCAGCGGTTGTGAGTCATCCCCTGGCGCGCCGGCTCATCCTCGGCATCGCTTTCTCTGCGCTGGGCAGTGGCCTCACCATGCCCTTCCTCTACGTTTACCTCGCCCAAGGACGGGGCATCCCGACCCAGACGGTGGGGCTGATCTTCGCCTGGATGGGCGTCGTGAGCTTCCTCGCGGCCCCCATGGGCGGCACGCTCATCGACCGGTTCGGACCCCGGTCCGTGATGCTCGTCGGATTGGTCGTCGAGGTCGTCACCACCTACCTCATCGGGCACGTCGCCACCGTGGGGCAGGCATTGGTCGTCGTCACCGCGATCTGCCTGGGCACCGTGGGGCTCTATCCCGCGACGACGGCGATGCTCACCCGGCTGGTCCCGCAGGCCGAGCGGGAACGCGCGTATGCCGTGCAGTTCATGCTCATGAACGCCGGTTTCGGCATCGGTGGTCTGGTGTCCTCGCTGATCGTCGACACCTCGTCGGTGGAGTCGTTCCAGCGGCTCTACCTCATCGATGCGCTCTCTTATGTGGGCTACATCGTCGTCGTGCTGACCTTGCCGCGCTCGGCCGGCTCACTGGCATCGGTCACCGACAGCGCGAGCGAGGTGCCCGCCGGGGGCTGGCGCGAGGTCCTTGCCGACCGGGCGATGGTGCGCTTCATGGTCGTATGCGTGGTCGTCGTCACCTTCGGCTATGCCCAGATGGAGGCAGGGTTTGCCGCCTACGTCACCGAGACCGCAGGGGTGCCGGCGAGTCGGCTGGGCTGGGCGTTTGCTGCCAATACGGCGGTCATCGTGCTCGGACAGCTCGTCGCATTGCGCTTCATCCCTGGGCGAAGCCGCACCCGGATACTCGCGCTGGCCGCCGCGATCTGGTCTGTGTCGTGGGTGGTCGTCGCCCTCAGCGGCACGGTCTCAGGGGCGGGCGCGATCCTCTGTGCTGTCGTCGGTCTGGGCATGTTCGGTGTCGGTGAAACCCTGTGGGCGCCGGTCGTGCCGGCCCTGGTCAACGATTTGGCCCCCGAGCACCTGCGTGGTCGTTACAACGCGGCGCAGTCGATGGTCTGGACGATCGCGGCGGTGTTGGGCCCGGCGACTGCAGGGCTGTTGCTGGGCAACCACCTGGCCGGTGTCTGGGTCATCGCGACTGTGGGCGGCACCGGCGTCGCTGCGTTGCTGTTCGTGCGCTTGCGCCGTCACCTCACCCCGCGGGCCGATGGCCGCGTCAGGACGGTGACGGACGAGTGACCGCGGGCCTCGTGGGGCTGAGGGGAAGCCGACGGGCCCGCGGTCACTCCGACGGGACGACCCAATGTGGGAGGGGGGCCGCTCCCGCCGCCCGCACGGCACCCGAGGGTGCCCTGCGGAAATGCAAAGTCCGCCCCGAGCGTGGCATCTGGTTAGCGTTTCGTCACAGTGCAAGTTAATCGAGATCAGTTGATATGCGAACCCTGTGACGGCTGTTGATCGACATTAACCGGTGGGGTGACAGCGCTTTTAGGGTCTGCCACTATGGCGGAGCGCTCGCCGCCGGGGGATCTTCCGAGCGGTGGCGCGGCACCTCAGTAGTCTCCTCGGCGGTCCGCCGCTCGAGGAGGAGCCGGGATCCGGGGGGATTCCGTCTCGGAGCCGCACCGTTGGTGCGGATGTCACCACTGAGAGCAAGCGGTTGAGGGACCGGTTGCACACCAGGGTGATTGCCGAGGCGCCCGGTTGACCGTGGACTCGTCAGGTTGATGCGGCCGGACGTGACCACTTAGGGGCCTCATACGGATGCTTCCGTGTGAGCCTGTAGGGGAAAGTCAGCTCAGCCATATGGGACATTTACGGTTCTCAGTCGCGAACGGCAGACGGTGTGCGCGGGAAATGCATCCGTCTGAATGCCGCGCCTTGGGGAGCGGTTCCTGCGGCGGCTTGTGCAACTGGTAGATGTTCATGAGTGGCTGGCCGGTACACCCGGCGAACCCGAGACAACGGGACACGGGCAGTCCCTGTCGTCAAGGGCCTCGCGGGCGGGTCGATTTCGACCCGCCCGCGAGGGCTCTGCCCCGGAGCGAGGTGCAAGACCACGCCCCGGGGCCAGACCCTCGCAAGACCGCCTCTCACGGGGCTGACGCCCACGACACCGGGTGACTAGAGTTCGAGAATGCCGCACGTCACTACCGATCCCGTCCGTATCCCGGTGCCGGGAGGCAAGGTCATCAACGAGCACGTCGGGCTGGTCGCCACATCGACCGCGACCGTCTCGGTCGCGCACATGCTCGCGCCATCGGGGTGGGAGGAGCCCTTCCAAACCCCGGAGTTCGACGAGATCACCGTCGTCGTCCGAGGGGCACTGCAGGTCGACTGCGACGGGCGCCGCTACGAGGTGGCCGCGGGCCAATCGATCGTCACCACGGCCGGTGAGCGGGTGCAATACTCCGCCGGGCCGCTCGGGGCCGAATACGTCGCCATCTGCCTGCCGGCATACACGCCGGAAACCGCCCATCGTGAGGATTCATGAGCACTGCCACTCGGCCGGATGCGGCCACCGTCCTGGCCGCACCGAAAGTGCTGCTGCACGACCACCTCGACGGTGGCGTCCGGCCGCAGACGATCCTCGAGATCGCCGACGAGATCGGGTATGCCGGTCTGCCGGCGCACGATGCGGCGAGCCTCGGGACGTGGTTCCACGAGTCGGCCGACTCCGGGTCGTTGGAACGCTATCTGGAGACCTTCACGCACACCGTGGCGGTCATGCAGACCGAGGCCGGGCTGGCGCGGGTCGCCAAGGAGTGCGTGCTCGACCTGGCCGCCGATGGCGTCGTCTACGCCGAGAGTCGTTATGCCCCCGAGCAACATCTGGCGGGTGGCTTGCGATTGGAGCAGATCGTGGAGGCGGTCAACGCCGGCTTCCGCGCAGGCGAGACTGAGGCAGCCGCCGCCGGGCACACCATCCGGGTCACCTCGCTGCTCACTGCGATGCGGCATGCGGCGCGCAGCACGGCGATCGCCGAGCTGGCCGTGCGCTATCGCGACGACGGGGTGGGGGGATTCGACATTGCCGGCGCGGAGGCGGGGTTCCCGCCCACGCGCCACCTCGACGCCTTCGAATACCTCCGCCGCGAGAACGCGCACTTCACCATCCATGCGGGCGAGGGCTTCGGGCTGCCGAGCATCTGGGAGGCGATTCAATACTGCGGGGCCGACCGGCTGGGTCACGGTGTCCGGATCGTCGACGACATCGCGATCGCCGGGGTGGCCGCGTCGCTGTGGATCCGGATGGCCGAGAAGAACCACATCGCGAGCCTTGACGACGTCGACCTGTCCTCGGTGCGGCTCGGTCGGCTCGCCGCCTATGTCCGCGACGCCCGGATCCCGCTGGAGATGTGCCCGACATCCAACCTGCAGACCGGCGCCGCTCCGTCGATCGCGCTGCACCCGATCACCTTGCTCAAGCAGCTGCGGTTCCGGGTCACGCTCAACACCGACAACCGGCTGATGAGCAACACGACGATGACCAAGGAGGCGCAGGCGCTCGTCGACCAGGCCGGGTGGACCCTCGATGACCTGCGGTGGGTGTCGATCAATGCGATGAAGTCGGCCTTCATCCCGTTCGACGAACGGCTCACCATCATCGAGCAGATCCTCAAACCCCGCTATGCCGCGCTGGGTGCCGTGGGCTCGACCGCTCCGGTGGACTGAGCTCGCCCTCAGAACCGCTCGGGCGGGGTGAGCCGGTCGCGCAGGGCGGCCTCTGCGAGCAGGCGCAGATGGTCGCGTCGGCGCCGCTCGGCGACGACAGCCGCCATGACGTATTCCGGGTGGACGCCCGGTGGCGGCTCCGGCGAGAGGTAGCGGCGCACCTCCTCGTAGAGCTCGCGGCCCTGCTGTTCGCGGGCCCCTGGGTCCATCTGGAAGGCGGCCGGGAGGAACGATCGCAACCCCGCGGCCAGGTCATCGGGCAGGGGCGCGATGTCGGCGCTCATCGCCCAGCCCGCGAGGTGCGGTGGCATCGGCACGGCGGTCGACAGCCGTCCGCGGCCGCGTTCCCGCACGACGAAGGTGCCCGCGGCCATGTCGCCCATCCGCTTGGTGCGGGGGTTGACGACGGCGGCGACGACGGCCGGCATACCGAAGAACAAATAGACCTCGACCACGCCGGTGAGTCCGCGGGTGAGGGCGTGGCGGAAAGTGATCGGGCCGCCGTCGTCACGCAGGGTGCGCAGCCCGGTCGCCAGCTTGCCGACGGTGCGTCCCCGGGTCAGCGTCTCGAGGGTCACGGGATAGCCGACGAGCACGGCGACTGTCGCGAGCAGCATGATCCCGGCCGCGACCGCGTCGTCGGCGTGCAGGGCGAACATCGAGGCAATCGTCATGACGAATGACGCGGCCATCTGGATGACGAACAGGTCGATGAGCCCGGACAGCATCCGCATGCCGAGCGATGCGGCCGGCAGGTCGAGGGCGACCGCCTCACCGGTCACGAGGTCGTCGGCGGTCACGCCGAGCGTCGCGCCGGGCTGCAGGCTCATCGCTTCCCCTGTCCGAGCTGTCGTGCCTGTCCGAACTGTCGTGCCGCACCGATGGTGACCACCCATGTCGGGGCACCAGGCTACGCCAGGGGCGCGACCGGCATACAGTGCTGTCCGTGGACCTGGATGCCTTCGTCGCCGTGCACTCACGGGAGTGGATGCGCCTGGAGCAGCTGGTGTCCGCGCGCGGTGCCCTGACCGGGGCCGAGGCCGACGAACTGCTCGACCTCTACCAGCGCTGCGCCACCCACCTGTCCGAGGTCCGCTCGACCACTCCCGACCCGAGCATCGTGGCCGACCTGTCCTCGCTGCTGGCGCGCGCCCGGGCCCGCGCCGGCGGGGCGCGCACGACCTCCTGGCGCGACGCCGTCGGCTTCTTCACGGCGACCTTCCCCGCGGTGCTCTATCGCACCCGGCGTTGGTGGCTGTGGGTGCTCGCCGCCAACGTCGTGCTGGCCTTCGCGCTCGGCGCGTGGTTCGTGGCCAACCCGCAGTTCGAGTCCTCGCTCGCGACGCCGTCCGAGATCGACCAGCTGGTCAACCACGACTTCGCCGACTACTACAGCGAGTATGCCGCCGGGTCCTTCGCCTTCAAGGTCTGGACCAACAATGCCTGGGTCACCGCGCTGTGTCTGACCTTCGGCATCCTCGGCTTCCCGGTGATCTACCTGCTGTGGCAGAACATGGCCAACGTCGCGGTCATCGGGGCGCTGATGTGGAACCACGACCGCGCCGGCATCTTTTTCGGCCTGATCCTCCCGCACGGTCTGCTCGAACTCACCGCAGTCTTCGTCGCGGCCGGCGTCGGGCTGCGGGTCTTCTGGGCCTGGGTGGAGCCCGGTCCCCGCACGCGCCTGGATGCCGTCAGCCACGAGGCGCGCTCGGCGATGACCGTCGCGCTCGGGCTGATCGTCGTGCTCTTCGTCTCGGGCGTGGTCGAAGCCTTCGTCACCCCGTCGGCGCTGCCGACCTGGGCGCGGATCGGGATCGGCTGGTTCGTCGAGGCGCTCTTTCTCACCTACGTCTTCACCCTCGGCCGGTATGCCGTCCGGCGAGGTGAGACCGGCGACGTCGCCGCATCCGACCAGAGCGCGATGGCACCGACCCGGGCCTAAGTCCGGCCGAGATCTGCCGGGAAACCTTCCGACTCGCCGCCTTTCCCGCCTCCCGCGCCCTCTCTCACGGGGTGTCTAGAGCTGGCCGGTGGCCTTGAGCATGAGGTAGTGGTCCGCCAGGCGCGGGGGCAACTGCTCAGGTGAACCGTCGACGACGTCAATCCCCATTCGGCGCAGCACCGCAGCCGTCTGCTCGCGCAGCGCCAGCGTGCGCTCGGCCGCTGCCGCGGCATACGCATCCGCGGTCGTCTCACGGACCGCGGCCATGGCCTCCAGGGCGGGGTCACTGACCGACGCGAGCACGACCCGGTGGTGGCGGGTCAGGCTCGCCAGCGTCGGCAGCAGGGATTCCCGGATCGCGGCCGGTTCCAGCGGGGTGAGCAGCACGACGAGGGAACGGCGGCGGGTGGTATCGCTGACGGCGCTCGCGAGGGCTGGCCAGGAGGCTTCCACGAGGGCGGCGTCCAGCGGTGCCATGGCCTGCACGAGGTCGGCGAGCAGGGTGGTGCGGTTGGCCGCTGCAGCGACGCGGG
>Ga0116175_1000284_pt1 | contig 36547 bp, 29 predicted proteins | sample AD_UKC125_MetaG_FD_89802 | JGI IMG/M metagenome (GOLD analysis project Ga0116175, IMG submission 89802) | Active sludge microbial communities of municipal wastewater-treating anaerobic digesters from USA - AD_UKC125_MetaG | ecosystem: Engineered > Bioreactor > Anaerobic > Digestate | place: USA... | reverse complement strand
CGGTGTCGCGGCGTTCCTGGTGGGTCCGATCACCACGAGCTGGAACGTCCCGTTCCCGATCGCGGCGCTGCTCGCGGCTGCCTTGGCCGCGGTGATCGGTCTGGTGATCGGCCTGCCCGCCTTGCGGATCCGCGGTCTCACGGTCGCGGTCGTGACGCTGACGATGGCGTACACCCTGGAGGCGTTCTGGTTCCGCAACACCGACTTCGTCGACTCGTCCGGCGTCGATGTACCGGCCCCGTCGATCTTCGGCCTGGACCTGGGCATCGGCACCGGCGGCGCCTATCCGCGGGCCGCGTTCGGGCTGTTCTGCCTGGTCGTGGCGGTGGCCGTGGCGGTCGGTGTGGTGTACCTGCGGCGCAGCCGACTCGGTACGCGGATGCTGGCGGTGCGTGCCAACGAACGCTCGGCCGCGGCCTCGGGCGTGAACGTGACGGCCACCAAACTCGCGGCGTTCGGGATTGGTGCGTTCATCGCCGGTCTCGGCGGCACCCTACTGGCCTACCAGCAGACCAATGTCTCATTCCAGCCGTTCGCGGTGTTGCTCGGCGTGTTGCTGTTCGCCACTGTCTACCTGGCCGGCGTCACCTCGGTGACCGGCGGTGTGATCGGTGGAATCCTGGCTGCCGGAGGTGTTTTCGTCTACGGCCTCGATGCTGTCGGCGGTGGCGACCTCTACCAGGTGCTTATCGGTCTCGCGCTGATCATCGTGGTGCTGTTCAACCCCGAAGGGCTGGCCGGTCCGGTGCTCGCGCTGGGTCGCAGACTCGATCTTGGCAAGCCCGTCGCCGAACTGATCGCCGATTACCCAGAGGTTGAGACGGACGCGGCAAAGGACGGTGCGCTCGAGGGAGTTGTCGGCCACCCGAGCGTCGAGGTCGACGCATCGACGGAGGGTAAGCCCGGATCGGCTGCCGATGCCGAAGCGGCGACGTGGGGCCAGGAGCCGACTGTCGGTATTTCCGGAGAGAGCTGTTCCCCCGCAATGTCGTTGACCGATGTTACCGTCCGCTACGGCGGCGTCGTCGCCGTCGACGGCGTTGGATTCGACCTGCCCCGTGGTGCGATCGTCGGCCTCATCGGCCCCAACGGCGCGGGGAAAACCACCCTGATGGACGCGATCAGCGGCTTCGCGCCCTGTACCGGCACCGTGGGTCTGGGCGAGACCGCCCTGACCGGCCGCAAGACGTACCGGCGTATCCGGGCGGGTCTGGGCCGGACGTTCCAGGCGATCGAACTGTACGAGGATCTCAGTGTCGCCGAGAACGTTTCGGTGGGCTTGTCGGCCCGGGCCGGTGGCCACCACGCCGGGGATGCGGAACTCGACGAGATCTTCGCGAAACTCGGGCTCGACGACGTGAAGTACACTGCGGCGTCTGAACTTTCGCAGGGACAGCGGCAGCTGGTATCCATCGCACGTGCCCTCGCGGGAAAACCTGAGGTGCTACTACTCGACGAACCTGCCGGTGGCCTGGACACCGGAGAAAGCCTGTGGCTCGGCGAACGTCTCAGAGCGCTCCGGGACACCGGCGTCACCATCTTGCTGGTGGAGCACGACATGGGGCTGGTGATGAGCATCTGCGACCAGATCCACGTTCTGGACTTCGGTAAACTCCTCGCCAGCGGTACCCCTGCGGACATCCTCGGCAACAGCGCCGTGATGGAGGCCTACCTCGGGTCCTCGCATTCCGGCGCGACGCAACAGTCACCCGTCGACGACCGGGACGAGCGCAGCAAAGGGGAATCTGATGCATCCGGTGCGGCCGAGGTCGACACCCCTGACAATGGCGTCACTGGTGGAAGGGTTCTGATATGAGTTTGCAGGTCAATCAACTTGTCGCCGGCCACGGCAAGGTTCCGGTCGTCCGTGGTCTCGACCTGGACGTCGAGAGCGGAAAAGTGCTCGCGCTGCTCGGCCCCAACGGAGCGGGCAAGAGCACGGTCATGCTGACGCTGGCCGGTCTGCTGCCCCGGCTCGGTGGGTCGGTGTCGGTGAACGGGCAGGAGCTGCCCAACGGCAACCCCGGCAAAGCCAACTCGGCGGGACTGGTTCTGGTGCCCGACAACCGGGCCTTGTTCGGCGGCCTGACGGTGGCCGAAACACTGACCCTGTCCCAGCGCAAGGGCGGCGTCACCGCCGACGAGATCCCCGACCTGTTCCCGGCGCTGACCAAACGCTGGAAAGTCAAGGCGGGAGCCCTCTCCGGCGGTGAGCAGCAGATGCTCGCGGTGGCCCGCGCTCTCGTGCAGAAGCCGGTCGTGCTGCTGATCGACGAGATGAGCATGGGCCTGGCGCCGGTGATCGTCGAAGATCTGCTGCCCATCGTGCGCAACATCGCGGACTCGACCGGCACCGCGGTCATCCTCGTCGAACAGCACGTGGCGCTGGCGCTGGAGGTGGCCGATGAGGCGGTGGTCCTGGTGCACGGCGAGGTGACCCTGCGCGGGGAGGCCGAGACACTGACCGCCGACTCGGAAGAGTTGCGGCAGGCCTACTTCGGCAGCTCGAACCAGGCCGTGATGGCCTGACTCGGTGGCGTATCCGCGACGGAGCGCCGCGAACTCGGACGGGCCCCGGCACCGATTAGGTGCCGGGGCCCGATTCGGTTCGTGCGGCTGCTACTTCCGCTTCGGAATGTTCGTGTAGTAAGGCACGACCGTCGTGTCGGGATCGTCGGTCCAGTCCAGTACCTGCGCGGCAAACGAGTCGACGACGTTGGCGACATTGACGTTGATCACCGACGGGCCGTTGAACCGCAGGGCGCGTTCGAGAGCACCGGCTAGTTCATCGAGTGTTTTCACCCGCTCGCCGTGGGCGCCGAATCCTGTTGCAACCTGGTCGTAGTCGGTGTCGAGCAGGCGGCTGGCGATGACGCCCTCCTCACCGTAGTAGAGCTGTTGGCCCCAGATCGACGATCCCCACACCGCGTTGTTGAACACGATGGTGATGATCGGAAGCTTGTGCCGGACCATCGTATCCACTTCGGCGGAATGGAATCCGAAGCTACCATCGCCGGTCAGCAGGATCGGCCGGCTGTCGGGATCGGCGACGCGTCGGCCGATGGCCAGTCCGAAGCCGATTCCCATGTGCACGAGATACCCGCCGTAGCCGAGGCCGCTGGCGAGAGTCCCGTCGTGCATGACCTCATCGAGCCAGTGCGTCGTGTCGCTGCCGTCGGCAATCAGGTGCGATCGCTCGGGTAGGAGGCGCAGTAGTTCTCGTATCGCGTGGTACGGGTGGATTCGCCCGTCGAGGTCGACCGGGTTGTCCGCGTAGGGGCGTGGATACCGGATGAGTTGCACAACACCCTCGGTCCACGCGGTCCGCGGCTCCCACGGCCGGCCATCGGCAAGGAATGCCGAGAGCGTTTCGTTGACGTCGGCGGTGATACCCACTTCGGTGGGGAGGATGCGGCCGATCTCGCCGGAATCGGGGTCGACGTGGATCAGTTTGGCGGCGGCGGGGATGATGCGGCCCTTGCGGGCATCGGTATACACCCCCGTACGCGCACCGATCAACAGCACCACATCAGGTGCGCCCAACTCGGTGTACGGGGCGATGCCCAGGGCCAGCGCGCCGAACCCGTAGCGAGGGTGATCGCTGGGCAGTACCCCGTGTGCTCCCATCTCGGAAAATACGGGTATCCCACTGGTTTCAGCAAATCGGGCAAGCTTCCCGTCGGTGTGCAGGGCGCCCTGACCCGCGATGATGGCAGGTCGCTCGGCGGCGTGAAGCAGGTCGAGCGCATCGTGCAACGCGGCCGGTGACGGTGCGGGTGGGTACGCCAGGCGGTTGCCGCCACCGGTGACGACGGTGTCCTCATCGATTGAGGTGAACAGGACGTCGATGGGGAAGTCGAGCAGTACCGGACCCCCGCCGTCGCTGAACGCCTTGCGGATGGCGAGTCCGACCAGGCGGGGGATCTCCTCGACGGTGGTCACCTGGTGCGACCACTTGGTCATCGGTGCGGCGATGGCGGCCTGAGCGAGAATTCCTTGCGCCTCGTTCATCTCGGCGTCGCGTAACGGCGGTGAGCTGGTGAGGACCAGTAGCGGGATTCGGTCGGCGAAAGCTACTCCCACGCCGGCCAGGCTGTTGGTGAAGCCCGCTGACGCGGTCGCGAATGCGACGCCCAGTTCACCTGACGCCCGGGAGTATCCGTCGGCGGCGTTGACCGCGACGGCCTCGTGTCGCGTATCGATGACTGTGATGTCATTGCGGCGAAATCCCATGAGCAGTGAGTTCAGGTGTCCGCCGTGCAGGCCGAAGGCGTACTCGACGCCGAACTGTCGCAGTGTGCGTGCGACCAGTTCGCCGCCGTCGATGCGGTTCCCCATGGTGTTCCTCGATTCAGGGTTGATCTGCAACTGTGCAGAGAGCGGTGACGTGGGTGCGCTACCGCGAACTGGCCGTGATCCTGTGTGCGGAAAAGTCCGGTGCTTGTCCGATATGCGTGCCGCACGGAGTTCGACATCTGTATCGAACCACAGTCGATGGCGCCGAGTCCGGGGGTTCTGCCGATCTTCAGGTTCCGGCGGCGGACTCGACATCGATATCGATTATAGCTACGCTGAGAGCCATATCACTACCCCGCCCGACGGGAGATATTCAGGTTCGGCGACACCCCGCGCCGACTGCGCGGTGGTGCTCGCGTGCGCGGACATTCCCTGATCGGCGGCGGCGCTCTTGCCTCGCCGAATACACCGTACGCAGCAAGTGCTTTACGAGAGGACATGTAATGACAATGGTAGGTACAGAACATGAACTGGCCGGGGGATCTCCGGGCAATCCGGACGGGGTCCGCGCGTCCGGCTGGCTCGGCGACTTCCTCGCGCCGGCGAGCATCGCCATCGTAGGCGCGTCGACCAATGAGCGCACCATCAGCGGGATACCGCTGCGGATGCTGGGAATGCACGGCTACACGGGGGAGATCTATCCGATTCATCCGTCTGCCGAATCCGTCGGTGGATGCCGGGCATACCGGTCGCTCGCGGATGTGCCGACGACACCCGATCTGGCGCTGATCGCCGTGCGCGCCGAACTCGTACCGCAGGCGATTCGCGACTGCGGTGCTCGGGGCATCCCCGCCGCCTACATCCTCTCGTCGGGATTCTCCGAAGGGGCCGACGAGCAGGGTGCGCGCGTGGCCTCCGAACTCGACGACGCGATCGCCGACAGCGGTGTCCGGGTATGCGGTCCCAATGCCGAGGGGATCTTCAATATCGTCGACCGGGTTGCGATCGGGTTCAGCCCCACTATGATGCCGGGTATCGGATATCGCGGAGACCTGCGCAAGGGCAATGTCGCCGTGGTATCGCACAGCGGCGGATTCGGCTTCGGGATCTTCAACCAGGGACTCGCCCGCGGCATCGACTTCTCGTATATCGTCAGCACCGGCAACGAGATCGACGTCAGCATGCTCGACTACGTCGACTACCTGATCGATGACGCCGATACCCAGGTGATCGTGCTGTTCATCGAGGGGCTGACCGACGCGCCGCGTCTGGTCGATCTCGCGTTGCGTGCAGGCGAGGCAGGCAAGACCATCGTCGCGGCCAAGATGGGCCGCTCGGCGGAGGGACAGTTGGCCACCGTTTCGCACACCGGGCACCTGGCGGGTCCTATCCACCTGTACCGGGCTCTGTTCGGTGCCGCGGGAATCGTCGAGGTATCCGATATCGACGAGCTGCTCGACGTCACGGCGGCGTTGTCCGCATGGCCGCGGGCCGTCGCCGGCAGGAGCGTGGGTATCGTGACAGTTTCCGGCGGAGCGGGCGCCTGGGTCACGGATGTGCTGCGCGAGTACGATATCGAAGTGCCGGAACTGTCCGGGGAAACCCAGGGGAGGCTACGGGAACTGCTGCCGTACTACGCGGGTGTTCGCAACCCCGTCGACGTCACCGGCGGTGCGGGCGGCCTCGATGTTCAGGCGAAGGTGGCGCATATCCTCGCCGAGTCTCCCGACGTCGATGCGATCGTGGTCATCGGGTCCCTGTTGCTCGAGGACCGCGCGGTGGCCACGGCACGCACCTTCGGGGAGGTGGCCCGAGCAACGGGTAAGCCGGTGCTGGTGCATTCGTACACACTCGTAGCCGACGGTGCCGTGGAAGCCTTTGGACAGGAGGGTATTCCGTTCTTCATGAGTCAGGAGGGGCTGGCCCGCGGACTGAGTGCGCTGTCCCGGAAGGCCGTCGACGCAGCAGCGGTACGTGAGCTCAGGGCCGGTGTCTCCGGTGTCGCGGTGGCGTCGTTGCGTGAGCGTGCCACGGCGGGTGTGCTGCATGAGGCCGCGGTGAAGACGTGGCTCGGCGAAGCGGGGATGACGGTGCCGGAGGGGCGGTTGGTGACCGACGCGGATGCCGCGGTGGCCGCGGCTGCCGAACTCGGTTACCCACTGGCGCTGAAGGTTCAGGATGCCGCGTTGCCGCATAAGGGGGATGCCGGCGTGCTCGCGCTCGGTGTCGCCGATGATGGCGAACTGCGCACGACGGTGGACGAACTGCTGTCACGAGCGTCTGGTCTTCTGGGCCGTGCTGCTGATGGCGTGCTTGTGGAACGGATGTCGCTGCCCGGCGCAGAGCTTCTGCTCGGTGGTCTCAACGATCCGCACCTGGGCCAGTTCATCACGGTCGGCGCAGGTGGTAGTGACACCGAATTACTTGCTGACACAGCTACATTGGTTGCTCCGGCATCTCCTGATCAGGTCGAGCAGGCGTTACGGACTCTGCGCTGCTGGCCTACGGTGCAGCGCAGTGGTGCCGAGGCGATCGCCGAATTCGCCGAGCTCGCAGCGCGGGTATCCGGACTGCTGGTGCAACACTCCGACGAGCTGGCCGAACTGGATCTCAATCCGGTGCGGGTGCGTGCGGAGAGTCCCCGCGTGGACGTCATCGACGGGCTCGCTATTCTCCGGTGACCTGCTGACTTCCTCGCTGAGCAAGCGCGGGAGCCATAGTCGAGAGCACCCGCTGTGGATAGATTCCACAGCGGGTGTCTTTTGTGAGAGTTGGGAGCTCAGAGCTCGGGATACGGATCGCCGAGCGGTCCGAGTCCGTCGTTCCAGTCGCGGTAGTCCGCGGCGATGGGCGAACCGGCCATCAGGCCACCGTCGACGCGGATGGTCTCACCGGTGATGTACTCGGCAGCATCGGAGCCGAGGAAGAACACGGTTTCGGCAACCTTCTCGGGGTGCACGGCGTCGGGAGTGAGCATCGCCCGTCGGTAGATGTTGGCCATCCGCTCGGGTGTCCAGGTCAGGTTGTTGCGGGTCAGGACGAATGCCGGTGACACCGCGTTGCAACGCACCCCCTTCTTGCTGTACTGGGTTGCCACCATGCGGGTCAGCTGGATGACGCCGGCCTTGGCGACGCCGTAGGAGGTCAGCGTGGTCTCGCCCGCCTCGCCGGTGACCGAGGCGATGTTGACGATGCTGCCCTTGCCCTGCTCCACCATGATGGGCAGCGAGTACTTGCAGCCCAGGAACGCCGGAAGAAGGTCCGAACGCAGTGTCTCCATAAAGGTTTCGGAGGTCACGTCGGCTGCCGCCGGGTCCAGTGCGCACAATTCGAGCGCGGCCGCGTTGTTGACGAGAACATCGAGACTGCCGTAGTCGCGGGCGGTGCGTGCGATGAGCGACGAGAAGGCATCCTCGTCGCGTATGTCGATGACCACGCCCTCGGCCGATCCGCCGGCCGTCTTGATCTCCTCGGTGACCAGCGGGGTGCGCTCACCGTCGCGATCGGCGATCACCACGGTGTAGCCGCGCTCGGCGAACAGCTTTGCCTCGCATTCGCCCATGCCGTTCGCACCGCCGGTGATCAGCACCACCGGCCCGGATTTCGCTGTTGAGGTCAAGGTGACTCCTTGTTGTCGTCGTCGATTCTCACCGGCGTTTATGAGCGCTCAATGAGGTTGTGCTTCCTACTGTAGTAGCAAAGTCGACAAGTTTGTCGAAAATGCTTGACTGGAGTGTGTCGCAGGGCACATTATGGATGGGTAGCGTCGCGTGGGCGTCCCGACCACGGTCCGTCGTTCGGATTCGGATCAATTGCAGCTCAACCGATCACTCGATGCGCTGCATCGACTTTGTACTCGGTCGTGAACGACCGACGCGTCCGCGACAGGTGAACATCCTCCCAGTGGGACCGGTGATCCCGCTATCTCGGTGTCCACTACCTGGGGAGAACCTCAATGTGACTGCATGTACTCATCGCTTCTGTTCGCTCATTCGTTGCCACAGCAAACCACAGGGAGATGGTGGAAAATCATGGGAGATCGTCTGGCCGGAAAAGTCGCTTTCATCACCGGTGCGGCCCGGGGACAGGGTCGTGCCGAGGCGGTGCGTTTCTCCGAGGAGGGCGCCTCGGTGATCCTCGTGGATCTACCCGGAAAGATCGACAATCTGGTGTACGAGCAGAGCACCCGGGGTGACTTGGACGAGACCATCGCCCTGTGCGAGGCACATGGTGCCACTGTGGTGGCCGCTGAAGGTGATGTCCGCGATCTGGCCGGTCTGGAGAAGATCGCCGCAGACGGAGTGCAAGCACTCGGCGGACTCGACATCATCGTCGGCAACGCCGGCATCTACACCATCGGGCGGCTGGTCGGCCGTGATCCCGTCTTTCCTGGCGTTGCTGACGTCCTGACCACGCAGGCCTGGCAGGACATGCTCGACATCAACCTCACCGGCGTCTTCAATACGGTGCGGGCGGCCGCCCCGCACATGATTGCCCAGGGCAAGGGCGGCTCGGTCATCCTCACCAGCTCTGGTGCGGGCTTGTCGGGAGGTCCCAACATCGGCCACTATGTGGCCGCCAAGCACGGTGTGGTGGGGCTGATGAAATCACTGGCCTACGAGCTGGGTTCGCACGGGATCAGGGTCAACGCCGTCCATCCCGGACAGGTAGACACCCACATGATCCACAACGACGAGACCTACCGGCTGTTCCGGCCCGATCTTCCTGAGCCCTCGCGTGAGGCGTTCGAGATGGTCTCGGTGCAGATCAACACGATTCCGGTGCCGTACGTACAGCCGATCGATATCGCCAACGCGATGCTGTTCCTGGCCTCCGATGAGTCGCGCTACATCACGGGGGTCTCGTTGCCGGTCGACGCCGGCACCCTCGTGTAACTCTCACCGACCGTGTAACTCTCACCGACGTCGAAGTATTCGGCAGTACTCAACCTTGCTGACCCCATTCGGGGTCTGCGATCAGCTGACGGCCGGAGAGCCGTCCGAAAGGAATAGCAATGACACGCAGTGTGCGAAGGTGGCAGGCGCTGCCGGCTGCGGCGGTGGCACTGACCATGGTGATGGCCGGATGCTCGGACGCCGACGACGACAGTTCGGGCGATACCGCGGCCGACCTGTCTCTGCTGGGGGAGGTGAATGCGGCCACCGGGGCACCGATCGAAATCGCCTTCCCCACAACGGGTGCCTCGGCCGCCGCGTATACACACGAGACCGAGGTTGCCAATGCGACCGTGAAGTACATCAACGAGTACCTCGGTGGCATCAACGGTCACCCCATCACTCTCACCGTCTGCGAGGACGCGTTGCAGGCCGCGAAGGCCCGAGAGTGCGCCAATAAGGCAGTCGGATCGAAAGCTGTTGCTGTGGTGGGTGGTACGCCGTCGAGTCCGGATACGACCGCGGCCGTGACCTCACCGGCCGGGTTGGCGTTCTTCACCACGAACGGAGGCTCGGACAAGTCGATGACCCTGCCCAACACCTACGTTCTGTCCAACACCCCGGGCGGACTGGTCGGGCTGCCCGCTGCGATGACGAAGGAGGCCGGGGCCAAGAAGGCGGCGTTGATCACCATCGACGCACCGATCGCCACCGGCTCGATCAAGGCGCTCGGACCACTCGCGTTCGGCAATGCCGGGGTGGAGATGGATCTGGTGGCCGTTCCTCCGGGCACTGCCGACATGACCCCGCAGATTCAGGCGGCACTCGACGGCGGGGCCGGTTTCTTCCAGGTCCTCGGCGATGAATCATTCTGTGTGGCCGCGTTCCGCGCGATGCGCACACTGGGTGCCGATCAGCCGGTACTCACCGTGAACAACTGTGCCACCACGAAGGTCGCCGAGCAGGTGCCCGGCGGCCTCGAAGGCATCAAGGTGCAGATCGGTGACGATCTGTCCCCCGACGCCGCCGACACCAAACTCTTCAAGGCGGTGCTCAGCAAGTACGGCGCCGAGGGTAAAGAGGACGGTGCCAGCGCCTTCCGTTCGCTCGTGGCGTTCCAGCGTGCGCTGTCGGGCATGCAGGGCGACGTGACCCGCAAGTCCATCATCGACAGGTTGAACGCTCAGCCCGAGCCTGCGGAGATCCCGATCTCAGCAGGTCTGAAGTTTCAATGCGGCTCCAAACCTGTTGTGGTGGCTCCGAACATCTGCACCGGTGGGGTACTGGTCGGGACCGCGGGCAAGGACGGCACCTTCAGCGACATCAAGCCGTACGAGGTGGCGGAACTGCTTACCCCGCCTTCCCAGTGACGTGACGAGGCTTCGATAGGTGGGCATGACGATGAGGGGAACCGGCCGAACTGTGAAAGTTGCCGCTGTGCTGACAACGTCGATCATCGCGGGGGTAGCCCTGCGACAGGTGCGGAGACTGCGGCCGGCGCTGGCCGATGTCGCGCCCGCCTTACGAAGTCCGTTATTGCCGTTTCTGACCGGGCAGGTCAGCGCCCGTGTACTGCGGTTGTACCGGGCTGGGATGGGAGTCACCATGTCCGCGGGTGCGGGCGTCACGGTTCGACGGGCCGAGGTTCCGTCTGCCGTGCCGCCGGCGCTGGTGGTGGCGCCGCGCGAGATGAGTGGCCCGGCCCCTGCGATTCTGCACATCCACGGCGGCGGAATGATCATGGGAAGTCCGGGTTTCGAGCTTCCACTATCCGGGCAGTGGTGCCGCGATCTGGGCGTGGTGGTGGTCTCTCCCGACTACCGGCTCGCCCCGGAGCATTCCTATCCTGCCGCGGTCGATGATGTGATGGAGACCCTGTACTGGATGCGAGCCGAGTCCGCCGCGCTGGGTATCGACCCCGACCGGATCGCGGTCGCCGGATCGAGCGCCGGTGGCGGGCTTGCCGCCGCGATCGCGCAACGTGCATTCGATGAGGGGATTCCCCTGCGCGGGCAGGTGCTGGTCTATCCTATGCTCGACGACAGAACCGCGTTGGACACCTCCGACCGGTCCGCCGGATACGGACGATTCGTCTGGAACAATCGGGCCAATCTGTACGCGTGGACCGCGTATCTGGGACGGCCGCCGAGGCGATCCGACGCGCCGGGCTATGCGGCACCCGCCCGACGATCCGATCTGAGTGGGCTGGCGCCCGCATGGGCCGGAGTCGGGGAAATCGATCTATTCCACGACGAAACCGTATCCTATGCGAAATCATTGCGCTCCAACGGTGTTCGATGCGATCTGGTCGTAGTTCCCGGGATGTATCACGGGGCCGACGGGATCAAGCGTAACAATCCGGCAATGCTGGCCTTCCGGCAGGACTCGACGGAGTTTCTGCGAGAGGTTCTACAGGCCGGGATCTGACCCGGTTTCCGGCACGCCGGTACGCCGTCGAGCCTGGACGTCATCGTCGCGGTGACCTCTCCCGCGGGGGTGACGTTCTTCAGCGCCAACGGTGACTCCGTGGGGTCGCTGAGCTCTCCCAGCCCCCGCAGTGGGCTTCTTCCAGATCCTCGGTGACGAGCGGTTCTGCATTGCGGCACTGCGGGCGAGCCGCCCCGCGTCCCCCAAGCGGGGGAGCGGGCGGCGGTCAGCGGCCGATGAACCCGGGCGTGCGCCGCTCGCGAAGTGCGGTGGTTCCCTCGATGAAATCTGCTGTGCCCATCAATTCTTCCTGTTTGGCGCGCTCGTGGGCCATTGCCGCGCGCATCTTCTCGGGCAGGTCACCGCGCAGGGTGGCGCGGATGCTCTGTACCGCGAGCGGGGCATTGGCGGCGATCTCTCCGGCGATCTCGACGGCCCGGGACCGGATGCGATCGTCGTCGACGAGCTCGGTGCACAGTCCGATGCGGTGCGCATCGGCGCCGGACAGGCGGTTGCCTCGGTACAGGATGTCGACGGTGGCGGACTCCCCGATGGTGCGTGTCAGGGTTTCGGTGAGGCCGAAACCGTGGTGCAGGCCCAGCCGGGCGAAGTTGACCCAGAAGTAGCTCGATGGGCCGGCCACCCGCAGATCGGCGCTCATCGCCAGTCCCACGCCGCCACCCACGGCCGCGCCCTGGACGGCGGCGATGATCGGCAGCGGCTGAGCGACCAGCGCGATACCGAGTTCGTACACATCTCCACGGCCACTCAGATTGCTGAAATCTGCTCCGGCGCAGAAGTTCTTACCCTCGCTGCACAAGACGATGGCACGCGCGCCCGCCTCACGCAGTTCCTGTGCGGCAGCCACGGAGCGGGCGAGGCTGTCGCCGTTGAGATAGTTGTTCGGCGGGCTGGTGAACTCGATCGTTCCGACATGGGTTCCGGCGTCCAACGTAGCTCTGACGCTGTCGATGTCTCTGTCAATCATGTGTATTACCAGTCCTTTTGGTTGCTCATGGAGATTCGGGGTATCACCGTGAGGATAGTCGATAATCGTGTCGATCAAAATATCGACATGGATATCGACTTTGGGCTACTGTTGATTCCGATGGCCCGTGGATGTCGGTCGGCGCGAGGAGCGATATTCCGCCGGCATCGAGGCGCGACGATCTTCGTCGGCTTGTCCGAGGTGGGCCGGATTGCCGACCGAAAGGAGAACCACATGGACTTCGCCATGAGCTATACGCCGGAGCAACAGAGCTTCCGCACGCAGGTGCGTGGGTGGCTGGCCGAACACGTGCCGGACGAGGCGCTGGGCGAGCCCAAGGGCGACGACGCCGCCCGCCGCCAGTACCTCGCGCGCCGGGAACTCGGCCGCCTGATGGGCGAGCGAGGCTGGCTGTACCCGTCGGCGCCCACCGAATATGGCGGCGGCGGATTGGACCTGGCTTCGGTGATCGTGCTGAGTGAGGAACTTCGCGCGCTGGGCCTGATGAACCCGCCGTACTATGACAGCGGCGGCTGGCTGGGCGGCGCGACCATCCTGGTGTGGGGAACCGACGAGCAGAAACAGCGGTTGTTGCCGCCGATCTTCCGCGGCGAGGTGCGCACCTGGCAGTTGCTGACCGAACCAGAGGCCGGTTCGGACTTGGCGAGCGTGAAGCTCAACGCGCGCCGGGACGGCGACCACTACGTGCTGTCGGGGCAGAAGGTATTCGTGGGCAGCGCCCACGGCGCCGACCGGTTCTGGATGATCGCGCGTACCGACCCGGAGGCACCCCGTCACCAGAACCTGAGCTGGTTCATGGTCGATGCGACACTGCCGGGTATCACCGTTCAGCCGGTGCGAGTGCTGGCCGACGTCGCAGAAGGCCATAAGAACGCCGTCTACTTCGACGATGTGCGCGTTCCCGCGGACTGCCTCGTCGGTGGTGAGAACAACGGCTGGAAGGTTGCGAGCACTCACCTGGATCTGGAACACGGCGCCTCGGGTAATCTCGCTGCCGACCCGATCGTCGACGCGCTCGTCGAACACTGCCGCACCCACTACCGTGACGGCCGCAGACTGATCGACGATCCGGACGTCCGGGACGGGCTCGCCGAGATCTACATCCAGCTCGAAGCGGTCCGCCTGATCAGTACCCGTAACTTCTGGCGCAGCGTCAACGACAAGGCCGTGCACTACAACGGTCCGCAGTCGATGTACATGCGCAAGGTGAGCGGGCTGTGGCTCACCAAGGCCGTACTCGATCTCATCGGTCCCGAAGCACTCACCAGCGACCCCAAACTCGGTGCGCTCGACGGTGACGCGGAACGGCAGCAGCGCAATGGAATCGTCGACATCGTGCCCGGTGCCACCATAGATATTCAGCGCGTGATCATGGCCCGCGCATTGGGCCTGGGCCGCCGGAAATAGCGGCATACCGACGAGACAACAGAACGGACCGATCACATGGATCTGGCACTCAGTCAGGACGAAGAACAACTCGCCGCCGCCGTGCGGTCATTCATCGCGCGCGAGGCCGGCACCGACGTGCTGGTGCAGGAGCAGCGTACCGAGCCCGGACATCGTCCGGCGTGGAGTGCGGCGATGGCCGATGCGGGATGGTCGGGCATCCTCATACCCGAGGACGACGGCGGTGCGGGGGCGACGGCGCTACAAGCCGCGGTCGTTGCCGAGGAACTGGGCAAGGGCCCACTGCCCGGGCCGTTCCTGGCCTCCAGCGCAGTTGCGGCGCTGTTGATCGCCGCAACCGACCCCGGGACCGTGCGCGGCGAGGTCCTCGCGGGCATCGCGGACGGCACCCGGACCGTCGTGCCCGCGCTCGTGCCCGCCGGAACGACCTGGGCCGGCCTCACCCGTGCGGGGGAGTTCGCCGAGGCCACCGAGCAGGGCATTTCGGGAGAGTTCCCGTTCGTCCCGTACGCAGGTTCGGCCACAGACCTGCTGGTCCCGGTGCGGGGCGACGATACCGGCGTCGAATTCGCGCTGGTCCCCGCAGACGGCGCCGGTGTGGCGACCCGGGTTCTCGACGGATTCCTCGCACACAACCATGAGGTGCTCCTGAACGGGGCGCAGGCCACCGCGACATTCACCGCCGACCGGGCCGCGGTCGCCGGCGCGCTCGCTCGCAGCTATGCGATCGCCGCCGCCTACTCGGTGGGTGGTTGCCAGGTTCTGCTCGACCGGAGCGTCGAGTACAGTCGGACCCGGGAACAGTTCGGCGGGCCGATCGGCAGATTCCAGCGCGTGCAGGACCATATCGTCGAGCTGATCAACGCGCTCGACACCGCCCGGTGGATGCTGTATGAGGCACTGTGGCAACTCGATTCGGGGCAGGATGCATTCGCCGGTGCTCACCGCGCGAAAGCTGTTGCCGCAGAGGCTTACATAACCTGCGCCGACGCCGCGCACAAGGTACACGGCGGTATCGGAGTTGATCCGGATTTCGGGATCACGCTGTACACACAGCAATCGCGGTCGCTGTACGGCTACCTCGGTGACCCCCGATGGCACAAGCGGCAGATGGTCGACGCCCTGGGATGGACTGCGTAGACCGTCTTATCGGCCGGTCACATCCGGTATGTCGACTGGCATGTCGACTACGCATGGTGTTGTCTGGTAGCAGACTGCGGGCCCTCTCGATCGCATAAGGTCGAGGGGGCCCGCCGGGCAATGTGCAGGAGGAACGTGATGGCTGCGAGAAGGGCCAAGGCGGCAGCAGTGGAGGACGAGGCACCACGCACGCGGGGAGGATGGACCCCCGTCGGCACCGCCGCCGGCCGCAGGGAAGTGCACAACTCGCGCGGTACCGCGCGAGGTGAACGGACCAGACGGCAGATCATCGACGCCGCACGCGTGGTCTTCGAACGCGACGGCTATCTGAGTGTCGGAGTAGGTGATATAGCCCGTGAGGCCGGGGTGGCGCACGGCAGCTTCTACACGTACTTCCCCTCCAAGATCGACGTGTTCCGGATCGTGTGCGATGAGGTGGCCGGCGCCGTCGACGGGTCCGTTCGCGGTGACATCCCACAACCCGGTGGGCTCGACCCGGTGGAGGCCCTGCGCGCGTCCAATATCCGCTACATCGACGCCTACCGGAAGAACGCGCGGATCTATGCGATGCTGTACCAGCTCGGGCACATCGACGAAGAACTCAATCGCACCGCCGCAGCGCGCCGAGAGGCGAACTTCGCCCGGGTCGCCGAGCAGATCCGGCGCTGGCAGGCACGGGGGGTCGCCGACCCGGAGGTGGAACCCGAATCAACCGCAGTGATCCTGGTGCTCGCGATCGCCAACCTCTGTAACTGGATGTTCGATCCGATCCACGAAGAGGCTTCTGTGGACATCCCGCAGTTCGCCGACACCGTGAACGATGTCTGGATCAAAGCGCTCGATCTTCGTCGTCGGCCCAGCCGGAAATGGCTGGCGGCCATCAGCGTTCAGGAATAGGTGCGGCCGGCACCAGTGCGGGCAGCAGGATGTCCAGCGTCTGTTCCGTGATCGTAGAAGCATCGCAGTCCGGGTTGGTGAGGCGGGTCGCCGCAGCGCCGATAAGTCCGGCCAGAAGCTCGACGACGAGGCGTGTGTCGGCGAACTCGCGGAACTCGCCCCGTCGGGCTCCGACGGCGAGCAAGGTCTCGAAATCGTCGTAGACGTCCAGGTATGGCCCGCTCCATAGGCGGTGGGTACGGTCGGTGGGGCCGGATAGTGCGCCCGACAGTGCGACGCGGGTCGGCCCATCGGCGAATGATGCGAGCAGGGTCGTGACGATCTCGGACAGTCGTTCCGGCGTCGGGACCGCGCTCTGGACGATTTCGTGCACCTTCTTGGCGACTTCGTCGCCGGCGTGAGCGGCGGCAATTGCGGCGAGTTCGTCCTTTCCCGAGACGTAGTTGTAGATGGCTGTGCGGGCGATCCCGGCTCGTTGTGCGACCGCACCGAGCGACACCTGGCGTGGGTCGCGTTCTGCGATCAGTGCGTTGTAGGCATCGACTATCGCCTGCTTCGTGTGTTCCTGATGCTCCTGAAGAGTCGCGGCAGCAATGCGTGGCACCCGGCCAGTATGCCAAACGACGTCGCGAATTCGCAATTTCACGACACTGTGTCGTATACTTTCACGACACAGTGTCGTGAACGTTGTTACGAAAGGGGTGTCGATGGAGAAGAACGCACTCGTTGTGGGTTTGGGTATTGCGGGAATGGCGTCGGCGATCGGACTGCGCAAAGCCGGGTGGAACGTCACGATCATCGAGAGGTCGGATCGGCGGCGCACCGGTGGCTACTTCGTCGGGCTATTTCCGGAAGGCATCGATGCCGCCGCCAGGCTGGGCGTCCTGGATGCGATCGGGATCGATGCGAGATCGGTGCGTGATTCCCGGACCTGGGAAGTCGACGCCGCAGGTCGTCGCCACCGAAGCGCGGGATTTCTCGACGACCCGAAACGCCCGGTAGGGGTGCTGCGCAGCGATATCGAGGCGTCATTGTGGGAAACTGTCGACAATACGATTGACGATATCCGGTTCGGGGTGATACCGGCTGCGATTTCATTCGGGCCGGCCGGGCAGGCCGTCACGCTCCGGGACACGTCCACAGGTGGCGAGCGGGAGGAAGAATTCGATCTGATAGTCGGCGCGGACGGACTGCGATCCACCGTCCGCGCACATGCCTTCGCCGACCATGAGACCTGTATTCAGCAGTGGAAATCGATGATCTGCGCGTTCGAACTCGACGACCAGGTGCCGGGCTATGCGGATCGGGATGCGCTCGTCTTCGCCGAACCGGGTCGTGCGTTCTGGGTGTTTCCTTACGAAGACCACAATCCGACAGGACTGTTCATCTTTCGCACGGACGACATCGACACCCAACTTCGGATCGGCAGAGACGCTGCGCTTGAGGGAGCATTCGGCGACGTGTCCGTGCCCGAGGTACAGTACGGCCTGGCGCAGGCGCGCACCACCGAATTCTCCCTTTTCGATTCAACCGGGATCGTGGACATTCCCGAGTGGCGAAGGAGTCGAACCATTCTCATGGGTGATGCAGCATGGTGTCTGACACTGTATTCGGGCATGGGGGCGACGAGCGCGATGCTCGGTGGTGCGGTGCTCGGTGAATGGGTCGCGCGCGAGTCGGACCTCGACCGCGCGCTGACAGGCTGGGAACAGGAGATGCGCGCATTTATCCGTCGACAACGGCTGATCGCCCGGATCAAATACGAGATCTTCGTGCCGTCGAACAGGTTCCGTGCGGTGCTCAGGTCGGGGATGCTGCGTGCGGCGGGGCGCACCGTCGCGCCCATCGCCGCCCGCAACCGCGTCCGCAACGCACTGAGCTGATCAGGTGGGGAGTTCGCCGCGCATCGCCTCACCCATCGGGTGGCCGTAGTCGAAGGTGCGATCGGCGAACTTTCCTGCCGAAGAACGTAATTCGTCGACGGTGAAGCGTTGCTCGGTTCGGATCGAGTCGACGATGTGCCATGGGTGGAACAGGTGGACCTCGCCGCCCATGACGAAGAACATGCGGCCGTGGATGGGGCAGTCGGGTTCGGCGAGGTAGGCGACCATGGGGGAGATGTTGGCCGGGTCGAACATCGACCACTCGGAGTCGTCGCCGACCGACAGCCCCTGATCTGCGGTCATCCGCGTGGCCGCCGCCGGTGCGATCGCGTTGACTCGGACGCCGTACCTGCGGAGTTCGGAATCGGCGACCATCGTCAGGGTGGCGATGGCGCTCTTGGCCGCCGCGTAGTTGGACTGGCCGGGCTGGGCGAACAGGCCCGAGGGTGAAGTGGTGTTGATGACCGAGCGGGGTACCTCGATCCCGGCTCGGATCTGATCGCGCCAGTACGCCGCTGCGAAATGCAACGGGCCGAAGTGTCCCTTCAGGTGCACGCCGATGACCGAATCCCATTCCTGTTCAGTCATTTTCACTATTGTCCGGTCGCGCAGGAAGCCGGCGTTGTTGACGAGGACGTGGAGATCCCCGAACTCGCGCAACGCTGTGGAGACGAGTTCCTCGGCGCCCTGCCAGGTGGAGATGTCGGAAGTGTTCGCCACCGCCTGGCCGCCGGCGTTGAGGATCTCCTCGACCACTGCGGCGGCCGGTCCGGCGTCGGTGCCGGAGCCGTCGGCGGCGGCACCAAGGTCGTTCACCACGACCTTGGCGCCCTCGGCTGCCATGAGCAGCGCGTGTGCGCGTCCGATGCCGCGTCCGGCCCCGGTGATGACGCATACCTTGTCTTGTAGTGCTCCCATGGTGTGTTCTCTCTGGTCTCGGTGGGTCAGCGCAACCGGAATTCGCCGTGATCGAGCACGACGGTGTCGCCGACCTTGGTCTGGAACAGCGCGCCGTTCTCGGTGCGCCAGATCAGGGTGTGCAGTTCGTCCCCGGGCTCGACCGGAGCCGCGAAGCGGGCGAAGAAGCTGCCGAATCTTCCTGGGTCGGATTCGGCGACGGTCGCCAGGACCGCCCGGCCGGCGTAACCGTACGTGCACAGGCCATGCAGGGTCGGCCGTGTCCGGCCCATGAAGGCGGCGAACGCGGGATCCGAATGCAGCGGGTTGCGGTCACTGTTCAGGCGGTACAGGAGTGCCTGTTCCGGCCGGGTGTGGTCGGTGACGATCTCGTCGGGTTCGCGGTCGGGTACCGACCAGCTCGCCTTGGGGCCGGGGTTTCCGCCGAATCCGCCCTCACCGGTCAGGATCATCGTGGTCTCGATATCGGCGTACGGCGTTCCGTCGTCGGCGTCGGTGATGGTCGAGGCGAGCACGATGGCGGCGTGCCGGCCCTTGTCGTAGATGGCGGCGATGGAGCCCCGGGACACCACCGACCCGGCGGGTGGTATGTCGTTGTGCAGGGTGATGCGTTGGCCGCCGTGCACGATGGACGTCACGGCGATGTCGCCGAGAACGGTGAGTGGATTCTGCGTGGCGGCCTCACCGGCGGCCATGACCGTGACGAACGTGGGCAGGACCTGCTGGGTGATGCCCGAGGTGTTGTCGGTGGTGAACCGGAGTTCGTCGGTCGGGTCGTGCGCGCCCGCGCCCACGCTGACCGCGTAGAGCATGGTGTCGCGGGTGGTCCAGGTGCGTTCCCAGTTCGCGGCCGGTGAACCCACCTTGGTGTGGTCGATCATCGTGGTTCCCTTCGCTCGTGAATGGAACGCTAGCATAAGTCGATATGTATATCGATTACAGTATGGTCGTTGCTGAAGTGATTGGTGCTCAACGCTACTGGCACGCGCACCGGCGGCAACTAGCCCAGTCTTGTCTGTGGAGCTTGTCTGTGGAGCTTGTCTGTGGAGATTCTTGATCTCGAGTACTCGACATAGATGTCGAGTAGGAGTTAGATGGGCAACACGGAGATGTGTCTGTTCGCCATGGACACCTCAGTCAGGAGGATTCAGTGTCGAAGTTCGCCGTCTCGCATCGCGTGGTGGTCGTCAACGGGATAGACCTGCATATCGCCGAATGCGGTGACGGGCCGCTCGTGGTGTTGCTGCACGGCTTTCCCGAGGCATGGCATTCGTGGCGACACCAGATTCCCGCCCTGGCCGCAGCCGGATACCACGTGGTTGCACCGGATCTGCGCGGCTACGGACGCTCGGCGGCTCCTGAACGGATCGAGGAGTTCACGATCTTCGACCTGGTGGGTGATGTGATCGGCCTGGTCGACGTTCTCGGATACGGCGAGGTCATCGTCATGGGGCACGACTGGGGTGCTGCCGTTGCGTGGGGGAGCGCGTTGCTGCGGCCGGACCTCGTGCGCGCGGTCGTGGGTCTGAGCGTGCCGCCGAACAGTTCGCTCCTGCCGATCAGACGGCTCGAGCTACCGCCGATCGAGCAGTACCGCCGCGACCGTGGTGACTACTTCTACATGGTGATGTTCCAGGAACCCGGGATGGCCGAGCAGTTTCTCGGTGTCGATGTGGATGCGGGACTGCGGGCAACGTTTGTCAGCGCCAGTACCCGGGCGCAGGTGGGAACCGACCTCACCGACGACGCCGAGATCACCGACGGTGCGTTCGCGCTGCCCGACTGGTTGCCCGCGGACGATTTCGCCCGATATGTGGAGACGTTCACCGACAACGGTTTTCGTGGTCCGCTCAACTGGTATCGCAACATCGACAGGAATTGGCGCCTGTTGGCGCCCTGGGACGGAGCCACCATCGATCAGCCCTCGTTGTACGTCGTCGGTGAGTACGACAACGTCCACGAGTTCTTCGAGGTCCCGAAAACGCTTGATGAGCTGCGGTCGGTGGCCCCCGGTGCACGGGATCTCGTGGTGATACCCGACTGCAGTCACTGGACGCAGCAAGAACAACCCGAAGCCGTGACATCGGCGCTGCTGGCCTTCCTGTCGGGCGTCGAACAAGAAATAACCATCAACAAGGAGAAGTCATGACACAGGAATTGCAGGGCAGGGTCGCCGTCGTCACCGGAGCCGCCCGCGGCATCGGCGCGGCCTCCGTGCGGGCGCTGCTGGGCGCCGGTGCCAAGGTCGTCGCCGGCGACATCGACGCCGACGGGCTGGCAGCGCTCGCCGGTGAATACGGCGACCGGGTGAGTACACATGTCGTCGACATCTCGACGGAGGCGGGTGTCAAGACGCTGATCGACGACGCCGCGAAGACCTTCGGCCGCCTCGATATTCTGCACAGCAATGCGGCGGGGATCGTTCCGGAGGACACCGATGTCCTCACCGCAACCGACGACGCATGGCGGGCTACGTTCGACTTCGCGGTCATGGCAGCGGTGTGGGGTGCCCGGCACGCGGTACCACTGATGAAGCAGACCGGTGGTGGGTCGATCATCAACATGTCTTCGGGTGCGGCCAAATTCGCGACCGCCGCCAAACCGGCCTACGCCGCGTGCAAGGGTGCGATCGAAACCCTCACGCTCTACACCGGTGCGCAGTGCGGCACGGACGGGGTTCGCTGCAACGCGCTGCGTCCCGGGTTCGTTCTCACCGAAGGCATCCGGTCGCTGTTCAACGAGGAGCAGCTGGCCGGGGTGGCCGCGCAGTCGGCGCTCGGACGCATCTGTACGCCTGAGGACATCGCCGATGCCGTGGTGTGGCTGGCCTCCGACGCGTCCGGTTATATCAACGGTCAGGTACTGGCCATCGACGGTGGTGGCATGAAACCGTCGATCGCCTGGTAAACGCGGCTCTGCGGAAACGCAACTTCACTGAGGGGGAATCGTCGATGCAGGCGCGCAGCCGTGGGAGACGATCGGCAGGCACTGCCGGAACGCTCAACGGCGCACACAAGCTCACCGGATTGGTACTCGTGGCCATCCTGGTCGCCGGGGTGTTTGTGTGGCGGAGCCTTGCCGATGGTTGCGGTGGCAACCGCGAGAAGGTGACGGTGATCACCGACGCTGCCTTCGGCAAAGCTCTCAAGCCGATCGCGGACACGGCATCGGATAACTCCTGCTACGACTACCGGATCACCGAACTGGCCAATGTCGACGTTCCCGCCAACCTGAGCGCAGGCAATTCGTCCGCAGATCTGTGGGTGGCCGACTCCCTCACCCGAGCCCAGCGGGTGACCCAACAGGTGCGGATCAAGACCGACATCGTGGCCGAATCCCTGGCAACGTCTCCCGTCGTCCTGGTCGGCTCCGGCATCGGAGACTTCAAGGACTGGAACGCCATCATGAACCTGGCGAATCTGCAGGTGGGCAGCCCGATCGAGACCTCCACCGGTGAGGCCCCGATCATCGGTGGTGCGGCCGAGGTGGCCGCTGGGAAGCTCAACAACAGCCAGTTCTTTCAGTCGATGGCACAGATGGCAGTACGACGACACAACGTGGCTGAAGGGCTGGACAATGACAATGCTCGCCTGAGAATCGCCGCTTCCTCCGATTCGCCCGCGATCACGAGCGAACAGCAGTACCTGCAGTACCTGCGTGCGAATCCCACTGTGACGATGTCATCCACGATTCCCGCATCGGGAACGGTGATGCTCACCTATCCGCTGGTCAACACCGCGTCGGTAGCGAACAGGGACCGTGCGACCACAGCGGGTCAGGCACTGGCGGACGCAGCCCTGTCGAAGAGTGGACGCGCCCGGCTGGTCGACAACAACTTCCGGGATGCCGATGGCCACGGCAACGGCGATGAGGTGAAGGTCGTGAAGTTCGACGACGCAGAGCAGATCTCGAAAGCATCGCAGATCTGGCAGGCGTTCGCGGTCCCTACCCGGATGCTCCAGATCCTGGATACCTCGGGCTCCATGCGGTCACCTGCGGGTAACTCCACACGTGCCACGCTCGTTGCCAACGCGACCATCGAAGGTATGACACTGCTCGCCAACGACGCCCAAGTCGGAATGTGGATCTTCGGCATCGACAAGGGCGGACCCCGCCAGGACTGGAAAGAAGTCGCCGAGGTACAGCGAATGGACCACAAGATCGGCGGCACTTCCCATCGTGAACGAATCACGACGCTGGTCCGCTCGTCGATGAAGAACGACCTGGGCGGCGGTACCGGCCTCTACGACACCACCCTCGCCGCGTACAAGAAGATGCTCGAGACCTACGACCCGACGACCACCAATCTCATCGGCCTGGTAACCGACGGGCAGAACGAGGATGCCAGCAGCATCACCCGCGACGAGTTGCTCGCGCAGCTCAAGGTCCTGCACAACCCGGGACGACCGGTCCGCATTCTCTCGATCGGCGTCACAGACGATGCGGATGCCGAGTCACTCAAACTCATCGCCGACGCCACCGGAGGTACCGCATACATCGCTCGCGACCCCACGGACATGAAAGGTATGTTCACCAGGGAGGTAGACAACCTGGTGAGGGACTTCACCAGGTGACCTTCCCCGTTCCCACTTGGCCTCAATGCCCGGTGAGACAATATGTTCTCTTACGGGCTTTCGAGGCTCGTCGCTTGCGCCGTCCTCACCCTGACCGCGGCCGAGAGCCCGCGTGATTCAACCCGCGTTCGGCCCGGTGGCGTCAGAGTCCTTCGGGGATCTCCGGTGTGCGCATTCGGGACGACGGGGACCTCGCCGCACGAACGTGGTGTTCGGATACCGGCAGTGTCAGATTACTCATCGGACGTGGTATTTGGCAGCTGACGGGATAATCCGTCGACTGAACAGTCCGTTTCGTCGTATCGGATCGTATTGACCGGACGGCTGATAGTGCTTACTATCCATGTGACGGCATTCACATGGAGAGCAAATCACTCAGCATTGCAGCCCGTCAGCAATCGTGGACGCGTCGTGTCCCCATCATCCGCTCTGCGCGCCGGTCTGAATTGTCAGTCGTTCGGGCGGCGATTGCTCATGCCCGATGCACGGTCCCGACCTCTCGGGCGTCGGGTATGAGTCATCGGTGGGCGAAGCACGACGGTGAGCAAAGCATCTAAGCGCGTCCCGGACTACCCGTTTAGGAGTACAATCAATGACGAATTCATGGCGGAAACGGACCCTTGCCCTCGCAGGCGCCGTGACCGCATTCGCGGTGGTGGTTGCCGGATGTTCCGACGACGACGGCGACACCTCGGGCGACGGTGTCGACCTGTCGGTTTTGGGCGAGGCTGACGCGGCCTCCGGTGATCCGGTGGAGATCATGTTCAACACGCCGGGCAATAAGTCGTCGGCCTACACCAACGAGACCGAGGTGGCCGAGGCGACCGTCAAATACATCAATGAGAACCTCGGCGGTATCAATGGCAGGCCGATCAAGCTCACCATGTGCTTCGACGAGTTGCAGGCAGCCAATGCACGGGAGTGTGCGAACAAGGCCGTTGGTTCGAAAGCTGTTGCAGTTCTGAGTGGTACGCCGTCAAATCCGGATACAATCGCCGCGGTGACCTCGCCCGCAGGCCTGCCGTATTTCATGGTCAACGGCGGTGGCAAGGAGTCGCTGACGGCTCCCAACTCATACGTGGTGACCAACACCGTCGGTGGCATCGTCGGTCTGCCGGCCGAATTGGCGAAAGAACGGGGCTACCAGAAGGCGGCGATACTGGTGATCGACGCCCCGCTGGCAACCCAACCCATCACCGGCATGGGTAAGCTCGTCTTCGGTAACGCCGGTGTGGAATTGGAAGTCGTCACCGTGCCGCCGGGCACGGCCGATATGACCCCGCAGGTACAGGCCGTGATCGACAGTGGTGCGAAACTGGTGCAGGTTCTCGGCGATATTCCGTTCTGTACCGGTGCGTTCAAGGCGATGACGACCCTCAACGCGGACATTGACAAGGTCGCCATCAGCAATTGCGTGAGCAGCGAATCGGCGGCGCAGATTCCGGGTGGATATGAAGGAATAACCATCCGGACCACCGAGGACACCAACCCTGATTCCGCGGACCGTAAGCTTTTCAACGCGGTTCTGCAGAAGTACGGCGCCGACGGAAAAGAAGACGGTGCTACCGCGTTCCGTTCCCTGGTGGCGTTCCAGCGTTCACTGTCGGGAATGAGCGGCGACATCACGCGGGAATCCATCGTCAAGCGCCTGAATGCGCAGCCCGAACCGGTGGAAAGCCCGCTGGCTGCAGGGCTGACCTTCCAGTGCGGAACCAAGCCGATGGCGGTCACGCCGAATGTGTGCTCCGGTGGCATCATCGCCGGAACCTCGGACAAGGACGGCAACGTCAGCGATGTGAAGACCTACGACGTGGCACCGCTGTTCAAGATGCCCGCCGCCGGGTGAGCTCGCGGAGCGACTGACGGCTCGATGGCCCCGGTACCTGATGGTGCCGGGGCCATCGAGCCGTGGCACCGTCGCGTCGGCACCCGTGACTTATCGGCCCGTGACTTGTGGAAGCCTGCCCGAACACAGAGCGGCAAAGGCCCCGGCACCGTCGACGGTGCCGGGGCCTGATTGGTCGGGGCGTTACTCGGCGGGGAGCGCGCGCACCGGCACACTCTTCCAGCCGGCGACATTGGTCATCGACACCCGGCTCAGGTTGCTGCGGTCGATCTCGTACCGGGGCAGCTTGTCGAGCAACAGGTTCAGTGCGACCCGGCTCTCCATCCGTGCCAGCGGTGCACCGAGGCAGCTGTGGGTGCCGTATCCGAAGCCCAGATTGTAGCCGAATGGGCGCTTGCGGTTGATGTCGAAGACATCGGGGTTCTCGAAAACCCGGTCATCGCGATTGGCGGCGCCGGTGATCAGCATGATGGGGGAGTCGGCCGGAATGGTTTCGCCGTAGAAGGTTACCTCACGGGTGGTGACCCGGAAGTTGTACTGCAACGGGCCGTCGAAGCGGACCAGTTCCTCGATGGCGTCGGGCACCTTGTCGCGGTCCTGGCGCAGGGCCTCCCACTGGTCGGGGTGGTCGGCGAAGACGACGAGGGCGTTGCTGATCAGCTTGGTGACGGTCTCGGCTCCCGCACCGCCGAGAAGCCGACAGAAGCCGATGATCTCCTCGTCGCTCAGGCGTTTGGTCTCGCCGTCGGTGTCGACGTACTCGGCGGCGATCAGCTCGCTGAGCATGTCGTCCCGGGGGGCGGCCTTGCGTTCGGCCAGTAGCGCCTCGAAGAACTGGCCCATCGCGATCGATGCCTCGGCACCGGCCTGGCTCATCATCATGTTGCCGGGTTCGCGGGCCAGGTAGGTGTCGATCCACAACCGGATCTGCTGCCGGTACTCGGCGGGTACGCCCAGGATCCTGCAGATGATCTCGACCGGAAACAGGGCAGCGAACTCGCCGACGGCGTCGAACGAGGTGGGGTCGGCGATGTCGTCGAAGAATCCGTGAATGGTCTCGGTGACCAGGTCGGCCCAGCTCTTGACCGCACGCGGGGTGAACGCCTTGCTGACCAGTCGCCGCATCCGGTCGTGCTCGGGTGGGTCGAGCATGATGAGCTGCGGTGGAATCCCCTTGAGGAGCTCGGCGATCTTGATCATGTCCAGAGTGACGCCCTTGGCCGAGGAGAAAGTGGCCGAATCCTTGTAGGCGGGAGCGATGTCCTCGTAGCGGCTGATCGCCCAGAATCCGTACTCGGCATTGTGATAGAGCGGCGCCTCGTCGCGCAGTCGGCGATAGGTGTCGTACGGGTTGTTGAAAAAGGTTTCGCTGTAGGGATTGAATTCCACGCTGTCGGCCATGGGAGCCGTCGGGGCACTCATCGGGTGTTCCTCCATCTGTTGGCTGAAGTCTCGGTTCCGCCGCGGGCTCATCGCCGGGTGTCGGGCTGTGACGACGGTTGGTGAGATCACGGTCGGGCAATCGGATATGGCACCGACGGTGGGGTCGGTATTCGGATCCGGGTTCATACGGTGGCTGCGGGTTTCGCGGTTTGCGGGGGTTGTCGCAGCGGCCGGGCGGCGTGCGGGCGAGCGTCGTGTTCAACGAACTCGCGAGTGGCTGCAGGATGGGCAGATCTGTGAGCCAGACCTCATTATTGTGGCCTAGTCCCGGCGATTAGGCAACGTCGGAGCACCGATCGGGGCGGTGTTGACGACAGGGGCGATAGTGACTACTATCGCCTGTGACGCCAGCCACAGCATTGGCCGGCATGGTGGCCGCCGCAGCAATTCCGGTCTTTACGATCACGGGCGGCCGCGCGCTCTGCGCACAAGGAGGATCACATGACCACGAATGCGGAAACCGCCTCAGCCCAGAGGGTTTCGGAGTTGGGTGCTCCGATCTCCGATGGTGGTGAGGTGTCCGGCAGCTCCGCATCGAGCTCAGTCGGCACGAGTCCGACGAGGACCCGGATGATCGAGGCGGCACTGGCCACGATCGACGACGTCGGGTTGTACCGGGCCTCGTCCAACGAGATCGCCCGTCGGGCCGGGCTGACCTGGGGCGTGATCCAGCGTCAGTTCGGATCCCGCGAAGCGCTGCTGCTGGCCGCGTTCGAAAGTGAGTGGGAGAAACTGATCGAGATGGCACACTCGCCGATCACCGGCGACACCATCGAAGAACGTATTCGCTCCTTTCACCGGATCCTCCGCGACCACTACTCGCGCAGCGAGTACTACACGGGCATTCAGATCGTGTCCAACTTGCGCAAAGACCCCAAAACCTCGGCAGCGGCACTCGAGCTCATCGAGACCATGACCACCCGTTCGGCCGGATTTCTGACGGGACTACGTGAGCGGGTGCTGCCCGATCACCCCAACGGGCCGGAGCTGACCAGCTTGATCTTCTTCGCCATCAGGGACTTTCACATCGGCACCCATGTCGAGGCAGCGATGAACCTCGCCGAGGTGTACGAACGTCGCCGCGCCGACCGTGCGGCCGAAGAGGAAGTCCTCGTCGCCGGGCTGGTCGATATCGCCCGACGACAGTCAGACACCCCACAGGAGAATCGATGACCACCGCTTTGGACATGTGCTGCGAGGACGACTGCCTCGTGGTGTTTATCACCGACGTCGCCGACGAGCATGCGCGGGCGAACGCCGAACAGCTTGCTTCCGAGGGATACCTGCTCATCGTGGGTGCCGTCGACGCCGAGGTCGGCGACGCCGTAGCTGACCGGATCCGTCGGCAGGGTGGCTCGGCGTTCGGTGTTCCGCTGGACGTACGCGACATGGCATCGGTCGGTGCGGCAGTCGTGATGGCACGGTACCTGGCCGGCACCGTCGATGCCGTGATCCACTACGGCGCAGATGATTCCGATGATGCTCATCATCTGGCGGCCTGCCTGGCCGATGCCTGTGGTAGGGGTCGCCGGCACGAACTGATCCTGGTCGACACAGCCTCGGCGCCCGGCGCCGACGCGGACCTCGCCGGGGCCCTGCGCGAATGGTCGCGGGAGCGTTCCCGCTGGTCCGACAGCAAGCGCCGCTCCCGCCGCGCCGGTGCTCTTCTGGGCGAGGCGGGAGCGGTGACCCTGGTCCCTCCGATTCCGGTGGACCCGCGCAGCGAGCTCCCCTCCCGCGTCCCGGCCGGTGTCTGACAAAACGCCTCGGTCACAACCCCATACGCACTTTCTGCCCCCGGTTGTATTCGGGGGACGGTGACGTGCGCTCAGGAGCAGTCCATGAACAATTCCGGCGCCGCGATAGTCGGCATAGGTACAACCGAATACTCGAAGAAGTCCGGACGCAGTGAGCTGTGCCTGGCCGCCGAAGCCAGTCTGGCCGCCCTCGCCGACGCGGGTGTGGCCCCCGGCGATGTCGACGGTTTTGTGACGTTCTCGATCGACAACAATGATGAAAGCACCCTGGCGAGGAATCTCGGTGTGTACGAGGTCGACTTCTTCGCCCGTACCTCGGCCGGTGGCGGTGGTGCGCCGGGTGCTATCGCCTTGGCGGCCATGGCAATCGAGACCGGCAAGGCGTCGGTGGTGCTGTGCTATCGGGCGATGAACGAGCGGTCCGGCCGCCGTTTCGGTCAGCCGCTGGCGTTCGAATCGCAGGAGGTTACGACCGCCGAGGCCGAGCGGGCGTGGTCCGCGCCCTTCGGGATGGCCACACCTGCCGCCTTCATGGCGCACAGTGCCCGCCGCTACATGCACCAGTACAACGTTGACGCGGCAGATTTCGGCCTACAGCCGGTAGTTCAGCGTGAGTACGCGGTCACCAATCCAGACGCCTTCTTCTACGGCAAGCCGATGGCGCTGGACGATCATCAGGCCTCCCGGATGATCGCCGACCCGCTGCGGTTGCTCGACTGCTGCCAGGAGACCGATGGTGGTGTGGCGCTGGTCGTCACTTCCGCCGACCGGGCTGCGCAGCTGCGACACGCACCGGTGCGGGTCCTCGGCAGCGCGATGGGCATCGCCGCACGGCAACACGGAATGGCCTCGATGTACCGCGACGACATCGCCGGGGTGGAGGAGACCAAGATCGTCGGTGACCAGCTCTACCGGCAGTCCGACCTGGCGCCGGCAGACCTCGATGTGGCCGTGCTGTACGACCATTTCAGCCCCGCCATCCTGATGCAGCTCGAGGCACTGGGCTTCTGCGGCCCGGGCGAGGCGCCCGACCTGGTCCGAGACGGTGCCACCCGCATAGATGGTGCGATCCCGACCAATACCAATGGGGGGCAATTGTCCGAGGCATACATGCACGGCTTCAATGGGCTCGTCGAAGCGGTCCGCCAGCTCCGCGGCACCGCCGTCAACCAGGTGCCCGATGCCCGGCACGCCATCGTCACCGGCGGCCCCTACGTGGCCACCAGCGGCGTGATCCTGGGGGTGGCGTGATGACCGGAACCACGGCTACGGCGGCAGAGATCACCAGGGGACGACCCATTCCGAAGGTCAACCGCGACACCGAGTTCTTCTGGGCCGCGGCCCGCGAACACCGGCTCGTCGCGCAGTGCTGCTCGGCATGCGGACAGCTGCGGCATCCGCCCGGTCCGGTCTGCCCCGACTGCCACAGCCTCGAATGGGAGGTCGCCGAGCTGAGCGGGCGCGGCACCCTCTACAGCTATGTGGTTGTCCACCAGCCGCTTCCGCCAGGATTCAATGAACCGCCGATCGTCGTGGTCGTCGCCCTCGACGAGGGCACCAGGCTGGTGTCCAACATGACCGGCGTGGATCCGGACGGCCTGCGGATCGGTGAGCCGCTCGAGGTGTATTTCGTCGACCAGGAAGAAGGCTGGTCGGCCCCACAATTTCGGCGTCCGGATACCGGCGTCTGATCACTATCGGTGAAAATTTAGGAGTAGGAACAATGACCGTCGTAGAAGACCCGTCAGTGCAACCCACGAACCGCAACGACCCGAAGCTGGCCCCCATCAAGGGGATTCCGGTGATCGATGTCGACACCCACCTCACCGAACCCGGTGACCTGTGGACATCGCGGGCGCCGGAGAAGTTCAAGGACCTCGTGCCGCGCGTGGCGCTGCTGCAAGAAGAGGACTTCGCCAAGCGTGCCGGCTGGCGTCCGCGTCAGGTCCACGAGGGCGGCACCCCGGCCTGGATCGTCGGTGACGACACCTGCATCGGCTTCGCCGGCGGTGCCAGCGTGGTCAACAAGAGTAACCACAAGGTCAAGGGCAGTGATTTCATCCACTGGCCGCTCACCGACGTGTCCCCGGCCGCGAGTCTGACGGAGCCGCGTCTGGCGCTGATGGACGATGTGGGCATCTGGGGACAGATCCTGTATCCCAACGCCGTCGGCTTCGGCGGGCAGGGACTGGCCAGCGTCGCCGACCCTGAACTGCGCATGCTGATCTTTACCATCTGGAACGACACGATGGCCGAGATGCAGGAACAGTCGAACGGCCGGCTCATGGGTATGGGCCTGATCCCCTGGTGGGACATCGACCTGGCCGTCAAGGAGGTCGAACGCTGCCACGGCATGGGTCTCAAGGGCGTCAACACCAACGCCGACCCGCAGAATCAGGGCTTCCCCGACCTGTCGGACAAGTTCTACAGCCCGCTGTGGGATGCCTGCGAAGACCTTGATGTTCCGGTGAATTTCCATGTGGGAGCAAGTGTTTCACAGGCCAGCTACCACGGAACCGCGCCCTGGCCCTCACTCAACAACGATGCCCGCCTGGCCATCGGTACCTGCATGCTGTACCTGTCCAACGCGCGCATCATGGCCAACCTGATCTACTCGGGCATGCTCGACCGACACAAGAAGCTCAAGCTGGTCTCGGTGGAGAGCGGTATCGGCTGGATCCCATTCATGCTCACCGCGCTGGACTACCAGGCCGAGGAGAACGGCGTCGACTATCTCGAACTCAAGCCGTCGGAGTACTTCCGCCGGCAGATGTATTCCTGCTTCTGGTTCGAGGGCGAGGGCGATCCGAACTTCACGTGGTACGCCGACCAGCTCACCCCCGACAACATCATGTTCGAGTCGGACTTCCCGCACCCGACATGCCTGTACCCGTCCCCGCTGGACGGTATCGCGAGCATCTTCAAGGACCACGATGTGCCGTGGGAGGACCGCGAGAAGATCCTCGGCGGTACCGCAGCACGGGTGTACAACATCGACATGCCCAAGACGGTCACGCACTGATCCGCGTTTGCCGATAACAGCCCGAAAGGACAAGGGACAGCGTGATGGCTGCCTACAACACAACTGACGTAGCGGGTGGCCGATGACCGCCGTGATGAAGGGGGTGCGCATCGTTGAGGTTGCCGAACAGGCATTCGGCCCGGCGGCATGCGCACTTCTGAGCGACTGGGGTGCCGACGTCATCAAGATTGAACCGGTGGAAAAGGGTGACGCAGGCCGTGGTCTGCGGGCCCTGGGCAATGACGACGTTCTGCCCCTGTTCGAGAGCAACAACCGCGGCAAACGCAGTCTGGGCCTGGATCTTTCGACCGACGACGGCCGGGACATCCTGTACCGGCTGGTGGCCGACGCCGATATCTTCGTCACAAACAAGGTACCGCGAGTCCGTAAGCGCCTGCGCATCGACGTCGACGACATCCGCAGATGCAACCCGGACATCATCTACGCCCGTGCCACCGGAAACGGTGAACGCGGCCCGGAAGCCGACAACGGGTCCTACGACTTGCTCGGCTTCTGGTACCGGACCGGCGCGGCGCTCGGCGCCGCCCCGGCCGGCAGTTCACCGCCCTACCTGCCGAGCCCCGGCTTCGGTGACCTGATCGGCGCCACCACCATCGCCGCCGGTCTGATGGGCGCGCTCTACCACCGGGCCACCACCGGTGAGGCGCCCGTGGTCGACGTGTCGCTGCTGGCCACCGGCATGTGGGCGATGAGCGGGTCGATCTCCTCGGCAGCCCTCACGCGCGAATGGTCCTGGCCGCCACCGGCCCGAAACCCTTTGTCACACACGTATGAAACGGCCGATCATCGGTGGATCGGGCTGTGCTGTCTGCAACCGGCGGCGTACTGGGCGCCGCTGTGTGAGGTGCTCGGCCGGCCCGACCTGGTCGCCGACCCCCGCTTCGCGGATTACCAGTCGCTGATGGCCAATGCCGGTCGGGTGATGGACCTCCTGGCCGAAATCTTCGCCAAGGAAAAACTCGATCACTGGCGCAGTGTGCTCGCGGACTTCAAGGGGCAGTGGACGGTCATCCAGGATCCGGTGCAGGTGCTCGATGATCCGCAGGTGGTGGCCAATGGACTCGTGCAAACCTGTACTACCGACGCGGGAGTCCCGTTCGACCTGGTGACCGCCCCCGTGCAATATGACGGTAAGCCCGCCGTCACCCGCCGCGGACCGGGTCTGTCCGAACACGGCGACGCCATACTCGCCGACCTGGGCTACGACTGGGACACCGTCGTCGACCTCAAAGTGCGCGGTGTGGTCGCCTGACCGGCACCACCCATGCGATCACCAGCAGGAGCAGTCCATGACTCAAGCAATAATGGGTGCCATCGATGTGCCCGACAACTCCGATGCCCGCGCCAACGCGCCGGTCTTCGACGCCGACACCCACATGTATGAGACGGCGGAGGCACTCACCAAGTTTCTTCCCGAAAAATACCGCACCGCAGTGCAGTACGTGCAGGTCGGGCGGCACAGCAGGATCGCGATCAACGGCGTGATCACCGACTTCATCCCCAACCCGACCTTCGATCGGGTCGCTGCCCCCGGCGCGCACGAGAAATTCTTCGCCGGCGAAAACTCAGAGGGACTGACCCTGCGCGAGATGCAGGGCAAGGCCATCGATGCGCCGGAGGCCACCCGCAGCCCTGACGACCGGGTTGCGGAACTGGATCGGCAAGGTGTGCGGGAATGCCTCAACTATCCGACACTTGCGAGCTTGGTAGAGCATTCGTCAGCTGAGGATCCGGAGCTGACTCTGGCCATCATCCACGCGCTCAATCAGTGGATGTTGGAGCACTGGCAGTTCAACTATCAGGATCGAGTGTTCTCGACACCGGTCATCAATTGTTCCGAGGTCGACGATGCCCGCCGCGAACTCGAATACATCCTCGACAACGGTGCCAAGGTCGCGCTCATCAAACCGGCACCGGTGAAGGGTCTGCACGGCTGGCGCTCGCCCGCGCTGCCCGAATTCGACCCGCTGTGGGCAGACATCGAAGCGGCCGGGCTGCCGATCGTGTTGCATGCCAGCCAGCCTCCGCTCGATGAGTACGTCAACAAGTGGGAGCCGCCGAGTACCAAGAACTTCATGGCGATGAGCTCGTTCCGGTGGCTGGTGCTCGGACACCGGGAGATCTCCGACATGATCGGTAGCCTCATCTGCCACGGCACGCTGACCCGGTTCCCAAAGCTGCGGATCGCGAGTGTGGAGAACGGAAGCTCGTGGATTCACCCGCTGTTCCACGACCTGCACGATCTCACCAAGAAGATGCCGCAGAACTTTCCCGAAGACCCCCTGGAGGTGTTCCGCCGCAACATCTGGGTCAGCCCGTTCTGGGAGGGGTCGGTGGCCGACGTCGTCGAAACCGTCGGCTGGGACCGGGTGATGTTCGGATCGGACTATCCGCACCCCGAAGGTTTGCCGGAGCCGAAGGGCTACTGGAAGTACGCCGAAGGCATGGACAACCGGCGCACCTGGGACTTCGTGGGCGACAACGCCCGCCGGTTCATGGGTCTGCCCATCGCCAACCCCGACCCGGCCGCGGCGGCACCGCCGGCCTAGGTGTAACTCCCAGGGAGGTTGTGAACGGCGTGGCGGCTGTGAACGGGTGAGGGCCTCCGGTGTCGGTGTGGTTACCACACACACGCCGAACACCGAGAGGCCCTCATGACCCACCGTAATGCTTTCCTGACCGAACGTGGACGCCTGAGTCTGGCTCGGTGTGTCGTCGAGGATCACTGGCCACTGCGCCGAGCAGCTGAACGGTTCAACTGTTCACCGGCCACAGCGAAGAAGTGGGCTGACCGCTACCGCGAGCGCGGCGCCGGCGTGCATGTCCGATGTGTCCAGTCGCCCACACCGTTCGCCCCGCCGGCCGGCGCGGCGCCGGGAACGACGAATCATCAAGGTGCGCTTCCTGCGTCGTTGGGGAGCAGCACGCATTGCTGCGTGGCGGACACCGCGTCCTTGGGTGGGCCCAAAGCCGCCAACGCAAGAAGCAGCAGCGCCCGGGGTATGCCTACCTGCATCACGCCGTCAGACCACATCGATCACCGCACTTGAAGATCGCGCGATCGACCGTCGAGGCGGTCCTGCGTCGCTACCGGATGCCGCTGCTGCACCACCTGGACCAGGGCACCGGACTACCCGTGCGCACCCCCAACCACACCGCGACGAGCACGATGCCGCCGGTGACCTGATCCATGTCGATATCAAGAAACTCGGCCGGATTCCCGATGGCCGGTTCGTGGCGGTCCCGATTTCGGGAATCCGGCGCGGGTGAGTCGCCCCTACGTGTGGATCGGTCCGGTGATCGGGTGGGCGCGGAAGAAGTCCCAGATGATCCGGGTCGCGCTGATCGATGAGGTGATCGGTCCGGTGATCGGGGTGAACGCCAGCAGCGGATCTCCGCCCGGCCAATTGTGCCCGCCACCGTGAATGGTGTACAGCTCGGCAGCGCCGTCTGCGCGGCAAGACCATTGGGTTCGGGTCACATCATGGGTGATCCGGCGTGCCGTCGTCTTCGAGGAGCAGCCGTTACGCTTGGCCCATGCGGCCGTTTGCGATCGAACGGTTTCCGAACGGGGCATTGTTGTTGGCACGGGGCCGTCACGGAGCTGTTGACCGATGGTGCGGGGTGACCCGTCGAGCGCGGGAAGCAGCAATCCGTGAGGACCGAGTCCGCCCGAATAGGAAAGTATCTTGTCGCCTGTGCCGTGGAAAGCCACCACCGGAACGGGGCGGGACGGATTGCACCACTGAAAGTTCTGGATACCCGATACCGGTGCCGCGGCGGCGAACCGGTCGGCGAGCTGGCAGGCGATCGACGATGTGGTGAAGGCTCCCATCGACAGCCCGGTGACGTAGATGCGACGTTTGTCCAGGCACAAGGTCTTCTCGACGTGCGTCAGCAGCGCCGACAGGAACGCGATGTCCCGTCCGTTCTCGCCGAAATCCCACTGGGGTGGCAGCACGTGGGTTTCCGGGGTGATGACGGCGAACCCGTGACGTGCCCCGTAGGGGCCCATTCCGCTCCAGGCTGCCTGGATAGCACCGGGCTGCAGGTACCCGTGGATATCGAAGACTACTGGCATCGGTGTTCGCTTGGCAAGCGCCGGAACTTCCCTCAGGTAGTCGCCGGAGCGGCCCGCCGCGGAGAACAGCTGGAGCGACGTCCCGGGTGGTACGGGCGCGGCCTTGCAGCCCATAGAGGGCACCGGAGCCGTGTCCGTCGGCCCGCCGCGTTGTGGGGCCGCCGAGCCGATGGGGGTGGCGCACAGCAACAGTGCTGCTGCGATCGCGATGGCGACGATGATGGCCCGTGCGCGGCCCGATCCGAACATCTCGCTCCTTGAGTTCCAGGTCCGGCGGGAATGCGCGCGCCGGTCTCGGGCGACGTGATTCTCCCGGCACCCAAGACCGACAGCCCGCAGATCCGGTCAGTCGATCATGCTTCCTCCGAAACTAGTAGCACATTCCGGTCCCCGGCCGGGCTCGATGTGTGCCGCTCAGCAGGATATGTCGGCGCCGGGGGAGCGGAGCCCCGCCCGGCGGGGGTCGTGGCCGTGAGTGCACTCGTGTGTGCTGACCGCCCCGTGATTCTGCCCGAAGCCCAGACCGGCTATGTCACCGCGGCCACTTCGGCTTTTTCTCCGGCCGTCGCCGGCGGGTCGCCGGGACGCCAGTCGGCGTCGACCTCGTAGAACTGGGTTGCCCAGCGGCGCATGGCCATATAAGGCTTGGCGTCGATCCGGTCAAGCGGCGGGCGCTCGACGTACTTCTGGTAGCGCCAGATACTCAGATCGTCCCAGACCGTTTGCAGGAAGCGCTTTTCCACCAGCTTCTGGACTTCCGGTGGTGGTACGTCGGAGGTTTCACCCTCGGGCTTGGGCCACCAGATGGTGTAGAATAGGTCGGACTTGCCCTGATCGGTGGGTGTGCAGGCGAAGATCAGCCGGTGCTGCTGCACCCCTTCGAACGCGGTGATCGCATACCCCAGGCCGGCGATGTGACTGTGCACGCGCAGGGACATCGCATCCGGGTCGGGGCTGTTGACATCGGGCCAGCCGGTGAGGAACTGCCACT
>Ga0116175_1000279_pt1 | contig 36710 bp, 34 predicted proteins | sample AD_UKC125_MetaG_FD_89802 | JGI IMG/M metagenome (GOLD analysis project Ga0116175, IMG submission 89802) | Active sludge microbial communities of municipal wastewater-treating anaerobic digesters from USA - AD_UKC125_MetaG | ecosystem: Engineered > Bioreactor > Anaerobic > Digestate | place: USA... | reverse complement strand
TGCAGCACTTTGGCCAGCGGGCTCAGCTCACCCATGTGATCGAACACCACCCGCAACGGCTGCCGCAACGGCAGTGGCGTGCTGACGCCGCGCACGGTCATCTGCGGATTGTCCTGCTTGACCGTACCGCTTCCCGTAAGCACGGCGCAGGCGCGCGCGCGCCAGCGATGGCCGTCGCGGCGTGCTTCGTCGCCAGTGATCCATTTCGATTCACCGTTGGCGAGCCCGGTACGGCCATCAATACTCGCCGCCACCTTGCAGCGCACCCACGGCAGACCGGTAGCCATGCGCTTGATGAACCCGATGTTGAGCTCGGTCGCATCCTGCTGCAGCAGTCCCACCCGCACGTCGATGCCCGCTTCGCGCAGGCGCTCGAAGCCAGTACCACTGACCCGCGGGTTCGGATCTTCCATCGCAGCCACGACGCGGCCCACGCCCGCACCGATCAACGCTTCGGTGCAGGGCGGCGTCTTGCCGAAATGATTGCAGGGCTCGAGGGTGACGTAGGCAGTGGCGCCGCTCAGATCCTGCCCCTTCCCCCGCGCATTGCGGATGGCATGCGCCTCGGCGTGCGGCTCGCCAGGGCGCTGGGTAAAGCCTTCCGCGATCACCTGGCGATCACGCACCAGCACGCAGCCGACGCGCGGGTTGGGCGTGGCGTGATTCATTGCCATTGCCGCCAGATCAAGCGCGCGCCGCATGAAAGCTTCGTCGGTCGCGCTAAACATGCTTCGCTTTCTTCGCCGCGGGCTTCTTGGCCGCCGGGCGCTCGACCTCGTGCAACGCGGAGCGGAAGTCCTCGACATCCTGAAACGATTTGTAGACCGATGCGAAACGGATGTAGGCCACCTTGTCGAGCTTGTAAAGCTCGGCCATCACCATTTCGCCGATGCTGCGCGATGGAATTTCCCGTTCGCCGAGGCTGTGGATGTTGGCAGTGATCCGCGCAATCGCCTGATCGACAAATTCAGTGGGCACAAAGCGCTTGTGCAGCGCGCGGTTGAAGCCGGTGCGAATTTTTTCGACGTTGAAATCGAGCCGTGTGCCATTGCTCTTGACTACCTGCGGCATGCGCATTTCAACCGTCTCAAACGTGGTGAAACGCTTGTCGCAGGCCAGGCATTTGCGACGACGACGGATGGCGTCACCCGTCTCGGAGACACGTGAGTCGATCACCTGCGTATCAAGGGAGCCGCAAAATGGACATTTCATGCGGATGCGTTCGTAGTGGAGCTTGGAAAGAGCCAGCGACGGCGGTATTCGCAGTGTATCGGGTCAATCTGCGGCGCGCGGGATTAGTCTACCGACCTGTTTCGTCGTCAATCTCACACGGTCCCGCTAATGACAATGCGATTCAGTTCGCTCAGCACGTAGTTGACGCTCTGCTCACGCACCGCATTGCGGTCACCCGCGAAGTGGCGGGTCGTCGCCCGTACCGAAATTGCTTCCTGCCGCGTCTGCGGATCGTCGGTCGGCCTCAGTGCAAAAGCAAAGCACACCATCCCCACAGGTTTGGCAGGGCTACCGCCGATTGGCCCGGCGACACCAGTGACCGAATAAGCCAGGTTGGGGGCATTGCTTTGGTCGGCGCACCGCAAGGCGCCGCAAGCCATTTCACGCGCCGTCTGCTCGCTCACCGCACCGAAGGCATCCAGCGTTGACGCATTGACACCAAGCAGATCCATCTTGGCCTCGTTGCTGTAAGTCACCAAAGCACGGTCCACCCAGGCCGACGAACCGCTGACGCTGGTGAGCACCGCAGAGATCAGGCCACCCGTGCAACTCTCGGCACCGGCGATCACCCGCCGCTGCGCCACGCAGTTTTCGCCGAGATGTGCCGCCAGCTTGATCCACTCATCGAACAACGCGTGCATCGCTGCGCCCTCAAACGAAACGAATCCACAGCGCCATAACAAACATCGTCAGCGCCGCTGCCACCAGATCGTCCAGCATCACCCCGACCGCGCCCTTGACGTTGCGATCAGCCCAGCCGACCGGCCCGGGTTTGCGGATATCGAAAAAGCGGAACAGCAGAAACGCCGAGGCCTGCTTCCACATGGCGCCGGGCAACATTGCAGTAATCAGCGCCATAGCGATCACCTCGTCCCAGACGATGGCGCCATGGTCACTTTCGCCCAATGCGCGCCCGGTAACACCGGCCGCCCAGGTGCCGATAAGCAGCGCGCCGAACAGGGCGGCAAAAAAGAGCGTGTCGCCCAACAGGGGTTGCAGCCAGCGCGCTGCGAACAGGCCCAGCAGCGTGCCAAACGTCCCGGGTGCGAACGGCGCGAGACCGGCACCAAAGCCCAACGAAATCACGTGTGCCGGATGCGACAGCATGAAACGCAGCGAAGGTTCACGACTTTGCGTTGCCAAATCACTCATGCGAAATGATCCCAGCCCTTGCTTTCGATGTTCATCAGGCGCGATTGTGCGTCAAGCACGCGCACTGCAGGTCTGTTGGCGGAGGTTGTCACGCGGCCGATACACGCTCCAGCCAAGTCCTGCGCCGCCAGCAGTCGCACCACATCGTCGTGACGGGACGATGGCGCGGTAAACAGCAGCTCGTAGGTGTCACCCGTCGCCAGCAGGCAATGCTGTGCCAGGCGCGCGCGCAAGATGCGATTGCGCTCGTTGCCGGTAGCAACCGTATTCACCACCGGCGCTGCCTGCCCGACATCGCTGCGGTCAACATCGGTGATGCCGGTGGGAATCGCCACGATGTCGATGTCAATGTCGACGCCGGATGCCGATGCCAGATGTTGCGCCTCACTGAGCAGACCGTCGGAAATGTCAATGCAACTGCTTGCCACGCCCCGAAGCGCGAGGCCGAGGGCCACCCGCGCAGTCGGGCACTCGTACTTGTCGATCTGCGCGGGACTCGCGGTGATGACCAGCTCCCCCGCACCATCACCATCCTGCAGCAGCGCTGTCAGCGCCCAGCCCGCGTCCCCCACCGGTCCACTGACCCAAAGTTCATCGCCGGGGCAAGCGCCGGTACGGGTCAACACCTGACCGGGTGGCACATCACCCAGCGCTGTCAGCGCGATCGCCATCGGGCCGCGGGTGGTATTGCCGCCGACCAGTTCGACCTCGAACTCGTCGAGTGCGGCCCACAGGCCAGCCGCGAACGCTGCGACCCAGCTTTCGTCAATCTCGGGCAGGGTCAGCGACAGCAGGGCGTAGCGAGGTGCAGCACCCATCGCTGCGAGATCGCTCAGATTGACATGCACCGCCCGACGCCCGAGTCGCCCAGGCGTGATCGAGGGCAGAAAGTGACGCCCGGCCACCAGTGTGTCGGTGGTGATGGCGAACACGTTGCCGGGTGCCGGCGCCACCAGTGCGCAATCGTCGCCATTGCCCAACACGGCGGTGCGGCTGCGACGTTTGAAGAAACGTTCGATCAGCTCAAACTCGGTCATCGCGAACGCCGCAGGTGGAAGTGGCGGCGGAATTCAGCGCCGGCCGCGCGTCGGTGCCGCTGCAACCTCGTCGGCGCGCAGCAGTGGCGCCAGCTTGTCGAGCACCCCATTGACCCATTTGTGGCCGTCGGTGCCGCCAAAGGTCTTGGCCAATTCCACGGATTCATTGATTGCCACACGATACGGAATGTCGAGCCGCTGCCGAAGCTCCCAGGCGCCAATCAGGATGATGCTGCGCTCGATCGGGCTGACCTGTTCGAAAGGACGATCCACATGCGGCTGCACAGCGGCGATCAACGCATCGGTATCGGTCGTCACCCCGGTCCACAGCTCGCGAAAGAAATCCTTGTCGGCCCGTTTGAAATCGGGCTCTCCCTCAGTGCGCAGGCGCACAGCGGCCACCTCGTGCCCCGCGACAAACAGTTCATACAGTGCCTGCACCGCGAACTCGCGCGCCCAGCGCCGCGCCGACTTTGGTTTGGTCGCTTTGGCGGGGGCCGCCTCGTGATCGGTCTTTGCCGCAGTAACGGCTTGCTTCTCGCTCATCATCAACTCCGGCGCTCAGTTCTCGCCAAAGTTCGAGTGCGTCCATTCCTGCAGCAGCGCCATTTCGACCGCCGCCTGTGCCGCCTCGTAGCCCTTCTGCTCGGCACGGCTCTCGGCCTGCTCGTCGGTATAGGTGGTCAGCACCCCATTGCCGATGGCCACATCGAGGTCAAGGCCAACGCGGGTGATGCCCGCCGCAGATTCATTGCAAACGACTTCGAAGTGATAGGTGTCACCCTTGATCACGCAACCGAGCGCAACCAGCGCGTCGAACTGCTCGGTTGCCGCAAACGCCTGCAGCGCCAGCGGAATTTCCAGCGCACCCGGCACCGTCACTTCGGCGACATCGTTGGCATCAACGCCCATTTCGGCCAGCGCCTTGCGGGCGCCGGCGAGCAGCCTTTCGCACACGGGTGCATTGAAGCGCGCGGTGACAACGCCGATTCGCAGTCCAGCGCCGCGGAGTTTCATGAGAGGTTGGAGTGCCATGGTTGTTTTGCTAACGAGTTGGGGTGCTGGCAATGTGCTGCCAGCGAATCAAATTGATGTTCCGGTCACGGCGACCGTTCGAATATGGGTGGTTACGATTCTTCGTACGCGACGACTTCAAGATCGAAGCCGGTCATCGATGGCATGCGGCGCGGCTTGGCCAATAGCCGCATCTTGCCCACACTGAGCGCACGCAGGATCTGCGCGCCGATGCCATAGGTGCGCAGGTCCACCTTGTGGGCATTGAGTGGCTTCGCGTTGAGCACCCGGTCACGCAAATCGGCCGCCGACTCGCTCCGGTGCAGCAGCACCAGCACGCCCGCCTCTGCCTGCTGCAGTCGGGCCAGCGCTTTCGGAATGCTCCATGAGTGGACGGCGGCGCTGGCGTCGAGCGTATCGATCACGGACAGCGGCTCATGCACGCGGACGACGGTCTCCTGCTCGCGGCTGGGCGTGCCCTTGACAATGGCCAGATGGGTGGCATCGGCGAGCTTTTCGCGGAAAACCTTCAGCGTGAATTCGCCCTGCGCCGTCTGCAACGGCCGCTCGCCAACGCACTCGACCAGATTTTCCTGCGCGGCGCGATACTGGATCAGGTCGGTGATGGCACCAATCTTGAGGCCGTGCTCCCTGGCGAATAGCAGCAAATCGGGCAGACGTGCCATGGTGCCGTCGTCCTTCATGACTTCGCAGATGACAGCCGCTGGTGTCAGGCCCGCCATGCGCGTCAGATCGCACCCCGCCTCGGTGTGCCCTGCCCGCATCAACACGCCGCCCGGCTGCGCCATGACCGGGAAAATGTGGCCAGGCTGCACGATGTCGGCAGGCTTGGCATTGAAGGCAACCGCAGCCTGCACGGTACGCGCCCGGTCAGCGGCGGAAATGCCGCTGGAGACGCCTTCGGCCGCCTCGATTGACATGGTGAAGTTAGTGCCGAACCCGGATCGGTTGCTGGCTGTCATCAGCGGCAAATTCAACTGCTGGCAACGTTCGGGCGTCAGCGTCAGACAGATCAGGCCGCGCGCGTACTTGGCCATGAAGTTGATCGCCTCGGGGGTGACGAACTCTGCTGCCAGCACCAGATCGCCTTCGTTTTCGCGATCTTCTTCGTCCACCAGAATCACCATTCGGCCAGCCTTGAGCTCGGCGATGATTTCAGGCACAGGCGCCAGCACCGATGGCGCGGGTGACGCAGCGCCGCGTACGGCGGCGAGTGAAGGTTTGGCAGTGGTCATGGCAAAGAGCGATCTCGGGTAGAGAAGGCTCTATTCTATTGGCTAGGCCTTGTCCGCACGATTTTCGCGAGACGCGCTGCTACGCGACCACGATGGCAGTCAGGGCAAAATCCTCTTTTCACCAATCCTTGCACGTCGCAGGCTCGCGCGCCACTCATGTCTGACCTCCTCATCTCGGAACACCTGGGCTTTCGCACCCTGCACTTTGGCTCCGAGTGGGTACAGGGCAGGATGCGCATCTCCCGCCCGGACGAACTGGCGCTGGGTTACGCGCAGGACATGTGTGCTGCACTGCTGTTTGTGCCGCCGCCGAAGCAGGTTTATGTGGCCGGTCTCGGCGTAGGTTCCTTGCCGCGCTGGGCGCTTGCCAACTGGAGCGACAGCCTGAAGCGACTCGACATCGTGGAGTTGCGTGACGACGTGATTTCGCTGACGCACTCTGCCTTTCCGCTGCCGCAGGACGATAGCCGTGTGCGTATCACGCAGGGAGATGCAGCCAAAGTCATCACCGAGCGGCCAGCATCAAGCTTCGACTGGATCTGGGTTGATTGCTACGACGGTCGCGGGCGCGTGGGCGCACTCGAATCGGCGGAGTTCTACGCCGAGGCACATCGTGTGTTGCGCAAGAACGGCGTATTCGTGGCCAACATGTGGAGCAGCGTGTCACGCTACCGTGGCGGACTGCGTCGGCTACGAGCGGTATTTGGCGTGGACAACATTGTTCTGTTGCCAGCTATCGCCACCGAAAACGTCACCGTCATCGCCAGCAAATCGCCACTACCGGCGCTGGATGCGCGTGCCTTACAGGCTCGTGCGCGCGCGCTTCGGGCCGACTACAAATTACCCTTTGAACGCTGGCTGAAGGCGCTGGCACCGGTCGCGACGGCGCTGTAACTCCGCGCCCTTGCACGCAGCAATGGCTCGGTCTTGTCTCCGCAAATTGCGCCGCGACAGGCCGGCACGACAGGCAGAAAAAAGCCCGCGGGCGTGTGAACGCGGCGCGGGCTGAAGGGTTCCCTCCTCCTCGAGGAAATCAGGGGCGATTATAGGGTCATTTATAAGAGTTACAAGCCCTTTCTGGTGCTTTTGTCACTTTTTTGGTGCCATAACCCGTATCAGCCGATAGCCATGCGATAAAACGCAAGCGGACACGCAGATGACTACGACGCGCTTCAGGTCTGCGAAACCCGAAGCTGCTGCGCCGAAGATGCCAGTCGTCCCGCTTTGGCCGTTTTGTCTAATCGACTGTTTAGTCGTTCTGACCCAACGACTCGCTAGTCGTTTTGTCCCACCGCCAGCTTGAGGGCCGGCTTCTTGTCGTCGAAGAACTGTTCGTCTTCCGTCGAACCATGCAGCGCCGTGGTCGAGCTTTGGCCGCCCTGGATCACTTGTGTCACAGCATCGAAGTAACCGGTGCCCACTTCGCGCTGATGCTTGACGGCGGTGAAGCCCTTTTCAGCCGCGGCGAACTCAGCCTCCTGCAGCTCGACGAACGCACTCATGTTGTTGCGCGCGTAGCCGTGGGCCAGGTTGAACATCGAGTAGTTCAGGCTGTGGAAGCCGGCGAGCGTGATGAACTGGTACTTGTAGCCCATCGCACCGAGTTCGCGCTGGAACTTGGCAATCGTCGATTCGTCGAGGTTCTTCTTCCAGTTGAAGCTCGGCGAGCAGTTGTACGACAGCATCTTGCCCGGGAACTTCTTGTGAATGCCTTCGGCGAACTTGCGGGCAAACTCGAGATCCGGTTTGCCGGTTTCGCACCAGATCAGGTCAGCGTACGGTGCATAAGCGAGGCCGCGCGACAGCGCCTGCTCGAAGCCCGGCTTCGTCTTGTAGAAGCCTTCCATGGTGCGCTCGCCGGTGCAGTGCGGGCGATCATTTTCATCGACATCGCTGGTCAGCAGGTCAGCGGCTTCGGCATCGGTGCGCGCCAGCAGCACAGTCGGCACGCCCATCACGTCCGCCGCAAAGCGGGCGGCGGTGAGCTTTTCAACCGCTTCACGCGTCGGCACCAGCACTTTGCCGCCCATGTGGCCGCATTTCTTAACGCTGGCGAGCTGATCTTCGAAGTGCACGCCCGACGCGCCGGCATCGATCATCGCCTTCATCAGTTCATAGGCGTTCAACACGCCGCCAAAACCGGCTTCGGCATCGGCCACGATTGGCGCCATGTAGTCGACGTCGTCCTTGCCTTCCATCCACTGGATCTGGTCGGCACGCATCAGCGTGTTGTTGATGCGGCGGACGACTGACGGCACCGAGTTGGCCGGATACAGCGATTGGTCCGGATACATCTCGCCAGCGAGGTTGGCGTCGCCCGCGACTTGCCAGCCAGAGAGGTAGATCGCCTTGAGGCCTGCCTTCACTTGCTGCATGGCCTGATTGCCAGTCAGCGCGCCGAGCGAGTTGATGAACGGCTCGGTGTTGATCAGGTTCCAGAGTTTTTCCGAACCCTTCTTCGCGAGCGTGTGCTCAACGGCAGCGGTACCACGCAGGCGAACGACGTCAGCCGCGCTGTAGTTGCGCTTGATGCCTTTCCAGCGCGGATTGGTTGCCCAGTCTTTTTCGAGGGCGGCGACGGCTTCGGCCATCTTGGCTTGAACGGATGCGGATTGACTCATGGTGGGTTGCCTTTCAGACTAAAACTCGATCCTCTTTATCTGGCTCCGCCTGTTTCCACTCAGCGGAAAGCCAACGAATATCTTGTTATTGCTTCGCAGCATATCCGAATCGATCGCACAGCGCATCAATAAATTACAAAAAAACGTTCAAAAACAATGGTTTGCAATTTGTTTTCACGGAATGAAAGATTCCATATCGTGAAATTGCGTTTTGCACGCCGCAGCGCACAAATTGAAAAACACTTCCGCAAGGTGGCGAACGTGGAAAAAAGCCCGCAAATTCAAACAGGTTGCGCAGACAGTTGAGGTGCGCTGTCGCCACCCGCGCAGGCGCAGACGTCACCGCAGCGGCAACGCGATTGCGATGCAGCGCAGCGCACGCTGCCTGTGGCTCCACAGCGGCGGGGCGTCCCCGCAAGAAAATCATGTAGCAAATGCGCAACAAAAAAGCCCGGGCACAAAGTGCGCGGGCTTGGCAGGGACAGTTGTTGCGCTCAGGCGAGCATGTCAGCCCAAATGTTGCGCGCCCAGCTGTTGGCGAAGATGCCTTCAGTGCGATTGGCATCGGCCGACAAGCCACCGGAGCCAGCCACCGTCACCATCGTCTTCTGCGCGGCATCGTAGCGATGCACCGAGGCGACGTGCACAACATTCTTGTCGTCGATGAAGCTGTAGCAGGTGTTGGCCACCATTGGCGTGGCGTTGACCACGTCGCCGGTCAAAAGCGCGATCACCGCCGCCGCGCACACCTTGGCATGCTGGTTCGCCATATGCCCCGACTTCGGCATGGCCGGCGCGATCTGCAACGCATCGCCGAGGATGTGCACATTCTTCACCGCCGTGGACTCATAGGTCAGCCAGTCAATCTGGCACCAGCGCTTGTTCGAGTTGTTGAGACCGTTCTGCGTGGCGATATTGCCAGCGCGCATCGGCGGCAGCACGTTCAGCACGTCGGCCTTGACGTCGTCACCAAAGCTCATCTTGAGCGTATTGGTCTTCGCGTCAACGTCCTGGATTTCCTGGTTGTTGCGGTACTCGACCAGCCCCTTGAACTGACCGTTCCATGCCTTCATGAACAGGCCCTTCTTCGACACCACGTCTTCGTTGGCGTCGAGGATCAACACCTTGGACTTTGGCTTTGCCTGCTGGAAGTACCACGCCACCTGGCAGGCGCGTTCGTACGGCCCTGGCGGGCAACGGTAGGGCGCCTTCGGAATCTGGATCGCATAGACGCCGCCATCCTTCATGTCGACCAGCTGCTTGCGCAGGGCAATGGTCTCCGGGCCGGCCTTCCACGCCGCGAGCACCTTGCTGCGCGCTTCCACCGAGGCGAGGCCGGGTAGTGATTCGAGCATGAAGTCGATGCCGGGCGACAGGATCAGGCGGTCATAGGGCAGCGTGGTGCCATCGGCCAGCGTCAGCGTCTTCTTGTCGGCATCAAAACCGACCGCCTCGCCCTTGACGCGGCGGATGCCGTATTTGTTGAGGCCGTCGTACGACACTGAAATGTCGCCGATCTGCTTCGAGCCGCCAATCACCAGGTTGGACAGCGGGCAGGACACGAAGGCCTCTCCGCGCTCGACCAGGGTGACGTCAATCTTGCCCTCGCTCCACATGGCGATGTACTTGGCGGCCGTCGCGCCGCCATAGCCGCCTCCGACGACAACGACTTTGGGTCTGGCGGTACCGCCCACGCTGGCGCAACCAGTGATGGCAGACGTACCCAGCAGCGACAGGACACCGGCGGATTTGACGAAGTCGCGACGATTGAATGTGTTCATGTGCGCCCCCGGTTATTTCGGTTGTTTCGAGTAGTAATCGGCGATCAATGCGATCTGCTCATCGGTGTACCCCTTCGAGAGCTGATGCATGATGGTGGCCTGCTGTTTGCCGTCCTTGTAGTCCTTCATCTTGCTGACGAGGACGGCGGCGCTCTGGCCTGCCAGCGACGGCACCTCAGCCACGCTGCGGCCATTGGTGCCATGGCAGTTGGCGCATTGCGCCGCAAGATTGCGCGCCAGGTGCTGGCTCACGGGTGCCTGCGCGGATTGCGCCTGCACCGCCAGTACGGTCAGCGCGGACGCCGCGAGCGCGGTCACGCGTATCGTTTTTTTCATGGGGACTCCTCCTCCGAGTGTTGCCGGTTCATGGGGAACTGCAGGGAATCACTGAACAGTTTCTCGATCGATTCTAGGTCTCGAATCACGCCGCTTGATAGAAAAAATTACCCTATGCATATGCGCATGGCAGCGATCTGTCGTTCAAGCAGCTTTTCGAATTAAGTCCCATCTGATAAGGGCTAACCGTCGAAAAATCGGAAAGTCGACAATCGGCATTATTGGCTTTCAGGCCTTAAGCCGACGCCACTTCAGCAAAAAGTTGCCATCAACCGGCACTCGAAAATCACGCTCGAATGGGGTGGGTGGCGCCGGCAACCGACGCCGCATCCATCAATCCGCTGTTTCGGTCACCGCATAGCGCCGAGCCAGCTCGGCCGCGAGGCCGGTGTAACGCGCCGGGGTCAGCTCGCGCAGGGCGGCACGCGCTGCGGCTGGAATATCAAGGCCGTCAATGAAGGCCGTCATCGCTGCCGGCGTAATGCGCTGGCCGCGGGTCAGCGCCTTCAATTGCTCGTAAGCGCCCGACACACCGTAGCGGCGCATCACTGTTTGCACCGGTTCGGCCAGCACCTCCCAGTTGGCATTGAGATCAGCAAGCATGGCGTCAGCGTTGACTTCAAGCTTGCCGATACCCTGCCGCGCCGAGCTGATACCGAGCAGGCTGTAGCCCACCGCCACGCCCATGTTGCGCAGCACGGTGGAATCGGTCAGGTCGCGCTGCCAGCGCGAGATAGGCAGCTTCTCGGCCAGATGCCGCAACAGGGCATTGCCAATGCCGAAGTTGCCCTCTGCGTTTTCAAAATCAATCGGATTGACCTTGTGCGGCATGGTACTGGAGCCGACTTCGCCCTCCTTCAGCCGTTGCTTGAAGAAGCCCAACGAGATGTAGCCCCAGGTATCGCGACAGAAGTCGATCAGGATAGTGTTGACGCGGGCGATGGCATCGAACAGTTCGGCCATGTAGTCATGCGGCTCAATCTGTGCGCTCATCGGCTGCCACGTCAGGCCAAGCGCTTCCACGGTGGCTTGCGACAGCGCCGGCCAGTCAACCTCGGGATAGGCTGACAGATGTGCGTTGTAATTGCCCACCGCACCATTCATCTTGGCACGCAGCGGCACGGCGGCAATCTGTCGGCGCGCATGCTGCAGACGATCGACAAACAGCGCGATCTCCTTGCCCATGGTCGTCGGCGTCGCCGCCTGCCCATGGGTGCGAGAGAGCATCGGCAGTTCGGCAGTAGCTATCGCCACCCGCGCCAGTGCCGCGATCACATCATCAAGCTGCGGCAGCAGCACGCCGTGCACACCGCGCTTCAGCATCAGCGCATGCGAGACGTTGTTGATGTCTTCCGAGGTGCAGGCAAAGTGCACGAATTCCGCGTGCGGCGCGAGCTCAGGCAGCGCCTTGAATTTGTCCTTGATCCAGTACTCGACGGCCTTTACGTCGTGATTGGTGGTCGCCTCGATGGCTTTCACCGCCGACGCATCGTCCACGGAAAAATTGGCCACCAGCGCATCGAGAAACGCCAGCGCTTCGTCACTCAGCGGCGGCAATTCCGAAATGTCCGGTTCCGCCGCAAGCGAGCGCAGCCACGCGAACTCGACCCGTACACGCTCACGGGTGAGAGCGAATTCACTGAAAGCATCGCCGAGAACAGCAACCTTGCGCTGGTAACGCCCGTCCAGTGGAGACAGTGCGATGAGGGTATCGATCGTGGCCATGATTGAAAAGCTGCAGTGGATGCGTTGGCGGCGTTGGCGCGGTCAACATGCACCAACGCCACAAATCACCGGGGAAATTGACGCGACTGCAGGAAAAAGAACGTCTTTGTCAAGCAGTGTCAGCCCTCTATTATCCCTTGTCGTCGGACCGGATTTGCGACCTCGCCATGACGTGCTAGATTCGTCGCAGCAGTAGGTCGTACCAATAACAAGTTGCCCGCATGAAACTCCTCCATTCGAACACCAGCCCCTACGCCCGCAAGGTGCGCATTGTGGCTGCCGAAAAAAAGCTCGAACTTGATCTGGAAGTGGTCGATCCGTGGTCGTCCCCCGCCGATCTGGCGCGCATCAATCCGCTTGGCAAGGTGCCGGCGCTGGTAATGGACGACAGCACGACGCTGTTCGATTCGCGCGTGATCGTGGAATACCTCGACGGCCTGTCGCCGGTGCACCGTCTGATCCCGGAAGCCTCCCGTGACCGTATTGCCGCCAAGCGCTGGGAGGCCATCGCCGACGGCTTGTGCGATGCGGCGATCCTGGCCCGGCTGGAAGCCGGCCGCCCGGACAAGAATGAATCGAGCAGCAAGCAGATCGAGCGGCAGCGCAGCAAGATCGCCGCGTGTCTCGAAGAAATGGCGCGGGAACTGGGTGAGCGCGAGTTCTGCGTTGGCAACGCCCTGTCGCTGGCCGATATTGCTGCCTGCTGCGCACTGGGTTATCTCAAGCTTCGCTATCCGGACATTGGCTGGGAAACAACTCATCCCAATCTGGCCCGACACTACAAGAAGATCGCCGGCCGCCCTTCTTTCAAGCAAACTGATCCGTCTGCCGCTTGACCGCAGCGGTGCGAGGCAATCGCTCCGGCTATTTCCAGGCAAACAAAAAAGGCGGCCGAAGCCGCCTTTTTTTCAGCAAACGCGCATCAAGCCGCACCTGGCCTCAGGTTCGGGTAACGCACATGCTCGACGAGCTCCTGTACCTCCGGCTTCGGCGCCGGAGTCACCAGACTAACCAGGATGATCACCAGGAAGCCAAGTGGCACGCCAAACACGCCCGCAGAGATCGGCTGAATGTCCCACCAGATGTTGTCTGCAATCGGGCTTGTCACGCCAAACAATCCGCGCATCCACACTTGTGTGGTGGCCATGTAGTAGAACGTGACCGACACACCGGCAATCATGCCCAGTACGGCAGCAAGACTGGTCGCCCGCTTCCAGAAGATACCCAGCACCAGCGCAGGGAAGAAGCCTGCGGCGGCCAGCGAAAACGCGGCTGAAACCAGGAACAGAATGTCTGCCGTCTTGAGCGACGCCACGTAAGCCGCCGCCAGCGCCACCACCAGCAATAGTGCCTTGGATACGCCAACCCGAGTTGCCGTAGACGCATTGGGGTTGATCATCTTGTAGTAAACGTCGTGCGAAAGCGCGTTGGCGATAGTCAGCAGCAACCCGTCCGCTGTCGAGAGAGCGGCTGCCAGACCGCCCGCCGCCACCAGACCCGAGATGACATACGGCAGACCGGCAATCTCCGGCGTAGCGAGCACCACGATGTCACCACCGATGGCGATCTCGGCGAGCTGCACGATACCGTCCTTGTTGACATCAGCGATTGATAGCAGCGACGGATCCACCTTCGACCATGAATTCACCCACGCCGGAAGCTTCGCAAACTCACTGCCCACCAGCATCGTGTAGATATCGAACTTCACCAGCACCGCCAGCGCTGGCGCCGTAAAGCAGAGCAGGAAGATGAAGAACAGCGACCAGAACACCGAATTCCTCGCCTCCTTCACGCTGGGTGTGGTGTAGTAGCGCATCAGGATGTGTGGCAACGCGGCGGTCCCCACCATCAGGCAGAAGATAAGCGCCAGGAAGTTTTTGCGGGCGACATCGCGCGCCTTTTCGTTGGCCGCCGGGAAGGCTTCGCCGTGCTTGAGTGGCGGCGCGGCCCGCCCTTTGAGCGCTGCCTCCTTGGTCCACGCAGTCTTCGCTGCGGCGGCATCACGCGGATAGGTGTCTACGGCTTTCTGCGCAGCAACAACCTGCTCGGGTCCGGCATTGCTCGACTTGGCATCATCGAGTGCCTTTTGCACCTCGGCCTTGCCACTGTCAAATGAGCCCGGCAACGCCTTGAGTTTGGCTTCTGCGGCAGCGGCGCGATCGGCAAACAGCTTGCGAACCTCCAGTTCCTTCGGGTCCTTGAGCAATTGATCTTCGCGCGCCGAGACTTTCTCGAGCACCGAGCCGTACACAAGCTGCGGCAACGGGATATTGGTGTGCTTCATCGACAGCCAAACCACCGGAATCATGTAGGCGATGATCAGGATGATGTATTGCGCCACCTGCGTCCAGGTTACCGCACGCATGCCCCCCAGAAACGAGCAGACCAGAATGCCGGCGAGACCGACAAACACCCCCACCTCAAACGACAGACCGGTCAGCCGCGCGGTAATCAACCCGACGCCGTAGATCTGCGCCACCACATACACAAACGAGCAGAGGATCGCGATCAGCACACCGACAAATCGGGCCGTGTTGCCGCCGTAGCGGGCGCCAAGAAAGTCGGGAATAGTGAACTGCCCGAACTTGCGCAGATAAGGCGCCAGGAACAGCGCCACCAGCACGTAGCCTCCGGTCCAGCCCATGATGAAGGCTAGCCCCGAATATCCCTGCAGATACAGCGTACCTGCCATGCCGATGAACGACGCCGCCGACATCCAGTCCGCACCGGTGGCCATGCCGTTGAACACCGCCGGCACGCGACGACCTGCCACGTAATACTCGGAAGCGTCAGACGTGCGACTCATCACGCCAATGCCGGCGTAGAGCAGCACGGTGGCAAGCAGGAACACGTAGCCGATCCATGCGCGCGGCATGCCCGCCTTCTCGAGGATCGCCAGCGCCACCACGAAGAGCACGAAGCCCCCCGTGTACCACGTGTAGACCTTTTTCAACTGGGCGGTAAAGGCCCGCTGGGTAGTACCGGCGCTCATTGCTCTTCCTCCTCGTTGACACCGTACTCGCGATCAAGGCGATTCATGGTGCGCGCGTAGTACCAGATGAGCGCGACGTAGACGATGAGGGCGCCCTGAGCGCCCATCCAGAACGAGAATGGCCAGCCAAAAAAACTGAATGACAGATCGCGCGCGGCGTAGCCGACCACGAACGTCACCACAAACCAAATGGCCATCAGAACCAGCGTGATCAGCAGATTCCTGCGCCAGTACTCCCGGTGCTTGTCAGTCAGTTGCATTGATTCCTCCTCGGTTCGGTCAATTTGCGTAGATGTCTGCAAATATCGTTGTGTCGATCGGTGACCTGCCACCTGAAGCTATCAGGTAGCTGACAAAGCGTATCCGAGTTTTCCGAATTGAGAAAGAGGTTGCGCCATATCAAATGAGGCATGGTTTACCCGCGCTGCGGCGCGTTGATCACGACTGTTCACGACGCGCAACGACTGTGACTTTAGCTGCAGGCAGTACGCGGTGGCGCTGATCACATCGGCAACACAATCAGGGGCTTTGTCGGGCTGCCGGGCAATGCGGCCGCCGGATGGCGACAGTTGCCCGAGCGGGATCGCCAGAACGTCGCGAACTCAGTTACGCCACCAGCGCTCGATACCAATGCGGATGCCGGTCTCGTCTTCCAGCACGGCTGCGTTACGGGGATCAAATGCCTTCAGGCGCCGCATCGTCTTCTCGCAGGCTTCGGGTTGTTGCGACCGGAATTGCGCGCGCGCCAACTCCATGAAACCAAATGGACTCATTGGCTGCAAGGCAACGTTTTTCTTCAGCGCTTCGATCGCACTTGCGTCGTCGCCCGTAGCGATTCTTGATAGCGCGAGGCCGTACCAGGCACGGTCCAGACCGTCGCGCAGTGCAACGGCCCGCTCGAACGCACGGATCGCCTCGACGTGGCCACCTTGTTGCTGATATAGAAACCCAAGATTGAACCAGCTGTCGGCATCGGCGGGCTTCAGCGCAACGAGACGTTCAAACTCGGCAACCGCGCGCTGTTGATCAGCTGCACTCACTGACTGCGCATAGAGGTAGGCCCGCTGCGCAAGGGTAACGGTGTCATTCGGGTCGTCACGAAGCGCCCGCTCATAGCAAGCCAAGGCAAAACCGGTGCGCCGAAACAGAATGGCCCACGACGCAACCTGGCGCAGCAGATGAGCACGCACAGCAGCAATCAAAGTCGTCCCTGCGGTCGGCACTATGACAACCCGGTGCTGGGCAACGTCGCCGATTGAAACAACTCCGGACGCTTGAGATAGAGCCGAACGACAATCAAGGTTACGTAGAGCCAGAACAACAGGAAGAAGGCCACCACAGGCACATGCTTGTCCTGCACCGCAGACGGCGTCATCGCGCGCGCCAATGCCGTCACCGGCGAGGTGAGAAAGCGGAACAGGCGATAGATGGGATTGTTTTCGCGCGCCGGCCAGTTGAAGATGCCAACGACGAACTGCGCGATGTAGAACAGCCCGATCAGCATCACCAGATTGTGTACAACGGCAAAAAAAGCCTGCATCGATAACCCTATGGAGCTTGCCAGGCGTGGCAAGTCAGGTGTTCGCAGGCGGCGACCCCCGGCGACAAAGCAGCTCCCACGTGGCCCAATGGCAACGCGCTGCGTACAAGCGGCGCGTCAGACGGAGGAATTGTGCCCTGCCTTCGGGGCTTGTCGGGTCAGTATTCACCCGAATGAACTCACCGCAGCGGGCCACAGCGCACGGCGCGAAGGAGCCAGTCGGCTCCTCATGCCGGGCGGCCCGCGTTTACAGGCTCTGCTTCAACTGCTCGAGAATCGCGGGATTTTCGAGGGTTGACACGTCCTGGGTGATTTCCTCGCCCTTGGCGATCGCGCGCAGCAGGCGGCGCATGATCTTGCCGGAGCGGGTCTTGGGCAGGTTGTCGCCAAAGCGGATGTCCTTCGGTTTGGCGATCGGGCCGATCTCCTTGCCCACCCAGTCACGCAGCTCCTTGGCGATCTTTGCAGCGCTCTCTTTGTCAGCCGGACGTGCGCCCTTAAGCACAACGAAGGCGGACACGGCTTCACCGGTCGTTTCGTCAGGACGTCCAACCACCGCAGCCTCAGCAACCAACGGGTTAGCGACGAGCGCTGATTCGATCTCCATGGTGCCGAGGCGATGGCCGGACACATTCAGCACGTCGTCGATGCGACCGGTAATGCGGAAGTTGCCATGCACGGCATCACGCACAGCGCCGTCGCCAGCGAGGTAGTAACCTTTGAGTTCATCCGGGAAGTAGGACTTCTTGAAGCGCTCCGGGTCGCCCCAGATGGTGCGGATCATCGACGGCCACGGCTTCTTGATGACCAGAATGCCGCCGGAGCCGTTCGGCACGTCGTTGGCGGTTTCGTCGACGATCGCTGCGGCGATACCCGGCAGCGCCTGCGTGCACGAGCCCGGCACCAGCGGCGTCACGCCCGGCAACGGGGTGATCATGTGACCGCCCGTCTCGGTTTGCCAGAAGGTATCCACAATCGGGCAGCGCTCGCTGCCAATGTGTTTGTAGTACCACATCCAGGCTTCCGGATTGATTGGCTCACCTACCGAGCCGAGCAGGCGCAGCGACGACAGGTCATACTTGCCTGGCGCGACATCCGGCGTGGTGTCGGCCGCCTTGATCAGCGAGCGGATCGCGGTGGGCGCGGTGTAGAAGACGGTGCACTTGTGTTTCTGGATCATGTCCCAGAAACGGCCGGCGTTCGGGAAGGTCGGCACGCCTTCGAAGATGATCTCGGTGGCACCCACTGCGAGCGGGCCGTAGGTCACGTAGGTGTGACCCGTCACCCAGCCCACGTCGGCCGTGCACCAGAAGACATCGTTCGGCTTGATGTCGAAGGTCCACTTCATGGTCAGCATCGCATGCAGCAGATAGCCGCCGGTGGAGTGCTGCACGCCCTTCGGTTTGCCGGTGGAGCCCGAGGTGTAAAGCACGAACAGCGGATGCTCGGCATTGACCATTTCGGCGGGGCAATCGTCAGCCTGACCGGCCTCTACTTTTGCCCAGTCGATGTCCTTCGCACCGTAGGCAACATTGCCACCGGTGCGCTTGTAGACGATGGTGTGCCGCACGGCGTCGCAGCCACCCATGCCGTAAGCCTCGTCCACAGCAGGCTTGAGCGGGATCGCCTTGCCGCCGCGCATCTGCTCGTCGGCCGCGATCACCAGTGTGGCGCCGACGTCAACGATGCGTTCCTGCAGGCTCTTGGCGGAGAAGCCGCCGAACACCACCGAGTGCGTCATGCCGATGCGTGCACAGGCCTGCATCGCAACGACCGCCTCGATCGACATCGGCAGATAGATGATGGCGCGATCGCCCTTCTTGTAACCAAGTGACTTGAGGCCGTTGGCGAAGCGGCAGACGCGCTTGTAGAGGTCGCGGTAGGTGACTTTGGTAACGTCGCCACCATCCGCTTCGAAGATGATCGCGGTCTTGTCTGCGACCGGTGTGTTCAGATGGCGGTCGAGGCAGTTGTACGAGGCGTTCAGCTCGCCGTCGGAGAACCACTTGAAGAATGGGGCATTGCTGTCGTCAAGCGACTTGGTGAAGGGCTTCGACCAGATCAGGTTCTCGCGAGCCAGATCGGCCCAGAAGCCAGCGTGATCACGTTCTGCCTTCGCCTTCATCGCCTCGAAATCGGCGGGCTTGACGTTGGCCTGCGCGGTAAATGCGGCCGGCGGCGGAAACACCCGGTTTTCGACAAGGACGGATTCAATGGCAGACATGGTTCACTCCTCCTGTTTCAGTCAGTGGCACGACGGCACACGGTGCAAAGTATCACTTGAGAGCCCCTCGCGCACACCTACCTCCGTGACGAGGAGAAACTGCTGACACGTTAGCGGGAGTCATTGACGTGAGTCTTACATAGGACCCGCCTACAGCTTTCATCGTGAAGCCTTATTTCGTATGGGCTTGGGTGCAAAAAGCACCTCAAGTCGATATCGGTCATATTTCCGCTCAATGCCCTTATCAGACGTCATTTCATGAAAAAGCTGTAGTACAGAAATACCGTCCAGACGAGGCATCGCGGGACCAGTTTCCGGCCGCAAAGTTGCGCCACCGGGAAGCGTGAAACACAAGGCCAGACATCCGCTGACGGTCATCGGCGGGTGCTAAACTGCCTTACTCAATCGTCACTGTTCAGGCCGGCGGCTGCACGATGCAATCTGATCTGCATCGACGTCGTCCTTGAGTCCAATATGAAGTCCAGCCAATCGTCCGCCTCGTCTTCCAGCGCGAAACGGGGCCTGCGCCCGCTACCTGCTGTCATCTTCGCCAGCCGCTGGCTGCAGCTGCCGCTCTATTTGGGCCTCATCGTTGCTCAGGCGGTGTACGTATTTCATTTCTGGGTTGAGCTGGCTCACCTGATTGAAGCGGCGTTTGGTTCGTCACAGGCCGTCGCCGCCATCGCCACCTCAGTTCAGCCGTGCGACACGGCGGTGGCGCAGGCAAAGGGTAGCGTTTGTGCGGCGGTGCCCACCAAGCTCACCGAAACGCTGATCATGCTGCTGGTGCTCGGCCTGATCGACGTGGTGATGATCTCCAACCTGCTGATCATGGTCATCGTCGGTGGCTACGAAACCTTTGTGTCACGCATGGAGCTGGAGAGCCACCCCGACCAGCCCGAATGGCTTTCGCATGTCAACGCCTCGGTGCTCAAAGTCAAGCTCGCCACAGCGATCATCGGTATCTCGTCAATCCACCTGCTCAAGACCTTCATCAACGCCGAGCAGTACTCCGAGAAAACGCTGATCGCGCAAACCGTGATTCACGTCGCCTTCCTGCTCTCGGCCATGGCGATTGCCATGACCGACCGCCTGATGTCGCCACCCGGTGGCGACAAACACTGACCCCGACCTTGAAACGTTGCTACGAACCGAACGCTGCCGACCATGCCCACCACCATCAAGTACGCCGACTTCGTTGAATCCATCGCTGCGGCGCTGCAGTTCATCAGCTACTACCACCCGCAGGATTACATCGAGCATCTCGCCCGTGCCTACGAGGCAGAGGCCTCGCCCGCCGCGAAAGACGCCATCGCACAGATTCTGACCAATTCCAGGATGTGCGCCGAGGGGCATCGGCCGATCTGCCAGGACACCGGTATCGTCAACGTGTTCCTGAAGATCGGCATGGATGTGCGCTTTGAGGGCTTCGCGGGCAGCATTGATGATGCCGTCAACGAGGGCGTGCGTCGCGCTTACAACGATCCGGACAACAAGCTGCGCGCCTCAGTGGTGGCGGACCCGCAGTTCGAGCGCAAGAACACCAGGGACAACACGCCGGCGGTGATCCAGATGGAACTGGTGCCAGGCAACACCATCGATGTCAATGTCGCAGCCAAAGGCGGCGGCAGTGAAAACAAGACCAAGTTCGTCATGCTCAACCCGAGCGATTCGCTGGTTGACTGGGTGCTGAAGACAGTGCCGACGATGGGCGCTGGCTGGTGCCCGCCGGGCATGCTCGGCATCGGCATTGGTGGCACCGCCGAGAAGGCGATGCTGCTTGCCAAGCAGTCGCTGATGGACCCGATCGACATGTTCGACCTGCTCAAACGCGGTCCGCAGAACAAGACCGAGGAGCTGCGCATTGAGCTCTACGAGAAGGTGAATGCGCTGGGCATCGGCGCCCAGGGTCTCGGCGGGCTGTCCACCGTGCTCGACATCAAGATCAACATGTACCCGACCCATGCCGCATCGAAGCCGGTGGCGATGATCCCGAACTGCGCCGCCACCCGCCACGCCCATTTCGTACTCGACGGCTCCGGCCCGGCGTACTGCGAGCCGCCTTCGCTCAACGCGTGGCCGGATGTGCACTGGGCGCCGGACGTCAAACTGTCGAAGCGCGTTGATCTCAACACGCTGACCAAAGAGGAAGTGGCGAGCTGGAAGCCCGGCCAGACGCTGCTGTTGAACGGCAAGATGCTCACCGGCCGCGATGCCGCACACAAGCGCATCAATGACATGCTGGCCAAGGGCGAGAAGCTGCCCGTGGATTTCGCCAACCGGGTGATCTACTACGTCGGTCCGGTCGATCCGGTGCGCGACGAGGTGGTCGGTCCGGCCGGTCCGACCACCGCCACACGGATGGACAAGTTCACCGAGATCATGCTGGCCCAAACCGGCCTCATCGCCATGGTTGGCAAGGCGGAACGCGGCCCGGTCGCCATCGAGTCGATCAAAAACCACCAGGCTGCCTACCTGATGGCCGTCGGCGGTGCTGCGTATCTGGTGTCGAAGGCCATCAAGGGCGCCAAAGTGCTCGGCTTTGCCGATCTTGGCATGGAGGCGATCTACGAGTTCGACGTGCAGGACATGCCGGTAACCGTTGCTGTGGACTCCTCCGGCACCAGCGTGCATCAGACGGGTCCGAAGGAATGGCAGGGGCGGATCGGCAAGATCCCGGTGGTCACCGCCTAGCGGAAAGGCTGTCAGCTGCCACGCCCTGCCCGTACACTCCGCGCATGCCTAGCCAAGTCGCCCTGATTGACGGCCTGATCATTCTGGTCGGGCTTCTGCTCATCGGTCTGGTGGCGTGGCTGGTATCGCTGCGTACGCGACGCACGCTGAAAGCGCTGACGGTCGCCACTCGGTCCCTGTCGCAAGGCGATTTTCAGGTTGAGGTTCCCATCCGCTCTCGCGGCCCGGCAGGCGAGCTTGCACGAGCGTTCAACGAGATGGCGCACCAGCTGTCGGCCAGCCGGCAGCAGATCACCAACTATCAGAAGACGCTCGAAACCCGTGTGCGGGAACGCACCCGCGAGCTGCACTCGGCCACCCTGCGCGCGGTACAGATCGCGCAGACCGATCCGCTCACTTCGCTGCCAAACCGCCTGCTGTTCCGCACCAAACTGGAAGAGTCAGTAAAAAGCGCTGCGGCCGACAAGAGCCGGGTCGCGGTGCTGTTTGTCGATCTCGATTTCTTCAAGAACTTCAACGACAGTCTCGGCCACGACGCCGGTGACGCGGTGCTGCGCGCTGCGGCTACCCGCCTGCAGGACGCCGTGCGGCAGGACGATGTGGTGGCCCGATTTGGTGGCGACGAGTTCGTGGTGCTGATCTCGCGGCTGGAAGCCCAGCATGCCGAGCATGTGGCCCTGACGGTCGCCGAAGGCATTCTGGAGACGCTGAGCAAGCCCTTTGACGTCGCTGGCACCAGCCTGACCATGCCGGCGTCGCTTGGCATCGCGATTTATCCGCACGACGGCGCCAATGCCTCCGAGCTGATCAAGAACGCCGACACGGCGATGTACGCCGCCAAACAGGCCGGGCGCAACCGCATCGAACATTTTTCCGGTGGCTCCAGCCGCCAGCAGGCGCTGCGCACCCAGTTCGAGAACGATATCCGCCGCGGCCTCGCGGCCGGCGAGTTCTTCCTGATGTTCCAGCCGCAGGTGGATTCGGATACCGGCTCTCCGACCGGCCTCGAGGCCCTGCTGCGCTGGCGTCACCAAACCCGCGGCTTGATTCAGCCCGCCGAGTTCATCCCGATCGCGGAAGAAAGCGGCATCATCAACCCGCTGGGCCAGCGGGCGCTGGCGATGGCCTGCGAGCAGTTCAAGCTGTGGCAGGGGCAGGATATTCATCCCCGCATTTCGGTCAATGTTTCCGCCCGGCAACTGGCTGATCCGGGGTGGCTCAAATCGGTAGACGACACCATCGCCCGCACCGGTATCCCGCCCAACTATCTCGACCTCGAAATCACCGAGTCGATGCTCGTTGGCAACCCGCAGAACGTGATCGACACGCTCGACACCCTCGGACAGATGGGGGTCACGCTCACGCTTGACGACTTCGGCACCGGCTATTCGAGCCTCAGCTATCTGACCCGGCTGCCGTTTCACACCATCAAGATTGATCGCAGCTTCATCCAGCACATCGACGAAAAGCCCCGCCGCGGCATCGTGCAGGCAATCGTGGCGATCGCCCACAGTCTCGGCATGCGCATCATCGCTGAGGGCGTGGAAACACCGCTGCAGCTATCGATACTGCGCGAAATCGGCTGCGAGGAAATCCAGGGCTTCTACATCGCCAAACCGCTCGATGCCAATGCGATCGAGTCCTGGTGGCGGATGCAGTTGGGCAATGTTGGCGTGATGACGCTCTGACGCGGTTGCCGGAAGGTTACCGGCGCGGTGGCAGATCCGCTGGCGTGTCGACGTCTCGCACCACACCGCTATCGTTGACGGCAACCAGTCGCAGATGGTCGGCGTTTTGCCGCAGCAAATCCCGCGCCCCGGTATCGCCCGTGCACGATGCGAGCGCGGCGGCATAGCTGGCTGGAAATACCACCGGATGCCCCTTCTCGCCGTCGAATGCCGGCTGCGCAATAACATTGCCGGCACGCGATGCGCTGACCAGCTCGCGAACGGTAGCCGGTTCGATCCAGGGCATGTCAGCCAACGCAATCACCAGCGTTTCCGCCTGCGGAAAGTGTTCCGGTACGGCGGCTGCAAGCGCTGCCAAGCTATGCCCCATACCGAGCGATGACTGTTCCGGCACCAGCACCTTTACTCCCATCGCGGCCGCTTCCTGCGCGATCGGTGCTGTCAGTGAGCGCGCGGCCACCAACACGGCGTCACAGGACGCACGCAACGTGCCCAATGCGCGCGATGCCACGCTCTGGCCATCAATCAGCTGTTCAAGCTTGCGCCCCGGTGCGGTGGAATCGAAACGGCGCCCGCTGCCTGCTGCGAGCAGCAGGCCGACGCTGCGCGCCGTTGCGTTCGGCTCCACGTTGCGTGCAATCAGCGCAATCAGGTCTTTGGCAGCGTCACACCGCTTTGGCCCTGATATTTGCCACCGCGGTCCTTGTACGACGTGCCGCAGATCTCATCGCTTTCGAAGAACAGCACCTGTGCACAACCCTCGCCCGCATAAATCTTTGCTGGCAGCGGCGTCGTGTTGGAGAACTCCAGCGTCACATAACCTTCCCACTCCGGCTCGAATGGGGTGACGTTGACGATGATGCCGCAACGCGCATACGTGCTCTTGCCGACGCAGATGGTCAGCACGCTGCGCGGAATGCGGAAATACTCGACCGTGCGCGCCAGCGCAAACGAGTTGGGCGGGATGATGCAGACGTCACCCTTGAAATCCACGAACGACTTCTCGTCGAAGGCTTTCGGGTCAACGATGGTCGAGTTGATGTTGGTGAAGATCTTGAATTCGTCGGCGCAACGGATGTCGTAGCCGTAGCTCGACGTGCCATAGGAGACGATCTTGTGCCCATCGACGTAGCGCACCTGGTCCGGTACGAACGGCTCAATCATCGCGTGGTGTTGCGCCATGCGGCGAATCCAGTGGTCAGACTTGATGGACATAGAGCAAATCCGGGCGACGGCAAAATGTGGGCGGGCACCTATTGTATGAAGCCGGCCCCAACGCATTCCATGCATCAATCACCGTGACCAACGACATCCAGCTATCGCTCACTGAAGCGCGTGCCCTGCAGCTTGCCGCCACCGGGCTGCTCGCGCCGCCTGCACGCGCAGCACGCAAGCAGGACCTGCTCGCTGCAATACACCGCGTGCAGGTGCTGCAGATCGACACCATCCATGTGGTGGCGCGCAGCCCCTATCTGGTGCTCTGGAGCCGGCTGGGCGACTATCCACAACAGTGGCTCGACGAATTGCTGGCCGAGGGCCGTCTGTTTGAGTACTGGGCCCATGCCGCGTGCTTTCTGCCGATTGAGCACTACCGGCAGTACCGGCGACAGATGCTGCATCTGGAGGCCGCCGGGATGCCCCGCAGCGCGGACCGATTGGCCGCCGACCCGGTGGGGCATCTCGATCTGCTTGAGCGCGTGCGCGACCAGGGCGCCGTGCGGGCATCCGACTTCGAACACGAGGGCGGCCGCAGCGGCACCGGATGGTGGGACTGGAAGCCGGACAAGTTGCGCATCGAGACGCTGTTTTCTGCTGGCGAAGTCATGGTCGCGCGGCGTGAGAATTTTCATCGCATCTACGACGTGCGTGAACGGGTGTTGCCACCCAGCCTGCTGGATGACGGCGCAGTGCCGGCGCGCGAGGAAGTGGATCGCGCCTGGACGCTGGCCGCCGTCAAGGCGCTGGGCGTACTGCCCGCACGCTGGATTGGCGACTACTTTCGCCATGCCCTCAAAACGCAGCCGAAGCCGCATCCGGATGGTCTCGTTGACAGTGGCGAGCTGCTCCGGGTCGCGGTCGAAGGCTGGCCCTGGCCGGGGTATGTCCATCGTGACCATCTCGCGTCGCTGCGCGCAGCGCGGCGCGGCAAACTACGGGCGACCCATTGCACGCTGCTGTCGCCGTTCGATCCGCTGGTGTGGGACCGCGAGCGCGCGCTCGCGATGTTCGACTTTGACTACCGCATCGAGTGCTACACGCCCGAGGCGAAACGCCGCTACGGCTATTTCACCTTGCCCATCCTCGTCCGCGGCGAACTGGTCGGGCGCGTCGACGCCAAGGCGCATCGCGGCGAAGGCATCTTCGAGGTCCGCGCCTTGCACCTGGAGCCCCGCATCCGCAGCAGTGAAGCACTTGCCAGCGATATTGCCGGCGCCCTGCAACGCTGTGCGCGCTGGCACGGGACGCTGACGGTGCGCATCGTCCGCAGTCAGCCGACAGCCTTCGCCCGTCCGCTGCGCGCTGCGTTGCGAGCGCTTGCCGGCAGCGGCCGGCAATGACGGGACGGCGACCGCGATGAAAGCCCTTGCTTCCGGGCGCGGGCGGCTGCCCATTGCGGTCAACGGCGAGACCCTGCTCTGCCTGGCGGCGCACGCGCTGTTGTGGCCGCAGGGCCGCGTGCTGTTCGTGGCTGACGTGCATCTGGGCAAGGCAGCGAGCTTTCGCGCCGCTGGCGTAGCGATGCCGGGCGGGCACTCCGCGCACGACCTTGATCGCATCGCGACACTGCTGGATGAGCATGAGGCTGCGCACCTTGTGATACTTGGGGACCTCATTCACACCCGTGAAAGCTACACAACCGCGCTTGATCAAAAATTCAGACAGTTCCGGGCCCGACACGCCGATGTTGCAATGACGCTGGTGCGTGGCAACCATGATCGCCATGCGGGCGATCCCCCGGCGCACTGGGGCTTGCAACTGGTCGCCGAGCCGTTTGAGCTGGGACCGTTCACCTGTCTTCACGAACCGCTGCTGGCCGTGCCCCCAGCGCGGACCGAGGAGCAGCACCACACGATTGAGCTTGCCGGCCACCTGCATCCGTCGCTGCGTCTCACTACGGCCCGCGAGAGCGTCGCCCTGCCCTGCTTCTGGCAGCACCATCGCGGCATTGTGCTGCCGTCGTTCGGTAGCGTCACTGGCTCATCACCCATTTCAATTGACATTGGTAAATCTGCAGTTGTGGTGGCGGGACAACAACTGCACCACCTCGGATCGCGGGGATAAGCCTGTGGAAAAGCCGCGAAAAAGCATTGCAAAAGCTGTGCGCTGAGCGGGGAAAAACTACTCGCTACGCTGCCAAGCCAAGCTGTATGCGGGGTCACGTTGAGCCATCGCAAAGGCTGTTGCCGTCGTGATAAAACTGCGCCCCCAACCCCAACATCTTGTGGTTCGAATGCCGCTTGACCACTAGATATTGTTGGTCGTATTCTTCGTCTGTTCCATCGACTTTGCGGACCAGCTTGCATGAACAGGCGAGTTTTCGTGTGTGTCGCGTGTATGCCGTGTGAGGCCTGTGCCTTGCCAACAGCACGGTCGGCCAGCACCACGATACCGGTACGGACTTCGATGCAACAGGAGGGGTGGGTTGGGAGGCCCGGGGCGCACGCAATCGGTTAGCCAGTTGACCGCAATAGTCGACTGGCCTCGTTGCCATGCCGCCACCCGTACAGATGAATGACAGTTTTTCGGAGACGCTTACATGCTCGATTCCCCTTCCGCCCAATCTGGTGGCGCCGCATTGAATCCCGCCGTCAACCCCGCCGTCATGGGGCTGGTCACCGGTAGTTCAACGGCCACGCCTGAGGCCGGTCGGGCCGCGCTGTACAAGGTCATCCGTCGCAATGGTTCGGTGGTCAGCTTCGAGCCGTCCAAGATCACGGTGGCGATGACCAAGGCCTATCTGGCGGCCCACGGTAACCAGAGCGCCGCCTCTGCCCGCGCCCGTGAGCTGACGCAGCAACTGACCGACGCCGTCATGCGCGCGCTGATGCGCGTCAAGCCGGAAGGCGGCGCCATCCATATTGAAGAAATCCAGGACCAGGTCGAGCTGGCGCTGATGCGCTCGGGCGAACATGAAGTGGCCCGCGCCTATGTGCTCTACCGCGAGAAGCGCACTCAGGAACGCGCGGCACAGGCGAAGACCGCGAAGGAAGCTGATCAGGAATCCATCCTGCACGTCGTCGAGGACGGCGTGCGCAAACCACTTGATCTGCTGCGCCTGCGCGAGCTCATCAAATCGTCCTGCGAAGGCCTGCAGGGCGCCGCCGATGCCGATCTGATCCTGAAAGCCACGCTGAAAGACCTCTACGACGGCGTCTCGGCAAAAGAAGTGCGCAAGTGCGTGGTGCTCGCTGCGCGCCAGTACATCGAGAAAGACCCGGCGTACAGCTTCGTCACGGCCCGCCTGCTGCTCGACTCCATCCGCTTCGAAATCCTGGGTGAAGAAGCGTCGCAGGCCGACATGGCGACCAAGTACGCCGAGTACTTCCCGAAGTTCATCAAGCACGGCATCAAGATTGGCCTGCTCAACCCGGAGCTGGCCAGCTTTGATCTGCAACGGCTCGGCGAAGCGCTGGATCACACGCGCGACTTCAAGTTCGGCTTCCTCGGCCTGCAAACGCTTTACGACCGCTACTTCCTGATTGATCGCCAGACCACGGCCAACGGCGCTGACCGCCGCTTTGAGCTGCCGCAGGCGTTCTTCATGCGCGTTGCGATGGGCCTGGCACTCAACGAAGCCGACCGCGAGGCGCGCGCCATTGAGTTCTACCAACTGCTGTCGAGCTTCGACTTCATGTCGAGCACGCCGACGCTGTTCAACTCCGCCACGCATCGCTCGCAACTATCGTCCTGCTACCTCACCACCGTTGCCGACGATCTCGACGGCATCTACGAGGCAATCAAGGAAAACGCCCTGCTGTCCAAGTTCGCTGGCGGCCTCGGCAACGACTGGACGCAAGTCCGCGCGATGGGCTCGCACATCAAGGGCACCAACGGCGAATCGCAGGGCGTGGTGCCGTTCCTCAAGGTAGTGAACGACACGGCCGTCGCAGTGAATCAGGGCGGCAAGCGCAAGGGCGCCGTCTGCACCTACCTCGAAAGCTGGCATCTCGACGTCGAGGAATTCCTCGAACTGCGCAAGAACACCGGCGACGACCGCCGCCGTACGCATGACATGAACACGGCGAACTGGATTCCCGATCTGTTCATGAAGCGCGTCATGGAGAACGGCACCTGGACGCTGTTCTCGCCCGCCGATACGCCGGACCTGCATGACCTCTTCGGCAAGGCGTTCGAAGCGAAGTACACCGAGTACGAAGCCAAGGCGGCGCGCGGCGAACTCAAGCTGTTCAAGACCATCCAGGCCACCACGCTGTGGCGCAAGATGCTCACCATGCTGTTCGAGACCGGGCATCCGTGGATCACCTTCAAGGACCCGTGCAACATTCGCTCGCCGCAATCGCACGTGGGCGTGGTGCACTCGTCGAACCTGTGCACCGAGATCACGCTCAACACCAGCGAGACCGAGATTGCCGTGTGCAACCTGGGCTCGGTCAACCTCGTCAATCACATGATGGAGGTTGATGGCGGTTACGTGCTCGATCACGCCAAGCTGCAAAAGACGGTGCGCACCGCCATGCGGATGCTCGACAACGTTATCGACATCAACTACTACGCCGTCAAGAAGGCGCGCACCTCCAACCTGAAGCATCGCCCGGTCGGCCTGGGCATCATGGGTTTCCAGGATGCGCTGCACATGATGCGCACGCCGTACGCCTCGCAGGACGCGATGGAGTTTGCCGACCGCTCGATGGAAGCGGTTTGCTACTACGCCTACTGGGCGTCCACCGAGCTCGCCGAGGAGCGCGGCCGCTACAGCTCGTACAAGGGCTCGCTGTGGGATCGCGGCATCATGCCGCACGAATCACTCAAGCTGCTGGCTGACGAACGCGGTGGTTATGTCGAGGTGGATTCCTCGGTCACCATGGACTGGGACGCACTCAAGGATCGCATCAAGATCCACGGCATGCGCAACTCCAACTGCGTGGCGATCGCGCCGACGGCGACCATCTCCAACATCATCGGCGTGTCCGCCTGCATCGAGCCGAACTACGAGAACCTGTTCGTCAAATCGAACCTCTCCGGCGAGTTCACCGTCATCAACGAGCATCTCGTCGACGACCTGAAAGCGCGCGGTCTGTGGGACGAGGTGATGATTGCCGACCTCAAGTATTTTGATGGCGCGCTGGCCCGCATCGACCGCATTCCGGACGATCTGAAAGCCAATTACGCCACTGCGTTCGAGATGGACCCGCTGTGGCTCGTCGAGGCCGCCTCGCGTCGCCAGAAGTGGATCGACCAGGCGCAATCGCTGAACATTTACATGGCCGGCGCCTCGGGTAAAAAGCTCGACGAGCTCTACAAAATGGCGTGGAAGCGTGGCCTCAAGACTACCTATTACCTGCGCACTCTGGCCGCCACCAGCGCCGAGAAGTCCACCGGCAAAGGCGGTGAGCTGAACGCCGTACCGTCGTCTGGCGGTATCGCACAGGCCGTCAGCGCCGCACCGATCGTGGTGCCTGCGGCCGTGGTGCCAACCAACCCGGCAGTTGCAGGCGAGCTGCCCGCAACCGACATGAAGTTCTGCTCCATTGACAATCCCGACTGTGAGGCTTGCCAGTAGTGGCGTTGGCTCATGTCATGAGCATGTCTGAATCAGATTTTTCGCGACGTCCATTCACGCAATAATCGTCGTTATGGTGGTCCTCAGCAGTTGCTGATATTAGCCACCCTAACCAGAGCAAAGGAGACTCAAATGGGTTTTTTCAGTTTCATCAAGGATGCCGGCGAAAAGTTGTTCGGCCACAAGGATGCCGAGGCAGCAGCGCAAGCCGCTGCCGCCGATGATGCCGCCGCCAAGGAAAAGCTTGACGCAGCCAACCGCCAGGCGGGCGACGCCATCCAGGCCTACATCGAAGCGCAGGGCCTGACCATCACCGGTCTGGTCGTTACCTTCGACGCCACCAGCTCCACGGTCAGCATCTTCGGCGTCGCCGCCGATCAGGCCACCAAGGAGAAGGCACTGCTCTGTTGCGGCAACGTGTCGGGCGTGTCGAACGTCAATGACAATATGTCGGTAGACCAGAGCGAACCGGAAGCCACCTATCACGACGTGGTGCGCGGCGACACGCTGTGGGCGATTGCCAAGGCCGCCTACGGTGATGGCAACAAGTATCCGGTGATCTTTGAAGCCAACAAGCCGATGCTGTCACATCCTGACAAGATTTACCCGGGCCAGAAGCTGCGCATCCCGCCGCTCTAGTCCGCCCGCCACGGCCGCCCTCTTCCACGTGGAGAGGGTTGGGGTGAGGGCTCTGTGTATGGAATGACCACAGAGCCCTGACCGCAGCAAGCCGCCGATTCATCGCCAGTGCCGGTATGGACTGACGATCACCCGAGCGAAGGGTGTCGGCACTGGCTGTAAGTGCGGCGGTGTTCTCGATTCGCGCGAGACACCACCGCGATTTGCACACCCCCGTCGCCCGGCGGATCACGTAATTTGTTCGGGTCGAGTGTGTGTACCTTAAGGAAGGGAGGTGATCTGTGGCAACAAAAGAACACAAGTGGGAGTTCTACCAGGATAAGGCCGGCAAGCATCGCTGGCGCCGGATCGCGTCGAACGGCAACATCATCGGAGCGTCGTCGCAAGGCTACGTGACCCCGAAGGATTGCAAGGAAAACGCGCGTCTTAACGGTTACACCGGCGCATAACCGCAGCTAGCCGCCACGGGTACCCACCCGCGCGAACTGCACGCCGGAGAGTTTGCAAAACCTCTCCGGCGGTTTTTCCAAACGCATTGACGGGCATGCGCCCGGTGTCAGTGCGTTCTGAAAAACCTCACGGAGCATCACCGCATTGCAAGACCTTGTTGACCCGAACCCGCGCCTGAGCAACGCCCGCCATATGGGCGACTATCAGATGTGGCTGCAGTTCAGCGACGGCAAGGCGGGCATTGTTGATCTCTCCGATGACCTCTGGGGCGAAGACCTCGAAGCGCTGCGCGATCCGGCCGCCTTTGCCGAGCTTTCGCTCGACGAAGGCCTCGCCACCCTCTCGTGGGAGCGCGGCGGCATCGACATCTCGCCCTCGTACCTTTATTCCAAGCTCGAATCCGTCCAGTAAACCGCAGTTCGCGCCCCGGCCCTCATCGCCGTAGCGCGATGACCGAAAGAAAGTAGTACCGAATGCTGAATTTTGATGACGACATCGTCACCCCGGCCCAACCCGCTGTTTCCGCTGCCACCACCGTCACGCCGCAGCCGGCCACGCCTGCACGCTCGAGCGTGCCGCCGCCCACCGCCGCACAGGTAGCGGACTACCGCGCCCAGATGCATGAGCAACCGCAGCCGGTGGCGGCCGAGCCACGCATGTCGAGCGTGGGCAACCCGGAGTTCGACAGCCGCTGGCGCCGGGTGCGCGCCGAGGACAAGCGCGTCATCAACGGCGGGGCCGACGTTAACCAGCTGGTCCCCTTCAAATACACCTGGGCGTGGGACAAATACCTCGGCGGCTGCGCCAACCACTGGATGCCGCAAGAGATCAACATGCAGCGCGACATCGAGCTGTGGAAGCGCCCCACCAGCGCTGGCGGCCTCACCGAAGACGAGCGCCTGATCGTCAAGCGCAACTTGGGCTTCTTCGTCACCGCCGACAGCCTGGCCGCCAACAACATCGTGCTCGGCACCTATCGCCACATCACCGCGCCCGAGTGCCGGCAATACCTGCTGCGCCAGGCGTTTGAAGAGGCGATCCACACCCACGCCTACCAGTACATCGTGCAGTCGCTCGGCCTCGATGAGGCGGAGATCTTCAACGCGTACCACGAGATCAAATGCATCCGCGACAAGGATGAGTTCCTGATCCCGTTCATCGACGTGCTGACCAACCCGAACTTCAAGACGGGCGATTTCGAGAGCGACCAAAAGCTCCTGAAGAGCCTGATCGTGTTCGCCTGCATCATGGAAGGCATCTTCTTCTACGTCGGCTTTGTGCAGATCCTCTCGCTCGGCCGCCAGAACAAGATGACCGGCGCCGCCGAGCAATACCAGTACATCCTGCGCGACGAATCGATGCACTGCAACTTCGGCATCGACCTCATCAACACCATCAAGCTCGAGAACCCGCAGCTTTGGACCGAATCGTTCAAGGACGAGATCAAGGAGCTGATCAAGCGCGGCGTCGAGCTCGAATACGCCTACGCCGAGGACACCATGCCGCGCGGCGTGCTGGGTCTCAACGCCACGCAGTTCAAGGAATACCTGCGCTTCATCGCCAACCGTCGCTGCCAGCAAATCGGTCTCGACCAGTTGTTCGACAAGGCCGAGAACCCGTTCCCGTGGATGAGCGAAGTGATGGACCTGAAGAAGGAAAAGAACTTCTTCGAAACCCGCGTCATTGAGTATCAGACGGGTGGGGCGTTGAGTTGGGAGTAGTGTGTTCTCGTCGTTCCGTCTGTTATTTGTGCCGGTGATCGAAGTTGAGCGACACACACGTGAAAACTAATGACGCAACACGTCTGCTAGGCATCATTCAACGCGCAGGTCAAATCCCTGGCTCAACAAGTGCCGTCGAAGGATGGCTAACAATTGCGGGCCTTCGAGCGGAGTCGTTCGACGAAAATTTACGTTTGACGCTGGCGTATGAAGTAGTAGCTGATTTCCGTAGGCTACTAGACAGGGTAGATCAAAACCTGCGGCAGCGAAGCGCGGGAACAAGCTACCGGTCGGCGCTGGATCGACTTCGGATCGTCGCCCACGGCCAATACGTCAGCGGACAGTGGGATGCAGTCTCACGTCAGTTCTTCGCGGACCAAAGCCACACCATACTCGAATTGATGGCGGACATCCTTCCCGATGAACCAGAGGAAGGGACTTTTGAAGATGTTCAGGCCCTGATACTTCAAGTAGATCAGTTGATAAAGGCAGTTGACGACAGTGATTTGCCTGCCTATCACAAAATGTTCGCGCGAATGATGCTGGATAAGCTAATTGAATCTTTGCGTCGCAGTGTCATGCTCGGTTCGCGTCAGATGTACGAATATGGAGCGTTCCTAACTGGCCTAGACACAGACATGCGCGCACATTCCCACAATCTGAATGCGGAACTCGCTGACGTGTCACCCGCCGGGCAAGCGATTCTCGACCAGCTACGCACAATCGTCGACTCGACGACACATTGGGCCAAGAGCGTGTACTACATCGCTGGCGCTGCTGCTGTCTTGACCCATCTAGGTGAGCGCGCGATGCCATTGCTCAATCGTTTGAACTAAACGAGCGAGGTAGCTCGTAGGGCGGGACGCTTGCGGTCCCGCCGAATGCGTTAGCGTCAGCGAGGTAGGGCGGATACGCGAAGCGTCATCCGCCATTCCACCTCGCTATTCCGGTGCAACCATCGCGGTGCATGACGCTTCGCGTATGCACCCTACGCCATCAATGACGTGGCACACCGGCTGACCAACGTCGCGACCTCCAAGCGAGGTAGGGCGGATACACGAAGCGTCATCCGCCATTCCACCCCTCCAGTCCGGCGCAACCGTTGCGGTGCATGACGCTTCGCGTATGCACCCTACGATAATGCGGCGTGCCGAATTACGTTCGCAATTGGGTGCCGGGCGGCACCTACTTCTTCACCGTGGCGCTACGCGACCGCCAAGCCGATCTGCTCACGCGGTACGTGGACGCATTGCGTGAGGCGATGCGTGCGACGCGAGTCCGCTACCCGTTTTCGATCATTGCAATCGTAGTTCTGCCCGATCACTCGCATTGCCTGTGGACACTGCCGCCAGGTGACCACGACTTTGCAACACGCTGGAAATCAATCAAATCACGGTTTTCCCGCGCCGTGCCACGCACCGCCCTGGCGCGCCCGGATGGCCTGCGCACCGGCGAACGGGGTCTCTGGCAACGCCGTTACTGGGAACACACCATCCGCGATGAGGGCGACCTCGCCAACCACATCGACTACATCCATATCAACCCGGTCAAGCACGGCCACGTCTCGCGCGCAGCCGACTGGCCGCACTCGTCGATCCATCGCTTCATCGCCGATGGCATCGTATCCAGCGACTGGGCGACAGAGATTGCGGACAGTGCATTTGGCGAACCCTCTGCACGGTAGGCAAAGCGGAGTAAAGTGGGCGAGCTGGAATTTCCCGCTCGATCTTCCGTGCCGAAATCCAATGGGCGCGCGCACGTCAGCGCGCAATCCCGCCGCGTCAAGGTCCGCTCTTCGCATCAAACCTGAGCCGCCGCCTTATCACGCCGAGGCTCACCCGCGCGGGCGACCCACGCAAGCTGACACAAGAGTCGCCACGAGCTGATGGTCGCCAGACATTGCTCGTACTATGAAATATTTGACCGTTGGCCCTTTCAATTGCGCCGTCATTGCGCAAACTTGTGCTCCAATTCGACGCAGTCTTGGCTCGTTCGGCTTCAGCATCAACAATGGCGGCATTTCCTGTTTTCCCGAACCTGATAGCGCGGCTTTCGCGCCAAATCCAACGTCGTAGCGCTTGGGCGTACATTCCGAAACAGCGTGCGGGCCTGGGTGCAGCCGCCTGCATCGCGGCGGCTTTCTCTGCGAGCGTTGGTGCGCAAATCCCGGGCAGCCTTGATACGTCCTTCGGCGCCTCCGGTGTTCGTATCACCAGCCTCTCGGGCGCGGACGTCGTCAACGGTCTCGCACTCCAGCCCGACGGCAAGATCGTGCTTGCTGGCTACTGCGTCGTCTCCAGTCAGGAGGACTTCTGCGTCGCCCGATACACCACGAGCGGAAACCTCGACCCGAGTTTCAACGGGCCGGGCGCGAACGGCGTTGGCGTGGGCACTGGTGCAGGGCGATTTACGTTTCCCGTTGGCACCGCCAATGATCGCGCCTACGCGGTTGCCATTGATGCTTCGGGGCGCGTCGTATTGGCAGGGGAATGCATCAGCGGCGGCGCACGTGCGTTCTGCGCGGCGCGGCTCAATGCCGACGGCAGCTTTGATTCCAGTTTTGACGGCCCTGGCGCGAACGGCATCGGCACGGGTAGCGGCGACGGACGTTTCGTAATCGATCTCTTTCCCGGCGGTGACGAACTGAGCGCGATGACGATCCAGTCCGACGGGAAAATCGTACTCGCTGGATCGTGCATTGTGCCGGGCCAGTCAGAGAAAGGGTTCTGCGCTGCGCGATTGAACAGCGATGGTTCGTTTGACACCAGTTTCGACGGGCCGGGCGCGAACGGCGTGGGCGTCGGCACGGGTGATGGTCGCTTGGCTTTCACTCTCGTAGGCGGCACCAATGTTCCGCGCGGCGCGACGCTCACCGCGATCGCCCAGCAGCCGGATGGAAAGCTGGTGATGGTGGGTCATTGCCTCGACGGAAGCGTGATCGACGCCTGCATTGCGCGTCTCAACACCGATGGCAGCCTAGATACGAGCTTCGTGGGGCCGAGTGCTGGCGCTGGCCGCTTCCGCATCCCGCTCAGCGCATCGGGAACTAGCCAAGTCTTCGCGCTCGCCTGTCAGCCCGATGGAAAAATCATCCTCGCCGGAATGTGCTCTTCATCCACCACGAACTGGTGTGTTGCGCGCCTTAACGCAAACGGCACTTACGATACGTCGTTCGGTGATGCCGCAGGGCCAGCGCCCGGACGTGTCGAGTATGCGGCATCGACCAATCCCTATCTGGGTGCGGTGGCCGTTTCTACGGATGGGAAGATCGTGCTCGGCGGCGGTTGCCGAGATTCAGACACCAACGACTTTTGCATCGGTCGGCTCAATTCCGACGGCACTTTCGACGTCAGCTTTGATGGCAACACGCCTGGAAACGCCAACGGTCGTGTCCGATTTCCGATAGGAAGCGGTAATGACGTGGCAGTCGCAATCGCACTTCAGCAAGACGGGAAGATTGTCGCCGGTGGTATCTGCGTCGGCCCGTTGGGCGACAACGATTTTTGTCTTGCGCGACTCAACGTCGGCAGCAGTGCGGCACAGCAATGTCGCCTGGATATCGATGGCGACGGCGAAGTTCTCGCCACCACCGATGCTTTGATCCTCGCACGTGTTGCGCTCGGCATGACCGGAGACGCTGTGCTGGCCGGCATTAACGTGTCCAATGCGCCTCGAAACACGTCGGCTGCAATACGAAATTACTTGGTCACTCAATGCGGGATGCGAATCAGCGGATGAGGCGAATCGGTCCACAAATGGTTGTTGGCGACTAAGTTCTCGAGAAGCGCCGCCCGACATCCGAGCGCGCCATCGCCATTCCCACTCGCCATCTCCTGAAGTATTGCCTGCTCTCCAAGAAAATCCG
>Ga0116175_1000275_pt1 | contig 36821 bp, 31 predicted proteins | sample AD_UKC125_MetaG_FD_89802 | JGI IMG/M metagenome (GOLD analysis project Ga0116175, IMG submission 89802) | Active sludge microbial communities of municipal wastewater-treating anaerobic digesters from USA - AD_UKC125_MetaG | ecosystem: Engineered > Bioreactor > Anaerobic > Digestate | place: USA... | reverse complement strand
GGCGTCTCGGACAGCGGTATGCCGGTCCGGTGGCACCCCGAAGAAGCAGGCCCCCAGCCCGTCCTCCACCGCGGTGAGCAGCAGGATCAGCGCGGCCATCCCGGTGTCGACGTCCCAATAGGGAACCGGCCATCGGGTCGGATCGCGGTCGGTCCAGCCCTTGTCCGCCTCGGCGTAGCGATCCAGGTAGTGCTCGGGATCGGACAGGCAGACCACGAGGGTCGGCGCGGTCATCAGGCCGGCCAGCCAGGAGTCCGGCTCCCCACCTGCGGCCGCGTCCGTCGTCGCATCCCAGAAGGTAGAGCGCTCGGCCGGTTTGCGCAGCACGAGGAAGTCCCACCCCTGGCTGAACCCGGCGCTCGGGGCTCGGGTGGCCCGATCGAGGGCTGCGATAACGCTCGCCTCGGGGACCTGCCGCTGGGAGTCGTATCGCCGCACCATCCTGCGGCGACGGATGGCCATGTCGAGTTCCATGCCCTCATGGTGCCGCCCGCCGGCCTCACCCGGCATACCTGGCGTGGGACCATGAGGCATGCCGTCCACGTCGCCGCCCGAAACCGGCAATCTGGTGCTTTTGCCGCCTGGCTATCCCGTGGAGTGGGAGGCCGACGTCGTCCTGCGCGATGGATCGGTCGCCTATGTGAGGCCCATCACGCCAGCCGACGCCGCCTTGGTGCGGGAGTTCCACGCGGGGCAGTCGGAGGAGTCGATCTACCTTCGCTTCTTCGCCCCGCTGCGCGAGCTGTCCGACCGCGACGTCAAGCGATTCACCGTCGTCGACTACGACGCGCGAGTCGCGCTCGTCGCGCTGCTACGCGGCAAGATCATCGGCATCGGGCGCTACGACCGGGTGGGCGAGGCCACCGCCGAGGTGGCGTTCAACATCTCGGATCACTTCCACGGCAAGGGAATCGGCTCGATCCTCCTGGAACACCTGGCGGCGATCGGGTTCGAGGCCGGGGTGACGAAGTTCGTGGCCGAGGTGCTGCCGCAGAACCGCAAGATGATCAATGTCTTCAAAGAAGCCGGGTATGCCGTGAAACACCGGCTCGAGGACGGGGTCATCTCGCTGTCCTTCGACATCACGCCAACGGCCGCATCGACCGAGGTGCGGTTCGCCCGCGAACACCGCGCCGAGTCCTCCAGCGTGCGGGGAATCCTCAGCCCGCGGTCGGTGGCCGTCATCGGCGCGAGTCGCCACCCGGACTCGATCGGTCAGACCTTCCTGCGCAATATCCTCGCCGGCCACTACACCGGCACCGTGTATGCCGTGAACCCGGCCGCCAAGAAGGTCCTGGGGCTCAAGGCCTACGACTCAGTGACCGACATCCCGGGTGAGGTTCAACTGGCGATCATCGCGGTTGCTGCCGAGCACGTGTTGGGCATCGTCGACGAGTGTGCGGCCAAGGGCGTGCGGGCGCTCGTCATCCCCGCCGCCAACTTTGGCGAGACTGGCGAACGGGGACGCAAACTCCAGGCTCGGCTGCGCAAGCGGGCGCGCCGCGCCGGGATGCGGGTCGTCGGGCCCAATTCCTTCGGATTCATCAACAACAGGCCCGACCTGTCGCTCAATGCCTCTCTGGCACCGGAGTTGCCGCCCAGTGGACACCTGGGCCTGTTTGCGCAGAGTGGTGCGCTGGGCATCGCGGTCCTGGCGTCAGCCGCCCGCCGGGGGTTGGGCGTGTCCGTCTTCGCCTCGGCCGGCAACCGGGTCGATGTGTCGAGCAACGACCTCTTGCAGTACTGGATCGACGACTCCGAGACGCATGCGGTCGGGCTCTACGTGGAGACCATGGGTAACCCACGCAAGTTCACCCGGATCGCGCGGCACCTGGCCAGTTCGAAACCCGTCATCGTCGTCAAATCGGGCACGGCCGTGGGCGGGCCTGCGTCCAGTGTCTTGACCCGTCCGACGGCGGTGCGCCAGGAGGTCTTCGACGCCATGCTCCGCCAAGCCGGGGTGATCCGCGCCGAAAACATCCACCAGTTGTTCGACATCGCCCAACTCGTGGTTCACCAACCGCTGCCGGCGGGCGATCGGGTCGCTGTGGTCACCAACTCCGACGCACTGTCCCGGCTCATCGCCCAAGCGGCCGGCAGTTGGAACCTCCAGGTGACCCATGGTCCGAACTCGCTCGGTCCAGAGGCGTCAGCTCCGGAATTTGCCAAGGCGTTGCGGGCGGCCTTCGACGACCCCGAGGTCGACAGTGTCGTCACGGCCTTCATCCCACCGGTCTACACCGACGACGAGCTCGTCGCGGAAGCCGTGCGCGACGAGGCTGCACGTAGTGAAAAGCCTTGTGCAGCAACCTTCCTGGGCATGAGAGGGGTGACCGAGTCGCTTGCAGTCAGTTCCGGCGCAGGCCCGAAACGGGTCGTCCCGGCATACGCCCTGCCGGAGGATGCGGTTCGAGCCCTGGCCGCTGCGACGCGCTACGGACAATGGCGGGCCCGCGACCACGGCGAACTCGTCACGCCCGAAGGAATCGATCGGGACGCCGCCGCCGAACTCATCGACGCGGTGCTTGCCGAGCATCCCGACGGACGAGCGCTCACCTTCGACGAATCACGGCGACTCCTCTCCGCGTACGGAATCCGATTGTGGCCGAGGCGGATCGTGCGGACGGCGACCGAGGCTGTCGCGGCGGCGCGCGAACTCGGCTATCCGGTCATCCTCAAAACGGCCTCGGACGCAATGCGGCATCAGGTCGGCGCGAGCGGCGTGCGGCTCGACCTGGCCAGCGCCGATGCCGTGGCCACTGCACACGAGTCGCTCACGAGTCGCCTCGGTGACTTCGCCGAGGACCAGTTCGCGGTGCAGCGGATGTCCCCACCTGGGGTGGCCTGTGTGCTGTCCACGAGCGAGGACCCACTGTTCGGCCCGGTGGTCGCGTTCTCGGTCGCCGGTCCGCCGACCGACCTGCTCGGTGACATCGGATATCGCATCCCGCCGCTAACCGACGTCGACGTCCACGACCTCATCCACTCGGTCAAGGCCGCACCGCTGCTGACCGGCCATCGCGGTGGCGCTCCCGTCGACATGACCGCACTGGAGGATCTCGTCGCTCGGTTGTCCACGATGGCCGATCACCACTCGGCGCTCGGCGCGGTCTCCCTGCAGCCGGTGAACTGCTGGGCCGGGGGAGTCGACGTCCTCGGCGCTGACATCGCCGTGCGGCCGGCGCTCACCCGCAAGGACGCGATGCGGCGCGTGATGACCTGATGCCGGTGCGAGAATGACCGGCATGCGCAAGACACCTCGCGATGTGCCGGGATTCGTGTTGCCTGCCGAACTACGGGCAGACATTCAACGAGCGGGCTATTACCCCGCTCTGGTCGCGGACGTCGTGGGCTCTGCGGTCGCCGACGACACAGTCACGGCATACCTGGTCCATCAGGAGACAACCTTCGACCAGGACGCGGTGCGACGTCACATCACGGTGCTGGTCACCACCCCGCGCAAGCTCGTGGTCGTCCACGCGGACGACCACGATGACCACCACGAGCGGTCGGTAGCCACCGCCACGAGCGAGAGCATCCCGCTGGCTGCGGTGCGGGGCGTCATGCTCACCCACGTCGTGTCCGCACCGGATGCCTATGTCCCGGGGTCGCTCGGCCGTGAGATCACTCTCACCCTCGGGTGGGGTGCCGTGAGCCGCCTCGACGTCATGTCGGCGTCCTGCGGAGATCCCCAGTGCGATGCCGACCACGGCTTTGAGGGCACCTTGGCCTCCGACGACATCTCACTGCGCATCAGCGCCGACGCAGATGGCGATGCGGCGCTGTCCCGGGCCTTGCACTTCGCGCGGACGCTCTCGGCCGTCATCGGGTCGTGACCCAGTGAGCGGAGCCACCGCCGCGCATGGAGTGCCGGAGCCCCTGGCCCCGTCCACTCCGCATCTGTGGGACGTGCTCCCAGCGGTCGTCTCCGCGCTGGGCGTCGCGGCGCCAACCCAACCGCTACTCACCCTCGCCCCGACCCGACGGGCCGTCGTCGTCCTCGTCGACGGGTTGGGGGAGCAGCTCCTACGGCGTCGAGCCGGCCATGCGCCATTCCTGCGGACTGGCCTGGACACGGCATACGGGTTGGTGTGTGGTTACCCTTCGACGACCGCGACCTCAATGGGGTCCTTTGGGACCGGGCTGCCACCCGGAGCGCACGGCCTGGTGGGTTACGAGATGCTGGTGCCGACTGAGGACCGCATCTTCAATGCGCTGTCCTGGCAGGACGGACCTGATGCCCGGCGTTGGCAACCCGAGCCCACGGTCTTCGAGCTGGCTGAGCGCGCCGGAGTGGCGGTGACGCGGATCGGCCCGGGCTTCTTCGATGGTTCCGGACTGACCACAGCGGCCTTGCGCGGTGGCAACTTCGTTGCCGCACAAGACCTTTCGGCTCGGGTCGAAGCCGCCCTCGCCGCAGTACGCCAAAGTCGACGGGCGCTGGTCTACCTCTACTGGGGTGACGTCGACAAGGCCGGCCACGTGCACGGTGTCGATTCCTGGGAGTGGACCGCCGAGCTCGAACGGGTCGATGCCGCGCTCGCCGAGCTGGTGGCCCGGGTCCCACGGGACACGACGGTGCTGGTGACCGCCGATCACGGGATGGTGGATGTGCCCTTCGATCGGCGCATCGATCTCGCCGACGAAACCGGGCTTCTGACGGGCGTCCGTCACGTGGGAGGAGAGCCACGCGCTGTGCAGCTCTATACGCAGCCCGGCGCGTCCGGCGACGTCGCGGCCGCGTGGCAATCCCGGCTCGGCGAGGATGCTCGGGTGGTATGCCGTGCCGACCTGGTCGCCGAGGGGGCCTTCGGCCCGGTGAGCGACACGGTCCTGCCGCGGATCGGGGACGTCTTGGTCAATGCCGTGTCCGATATCGCCGTCATCGACTCGTCGCGGATGCGACCCGAGCTGCTGCGCCTCGTGGGTCTACACGGGTCGGTGACCCCGGCGGAGGCATCGATCCCATTGCTCGTGTGGCCGGCTCGGATCGCCTAGGGTTGCCGGTCGTGGCCGAACTGCTCTACTTCTGCGGGACGATGGATTCGGGCAAGTCCACCCTGGCCCTGCAGATCGAGCACAACCATTCCGCCCGTGGCAAGCGCGGCCTGATCTTCACCAAGCACGATCGGGCTGGGGTCGCGGTGCTGTCCTCGCGCCTGGGGTTGTCGCACCAGGCCCTCGAGGTGAGCGACGACCTCGACTTCTGGGACGCCGTCGTCGCGATGAGCACCGAAGGCCAGCGCATCGACTTCCTCGTCTGCGACGAGGCTCAGTTCTACCGCCCGGAGCAGATTGAACAGCTGGCTCGGATCGTCGACGAGATGGGCATCGACGTCTTCGCTTTCGGGATTCTCGCCGACTTCCGCACCCGGTTGTTCCCGGGCTCGGCCCGCCTGGTCGAACTCGCCGACCGAGTCCAGAGCCTGCAGGTCGAGGCGTTGTGCTGGTGCGGCGCCAGGGCAACTCACAACGCGCGCGTTCTCGACGGGCACATGGTCACCGAGGGCGACCAGGTGCTCGTCGGGGACACCGCCGGCGGTGGTGCCGGTGTCGTGGAGTACGAAGTCCTGTGCCGCCGACACCACTCACGGCGGATGACGTCTCACGCCGCCCGGGCGGCCGCAATCTCACCCGATGTGTTGCCCTTCGACCTGTCGGGCCGGCCGCCGGCCTAGTCATCGGGTCATCGGGCTATCGCCGGGGGCCGTTACGAAAGGTGTCTGAGCCCCACCGCGGTCTGGGACAGTCGTCGGCGGTCCCGCACCGACCACGCCCCGCAGACCAGGCCTGTCACGCCGCTGATGATGAGACGGGAAACGCGCTCTGGGGGGCTGGCGCCCTGAGACCAGGTCACCCACGCAAAGGTGATGACGAAGGCCCAGGAACCCGTGGAAACAGCCAGCGCTACGCCTGAGCGGGTGATCAGGGCGTGACATAGCCACGCCACGGAGCCGAAGACTCCCCCGGCGAGGGCAGCCGCAGGCACCATGACGATCAGCCAGAGCAGCCACCCGCCGAGCCCGCCGGAAAGCCCACCCACGGTCTCGTCGCCAGCGGCACCGGAGACAAGGAAAGCGAGGAATCCGACTCCCGCGATGACCAGGAGGGCACCCATGGCACGTCGCACCCACCACCACAGCACGACCCCGTAGCGACCCATCCGACCAGTCCCTGTCCGATTCGACGTGGTCAGCCTCAGCAGTCTCCTAGTCGGGTGCGTCCGAAGCCGAGTCGGGTCGGGCACCGCTCCCGCGTGCTGGGCCGAAGAGGAACGAGTCCCAAGTCGACTTGAGCCGTTCCTGAGCGAGCGCCGAACGACGTTCTGCTGCAGTGAGTTTCGGTGCCGATGCACCAGGGCGCGAGTCCTGCTCGGACCCGTCGTCCTGCGCGGGCTGCTGCTCCGGTTCATCGGTCGTGCCGACGTCGTCGGCGTCATCGTCGGTGTCGTCGGGGTGGTCGGGGCGCTCTTGGGTGTCAGCGACGTCGAGGGCTTCCGGGTGCTCCAGGTCACCCCGCAGCTGGGCGGTGTCAACCTGCCCAGGCACCGCGGCTTGGTCACGTTCGCCGGCCTCGGGTCGACCGCGTCCGGAGTCCCGGCGGCTGTCGAGGTGGACGACGGTAGCTGGCCCACCGGCGTCGGCACCGGAGTCAGACGCTGCCGAATCGTCCTGCGCCACCTCGGTCGCGTCAGTCGTTGCCTCGTCGATGGGCAGCGCCATCGGTTCAGTGCCGCGGCGCCGGGCCGGTGCCCGCCGAAGTTTGGCTCTGGAGGCTTGGCGCATCGCGGCGGTGAGGTCGTGAGGCGAGGTCTCGCGGCGCAGCGCCGGGGTCTCCAGTCCGCCCTCTGCCTCGACGTCGTAGACGGGAACATCGGCCTGCTGCTGGCCCGGCTCGTCCTCGCTGAGCCAGCGGGCTTCGTCGTCGCGCGCGGCCAGCGAACGGGTCCGGGCGTTGTAGGACCAGCTGGCAGTGCGCTGGCGGCCCCCGGCTGCGAAGGAGAGGACGAGCACCCATTCGGTGCTCTCGCGGCGCCACGAATCCCACCCGGCGCTGGCTGCGTCGACGCCGCGGGCGGTCAAGCGCTCCTCGACGCGCGACAGCAGGGTCGGCCCGGCAGCCCCGCGGGGTGTGCGCAGCCGCACCGCCCGGGCAACCGAGGCGATGTGCTCGCGTTCGGCGAGGATCGGGCCGGCATACTTCTCGACCTTCTCGACCGTCCACCCGGCTCGTTCGGCGGTTTCCTCAACGCTGGCTCCCGAGCGCAACAGCGCTTGGACGTCACGGGGCCGCAGGCCACCGTCGATCTCGATCAGCAGCTGCCCGAGCCGGGGCCGATCCCGCCGCGCAGCGGCCCGGAGAGCGTCGTCGAGGGGGAGCCGATGCCGCACGCCGTCGGGGTCGGCCAAGACCAGGTGGGCGCCGTCTTCGTGGACGCCGATCAAGCGCAGGTCGGCCATGATCCCTCCTTGATCGGCAACGGCACTCGGCGCAGCGAGTGCCACACCCAGGACCCGACTCTCTCATCCCGACCCGCTGCGCCCAAGCCTCCACGCCGCAACGCACCCGCCACCTCGACGGTCGAAGGTGACCTCACCCCTGGGTAGGTTGATCAGGTGACCCGGGCTACTGACCAACTCCCTGATCCCGTGACGCTCCGTGAGCTGGGGGCGCTTGCGCTGCGCGTGGCGCGTGCGGCCGCCGCGCTCGTTCGCGACGGACGACCGGATCGCCTCGACACCTCGACCAAGTCCTCGGACACCGACGTCGTGACGATCATGGACACCCGGTCGGAGGCCCAGCTTCGGTCCGCCTTGCGGGCCGCCCGGCCCGCGGACGGGTTCGTCGGGGAGGAGGGCGAGGACCTCCCCGGCACGACGGGGATCACCTGGGTGGTCGACCCGATCGACGGAACGGTCAACTACCTCTACGACCTCCCCCTGTATGCCGTGTCGGTTGCAGCGGTCCTTGGCTTACCACGAGGCCCGGCCTGGCGCCCGATCGTCGGCGCAGTCGTCAGTCCGGTGCTCGATCTGGCCTGGACGGCCCTCGTGGGTCAGGGGGCGGTCCGCCATGACCTGGCCACCGGCGCGACGACACCCCTGTCCGTCGGCACCCAGACCGATCTCGGCCATGCCCTGGTCGGCACGGGCTTCGCCTATCGGGCCGACACCCGAGCCGACCAGGCGCGCACCCTCGTCGAGGTGCTCCCGAGAGTGCGTGACATCCGTCGCCTGGGCAGCGCGGCGACCGATCTGTGCCTCGTCGCGGACGGACGACTCGACGCCTACTACGAGTCCGGTCTCAAGCCGTGGGACCTGGCGGCGGGCCGGCTGGTGGTCAGCGAAGCCGGCGGGGTCGTCGTCGGTCCCGCGGGTGGGGAGCCGACAGAGGAGATGGTGGTGGCGGGCAACGCCGCGCTGGTGTCCGCCATACGGCCCCTCGTCACCCGCTGAACGGGCGGGCTCGGGCTCGGAGGCCGGCGCACGGCATACCGGCTGGCGGTGACTGACCCTTCGCATTCCGGACTCAAGGTGACGACAGGGCCATCGATGGGGCACAATCCGCCGCGCAGGGACTTTGTGTCCGGCGGAACCCGAGGGTTGGCGGTCGCAGCAGGCATAGACCGGGGGCTCGCGGTGTTGGAGACGGCAGCGCTGACGGCACTGGAGGAGAACAAAGGCACATGGCGACCGACTACGACGCGCCACGCAAGACCGACGACGACCTGTCCGAGGATTCGATCGAGGAACTCAAGGCGCGCCGCGTCGACAAGACGTCGGCGAGCGTGGACGTCGACGAAGCCGAACAGGCCGAGGGCTTCGAGCTGCCTGGAGCGGACCTCTCCGGCGAGGAGTTGTCCGTTCGCGTCCTGCCGCGCCAGGCCGACGAGTTCACCTGTTCGCGCTGCTTCCTGGTGCGCCATCGCAGCCAGGTTGCCAAGGAGTCGAACGGGCAGGCTATCTGCCGCGACTGCGTCGCTTGACCGAGCCCCTTCGAGTCGCGCTGCGCAGGCTCGACGCCGATCTGCCGATTCCGCAGGCCGCGCATCCCGGCGATGCCGGCCTGGACCTGTATGCCCGCGAAGAGGTTCTGCTCGCCCCGGGCGAGCGCTATCTCATGCCCACCGGTATCGCCATTGCGCTGCCGGGAGGGTTTGCCGCCTTCACCCATCCGCGCTCGGGGCTTGCCGCGCGACACGGGATCAGCATCGTCAACGCTCCGGGCACCGTGGATGCGGGCTATCGGGGCGAGATCATGGTCAACCTGATCAACCTCGACCCACGTGACGCCTTTCAGGTGCGTCGGGGCGACCGCGTCGCACAACTGGTTGTGCAACGCGTGGAGCGGGTGCACTTCGACGTGCTCGATTCGCTCCCGGACAGCAGTCGGGGGGAGACTGGGCACGGCGCCAGCGGCGGCTTCGGTCAATCGGCTCTCTCGGAGGGCTAAGGTCGACCCCGCCTACGCCCAACGCGCTTGGCCCGACCTTTGTGAGCAGTGAGGAACCGACGTGGCACTCTTCGGACGCCGACGTAGCAGCGACCGTACATCAGCCGGCGACGCCGATCTGGGCGAGCCGATCGAGGCTGCGGCACCCGAGGTCATCGAGCAACAGCCCGAGGTGAGTGACGACGACAGCTACGAGCCCACGACGGCGTTCAGCCGACTGCGCGGCCCGTTCGACCGAAGCGAGGTCGCGGACCGCGGCGACTATCTCGATCTCGGGGGGATGTGGCTGCCGCGCCTGGAGGGTTTGGAGCTGCGCCTGGAGGTCGATCAGCAGACCCAGACGATCATCGGTGTCCAGCTCGTGCAGGGCCGATCCATGGCCCAACTGCAGGCGTACGCCGCACCGCGCACGGCTGGCCTCTGGGCCGAGCTCCGAGGCGAGATTGCCGAGGGTCTCCTGAGCCAGGGCGGCTCGGCAGAGGTCGTCGACGGGGCGCTCGGCAAAGAGCTGCGGGTTGTCGCGCCGGGAGGTCAGGCGATGCGCTTCCTCGGCGTCGACGGCCCCCGGTGGTTCTTGCGGGCGGTGCTCAACGGTCCCGCAGCCAGCAGCGAATCAGCTGCGGCACCCTTGGTCGACATCGTCCGCAAGGTCGTCGTTGTGCGCGGTTCCGAGGCGATGCCGCCCCGGGAAGTGCTACCGCTGCGCCTGCCCGAGGCTGCTGTGCCTGCTGAGCCGCCGGCGGGCGAGCCGAGCGACCGTCGCGCCCCGCGGCAGGATGAGCTGCGGCCGTTCGAGCGCGGACCCGAGATCACCGAGGTGCACTGACCATGGTCGGCAGCGGTGCCGGACATCCATCGGCGGGCGAGCCAGGCACCGTTGCGATGCGCTGGGGGGCACTGCGGCGTTTCGTCCAGCGGTGGTCCCGATCAGCTGCCGACATCGATTCCGCGGAGTTGCTCGACACGGCGACCCGAGTCGGGGCGACGCCCATCGCCGATCTCGAGCAGCGGGTGCCGGGGGTGGCCTTCGGCGAGATTCGTTCGGTGGCCCTGCGGCCCCAGGTGCAGGTGCCCGCACTTGTCGTCGAGGTGTCTGATGGCACTGGCACGCTGGAAGTGGTCTGGTTGGGGCGGCGCGAGATCGTGGGCATCGAGCCCGGTGTCACGCTGCGGGTCCATGGCCGCACCACCCAGCGTCGCGGCATACCGGTGATGTTCAACCCGTCCTACGAGATCATCCCGGCCCGTGGCTGACCTGCCGTCCGATCCGAGCGAGGCGCGCGCGCACCTCACTGTCGAGGAACTGCTGCGCGAGAGACTGTCGGCCGCCCTCGGGGGCTGGCGAGGGGCGGCCGAGTCCGCGCTGCCGACACTCGCCTTCGTCGTTGCCTGGAACCTCAGCCAGAACGTCACCCAGGCGGCAGTCGTCGCGGTCGTTGCAGCGGTCGTGGTCGCCGGGGTTCGGATGGTCCAAGGGCAAACGCTGCGGTATGCCGGGTACTCCCTCTTCGCGGTGATCCTGACCGCCGTCATCGCTACCCGGACCGGACGTGCCCAAGACGCCTTCCTGCCCGGCATCCTCATGTCGGTCGGCAACGTCATCCTCTTCGGCGGGGCCAACCTGGTGCGCTGGCCGTTGTTCGGGTTCCTTATCGCTGCCGGCGATCCCGATATGGCCCGCGCCGCCGCCGACATCCGGGCATCCGGCAGCCGAGCGACCCGGGCCCAGCGCGCTGCGTTGCCGGACGAGGAGCGAGCCGCGCTGGAAGCGGCCGACGAGGCTGCCGCTGGTGAGTTCAACCAGGCCTTCGTGCGCTGGCGCCGTCACGTGGGGATCGTCAAGGTGGCCAGCCGGCTGGGCTGGATCCTCGTCGGGCTGGCTCTGGTCCGGCTGTCGATCCAGGTGCCTCTCTACCTCCAGGGAGAGGTGGAGGCGCTCGGCATCGCCAAGATCGTCCTGGGCTGGCCGGCCTACCTCGTTGCCGTGGGCATTGCGGCGCTGCTGCTGCTGCGCGGCCACACCCCGCTGGACGATCCCGCTCACCCCCCGGGCCCGGCCGCCCCGGAGCCCGGCAACACATCGGCAGGCTAGAGCGCACCCCGGCGCCGCGCCCGGCACACCGCACCGGGCCTTCGGCGGGTAGCCGTCAGTCGTCGTTGTCGCCCAGGCGGGGCTTGTGGCCGGGCGAGAGCAGGTTCTCGAGGTCGTCGCTCACTTCGTCGGGGGCGATGAAGAGCAGCTCGTCATGGGCCTCGAGGCAATCGTCAGCGGAGGGAGCGATGGGGCGCTCATCGCGGACGATCCCGACCAGGACCGTGCCGGTGGGCCAGGTGACCTCACCGACCCGGTGGCCGGCATACGGGCTCTGCGGGGGGAGTGTCATCTCGACCAACGAGGTCTTGGCGCGACGGAACTGGAAGATACGCACCAGGTCGCCGACGGTCACAGCCTCCTCGACGAGGGCCGTCATGAGCCGTGGAGTCGAGACCGCGACGTCGACTCCCCACGACTCGTCGAACATCCACTCGTTGCGTGGGTTGTTGACCCGCGCGACCGTGCGGGGCACGCCGAACTCGGTCTTGGCCAGCAGCGAGACGACGAGGTTGGCCTTGTCGTCGCCGGTGGCCGCCACGACGACATCGCACTGGTCGAGGCGAGCTTCTTCCAAGGCGGAGATCTCACAGGCGTCGGCGAGCAACCAGGCGGCATCGGGAACCCGGACCGTCATCTTCTCTTCAATGGTGCGGTCGACGAGCAGGACCTCGTGGCCGTTGTGGGTGAGTTCGCGGGCGATGGATCGTCCGACGCTGCCGGCTCCGGCGATGACGACGCGCATGACGGCCTTCCTGGGAATCGTGGGCGAGGGCGGACCTGGCGGCCGGCTCAGTCGTGCGGGCGGGGCGAAGAGAGCACCCGCTCCAGGCGGGGCAGGTCCTGACGGCTGTGCGCCACATGGAGCAAGTCGCCGTCCTGGAGCACCGTGTCCGGGCCGGGGATGAGGGCATCGCCCAGTCGGGTGAGGAAGGCGACCCGGGTCGCGGCGAGCGCTTCCACCTGGGCGATCGGCGTGGCCACCCACGACACGGCATACGGGACTTCGGCAATGACGACCTTGCCGCTGGGGTCGGTGAATTCCGGAACCGCGCCGTGGGGCACCAGGCGAGAGATGATCTGGTCGGCCGTCCACCGCACCGTCGCGACCGTGGGGATCCCGAGACGCTGGTAGACCATGGCCCGTCGTGGGTCGTAGATCCGGGCGGCGACCCGCTCGACACCGAAGGTCTCCCGGGCCACCCGGGCGGCCAGGATGTTGGAGTTGTCACCGCTGGACACGGCGGCGAAGGCGTAGGCCTGCTTGATCCCCGCGGCAGTGAGCACCGCTCGGTCGAATCCGACCCCGGTGACGGTCTTGCCCTCGAAGTCGCTGCCCAGGCGCCGGAACGCCTTGGGATCCATGTCGATGACCGCGACCTGCTGGCCGCCCGAGGCAAGGGTGCGGGCCAAGGTGGCACCGACCCGGCCGCAGCCCATGATGACGAAAAGCACGATCCGACGCTACACCGCACGGCTGTTGCCGTCCGGGGCGAAGCCGGTTGGCAGGCGCGCCGCAGCCGATCGGCATACCATGCAGGGCGTGCCTGCATCCGGCCAGATCGTCAAGCGGCTGCTGGTCGGCCGCGCCATGCGCAGTGACCGGCTTGGGGAGACCCTGCTTCCGAAGCGCCTGGCTCTACCCATCTTCGCCAGCGACGCCCTGTCGTCGGTGGCCTACGCCCCGGACGAGATCCTGCTCATGCTCGGCGTGGCCGGCGGCTCCTTCGCCGTGATGCACTCCTGGCAGGTCACCCTGGGCGTCGTCTTCGTCATGGTCGTCGTCGTCGCCTCCTACCGCCAGAACGTCCACGCCTATCCCTCCGGCGGCGGCGACTACGAAGTCGCGACCGAAAACCTCGGGCACAAGGCCGGACTGACCGTGGCGTCGGCGTTGCTCGTCGACTACGTCCTCACCGTCGCGGTCTCGATCTCCTCCGGTGTGCAGAACGCCGCCGCCGCCCTGCCGCAGCTGCGCGGGCACGAAGTAGCTGTCGCGTTGGCCCTGGTCCTCCTGCTCGCCGCGATGAACCTGCGCGGCGTGCGCGAGTCGGGTCGAGCCTTCGCGGTCCCGGTCTATGCCTTCATGGTCGCCATCATCGGGATGGGCCTCTACGGCTTCTACCGCGAGGTCACCGGCACGCTCGGGCAAGCGCCCAGCGCCGGCTTGGAGCTCGTGCCGGCCGAGGGGCAGGCCCTCACCGGCATCGCGGCGACGTTCATCCTGCTGCGCGCCTTCTCCTCGGGATGTGCCGCGCTCACCGGCGTCGAGGCCATCTCCAACGGCGTGCCCGCCTTCCGCAAACCCAAGAGCGCCAACGCGGCCTCGACGCTGCTGCTCATGGGCACCATCTCGGTGTGCATGCTCAGCTCGATCATCGCGCTGAGTAGCTGGACCGGTGTCCAGATGGGCGGCGAGGGTTATGGGCAGCTGGTCAAGGACGGACACCCGGTCGGTGAGGAATACGTCCAGGACACCGTCATCGGCCAGTTGGCCAAGACCGTCTTCTCGGACTTCCCGGTGGGGATCTACGTCGTGGCGACGGTGACCGGGATCATCCTCATCCTCGCGGCCAACACCGCCTTCAACGGATTCCCGGTTCTCGGGTCGATCCTGGCCAAGGACGGCTACCTGCCGCGACAGCTGCACACCCGCGGCGACCGGTTGGCCTTCTCCAACGGCATCCTCATCCTCGCCGTAGCAGCCGCCGCGCTCATCGTCGTCTACCAGGCCGAGGTCACCCAGCTCATCCAGCTCTACATCGTCGGGGTCTTCGTCTCGTTCTCGATGAGTCAGACCGGCATGATCCGACACTGGAACCGTCTGTTGCGTGACCCCGGCGTCCAGGGCGCCGAGCGCTCTCGCATGGTGCGCTCGCGAGTGGTCAACCTGGTCGGCGCGGCGATGTCGATGACCGTCCTGCTCGTTGTGCTCATCACCAAGTTCCAGGCGGGCGCCAAGTACGCCATCCTCGCTATGGCCGTCCTCTTCGCCATGATGCTGGGGATCAACCGGCACTACCGCAAGGTCAGTGAGGAACTCTCGCTGGCACCGGACAGCGTCGCGGTCCTGCCCAGCCGGGTGCACGCGATCGTCCTGGTGTCCAAGCTGCACAAACCGGCGTTGCGCGCGGTGGCTTACGCGCGGGCGACTCGACCGTCGACGCTGGAGGCGCTGACCGTCGAGGTCGACCCGGAGGACACCCGCGCGCTCCGCCGCGACTGGGTCGATCACGAGGTGCCCATTCCGCTCAAGATCGTCGCGTCGCCGTATCGCGAGATCACCCGGCCGGTCATCGACTACGTCAAGGCATTGCGGTCGGACCACCCGCGCACCGTCGTCATCGTCTATGTGCCGGAGTACGTGGTCGGCCACTGGTACGAGCAGATCCTGCACAACCAGAGCGCGCTGCGGCTGCGAGTGCGACTGCACTTCATCCCCGGGGTCATGGTCGCGAGCGTGCCCTGGCAGCTGCGGTCCTCCGAGGGCGCTGAGGAGGAGTGGTACGACGCTCCGGCCATCACCACTCGGGCCGGAAACATCGCCCCGTGACGCCCGCGGAGCCACCTCGATCCGATGCCGACCGCGGCGCTCCCGGTCGCCGCGGCGGGCAGCGCCGGTCCCGTCGGCGGGGCCGACCAGGGTATGCCGGTCCGCGCCAGTCCCAGTCGCGCGGCGAGTCCTCGGTGGGCCGCGAACTCGATCTCGACATCGGGCCGGTCGGACATGGTGGGTTCTGTGTCGCCCGGCACGAAGGACAGGTGGTCTTCGTGCGGCATACGCTGCCCGGAGAGCGGGTCCGCGCCCGGGTGACCGCGGGAGGGTCACAGGATCGGTTCCTGCGCGCCGACGCGGTCGCGATCCTTACCCCATCGGATGACCGCATCGAACCGGCCTGCCGTCACGCCGGCCCGCCGACAGCTGATCCGACTCGCGGCGGCTGCGGTGGGTGCGATTGGCAGCATGCGACTCTCACGGCACAGCGCGAGCTCAAGGCCACCGTCGTCGCCGAGCAGTTCGCGCGTCTGGCAGGGCTGGCGATCAGCGTCCCGGTGCTGCCGGTGCCTGGCGACGACGCGGGCCTGCGCTGGCGCACCCGAGTCGAGTTCGCGGTCGACGCCCATGGCCGGGCCGGGTTGCGACCGGCGCGTTCCCGCACGGTGCTGCCGATCTCCGAGTGCCCGATCGCGGTGCCTGCCGTCGTGGAGTCCGGTGTCCTGGAACGAGACTGGACCGGATACACGGCGGTGGATGTGGTCGCCGCGGGATCGGCTCCGGTGCATGTCGTACCGGTAGGTGGCGACGCACCACCGGCGCCGGTCGTCACCGAATCGGTCACGACCGCGGGCTGGACCGGTCGGTATGCCGTCTCGGCACGCGGCTTCTGGCAGGTTCACCCGGGTGCGGCGGCCACTTTCCTCGGACACGTCCTCGATGCCCTTGCACCACAACCGGGGGAGCGCGCGCTCGACCTGTATGCCGGTGTCGGCCTTTTCGCGGTGCCGCTGGCCGACGCCGTGGGCCCGGGTGGTTCGGTGCTCGCGGTCGAGGGTGACCCGCTTGCGTCCGAGCACGCTCGGGCCACCGCGGGGGAGCCCTCTCACGTGCGGGTCGTCACCGGTCGGGTCGAGGAGCAGCTGTCCGTCATTGCCGCCCACGGCGCAGATGTCGTCGTCCTCGACCCGCCCCGAACCGGGGCGGGGCGCACCGTCATGCAGGCCATGCTGGCTCTGCATCCGCGGGCGATCGCCTACGTCGCGTGCGACCCGGCGGCCTTGGCGCGTGACACGGCATACGCGCTGGAGGGCGGTTACCGCCTCGAGAGCCTCACGGCATACGACGCCTTCCCGATGACCCACCATGTGGAGTGCATTGCGGTCCTGGTTCCCGGGTAGGCCCCTTCCAGGGACGACTCTTCGGTCCAGGCGCCGATGGTGTCACCGACCTCACGCCCTCACCGGCATGCCGAGGCGGCGGGCCCCCTGACGCGCGTCGTCGGATGCTGGCAGGATCAGCGTGGCACGTGGTAATTTATCTTGACGTCAAGATATCTTCAGGAAGGAGCCGACGTGGCCAGCGTCGACACATCGGTGAACAGCTTCGGAGCCAAGGATGAGCTGAAGGTCGGTGACGCTTCCTACACGATCTACCGCCTCGACTCGGTCGAGGGCAGCGCCACCTTGCCCTACAGCCTCAAGGTGCTCCTGGAAAACCTGCTGCGCACGGAAGACGGTGCCAACATCACCGCCGACCACATCCGCGCACTCGGGTCATGGGATGAGACCGCCGAACCGGACACCGAGATCCAGTTCACGCCGGCGCGCGTCGTGATGCAGGACTTCACCGGCGTTCCGTGCGTGGTCGACCTCGCCACGATGCGCGAGGCCGTCGTCGCACTCGGCGGCGACCCGAGCAAGATCAACCCGCTCGCCCCGGCCGAGCTCGTCATCGACCACTCGGTGCAGATCGACGTCTTCGGCAACGCTCAGGCCTTCGAGCGCAACGTCGAGCTGGAGTACGAGCGCAACCGTGAGCGCTACCAGTTCCTGCGCTGGGGTCAGACCGCGTTCGAAGACTTCAAGGTCGTACCCCCGGGCACCGGCATCGTCCACCAGGTCAACATCGAACGCCTGGCGCGCACCGTGATGACCCGGCCGGCCGGGGACACCGTGCTGGCCTACCCGGACACGTGCGTCGGCACCGACTCGCACACCACGATGGTCAACGGCCTCGGGGTGCTCGGCTGGGGCGTCGGTGGCATCGAGGCCGAGGCGGCCATGCTCGGCCAGCCCGTGTCGATGCTCATCCCGCGGGTTGTTGGGTTCAAGCTGACCGGTGCCGCCAAGCCCGGCGTCACCGCGACCGACGTCGTGCTGACGATCACCGACATGCTGCGTAAGCACGGGGTGGTGGGCAAGTTCGTCGAGTTCTACGGCGAGGGCTGTGCCTCCGTGCCGCTGGCCAACCGCGCGACCATCGCCAACATGAGCCCCGAGTTCGGGTCGACCTGTGCGATCTTCCCGATCGACGCCAAGACCATCGACTACCTGCGCCTCACCGGTCGCGACGACGCAGCGGTCGCGCTGGTCGAGACCTATGCCAAGGAGCAGGGCCTGTGGCTCGACCCGGCCGTCGAGCCACGCTTCTCCGAGAAGCTGGAACTCGACCTGTCGACGGTGGTGCCGTCGATCGCCGGCCCGAAGCGCCCGCAGGACCGCATCGAGTTGTCGCAGTCCAAGCGGGCCTTCGCCAAGGCGCTGCCGACCTACACCACCGACCCGGCCAAGAGCGTGCCGGTGGCCATGGCCGACGGCCGCCAGTTCGACCTCGCCCACGGTGCGGTGTCGATCGCGTCGATCACCTCGTGCACCAACACCTCCAACCCGTCGGTGATGATCGCCGCCGGCCTGGTCGCCCGAAAGGCCGCAGCCAAGGGCCTGACCCGCAAGCCGTGGGTCAAGACCTCGATGGCGCCGGGGTCCAAGGTCGTCACCGGCTACTACGAGGCCGCGGGCCTCTGGCCGGATCTGGAGGCCGTCGGCTTCTACCTCGTCGGCTACGGCTGCGCGACGTGCATCGGCAACTCCGGCCCGTTGGAGCCGGAGATCTCCGAGGCGATCAACGCCCACGACCTCGCGGTCACTGCGGTGCTCTCCGGTAACCGCAACTTCGAGGGCCGGATCAGCCCGGACGTCAAGATGAACTACCTGGCCAGCCCGCCGTTGGTCATCGCCTACGCCCTGGCCGGCACCATGGACTTCGACTTCGAGACCGATGCGCTCGGCACTGACCAGGACGGCAACTCGGTCTACCTGCGCGATATCTGGCCGACTCCCGAAGAGGTCCAGGCGCTGATGGACTCCTCGATCAAGAAGGAGCTCTTCACCAAGGAGTACGCCGACGTGTTCGCCGGCGACGAGCGCTGGCGCTCGCTGCCGACGCCCGAGGGCGACACCTTCGAGTGGGACGCCGACTCGACCTACGTGCGCAAGCCCCCCTACTTCGAGGGCATGGAGCGCCACCCCGAGGCCGTTGTCGACATCTCGGGCGCTCGGGTCCTGGCCATGCTGGGTGACTCGGTGACGACTGACCACATCAGCCCCGCCGGGTCGATCAAGGCCGACAGCCCGGCCGGCAAGTACCTCGCAGACCACGGCGTCGAACGTAGGGACTTCAACTCCTACGGCTCGCGCCGTGGCAACCACGAGGTCATGATCCGGGGCACCTTCGCCAATATCCGCCTCAAGAACCTCCTCCTCGACGGCGTCGAGGGCGGTTTCACCCGGTGCTTCATCGACTGCGGCGACACCTGCGCGGCGGGCGAGCAGACGACGATCTACGACGCGTCGGCTGCCTACCAGGCCGCCGGCATCCCGCTCGTCGTGCTGGCCGGCAAGGAGTATGGCTCGGGGTCCTCGCGGGACTGGGCGGCGAAGGGCACCCGGTTGCTCGGGGTCAAGGCGGTCATCGCCGAGTCCTACGAGCGCATCCACCGGTCCAACCTCATCGGGATGGGCGTGCTGCCGCTGCAGTTCCCCGCCGACGAGAACGCTGCGAGCCTGGGCTTGGACGGCACCGAGGTCTTCGACATCGCGGGCGTCACCGAGCTCAACGAAGGTCGCACCCCCAAGACGCTGCGGGTGACGGCGAGCAAGAGTGACGGCACGGTCGTCGTGTTCGACGCGCCGCTGCGCATCGACACCCCTGGCGAGCGCGACTACTACCGCAACGACGGCATCCTGCAGTACGTCCTGCGGAGCCTGGTCGACTGACCGGGACGAAAGCATCACGGCCGACGGGTCGCTTCCTGCGGGGAGCGGCCCGTCGTCGTCGTCCGCGGGGTGGTGAGAGCGATTCGGGCCTGGGTCGGGCATCCGGCCGGGTGTCGGACCGGCACGGCATACTCACCTGACGTGAACACGCATGTCCCACCCGGGTGGCCACCGGGGGTCCCGCCCGCCCAAGTGCCCGGCTGGGAGGACCGTGCGGTCGGTTGGCTGCTGGACCACTGCCCGCCTGACTACCGCCGGTATGCCGGGTGGCGCAAGAACCCGGTCGCCCTGGCCTGGCTCACGCAGCGGCATATCGCCGGCCAGGTCGCCGTGATGCGGCAGGCCTACCGCGAGGCCCGCGTCGAGCTGGGCGAGCAGGTCACCCCTGAGGGACTGGCCGAGATCCTCACCGCCGTCGAGGCAGAGGGCCTGCGCCTGGTCGCGGCACAGCGTTCGGCAGCGCTGGTCCACGAGGCCCTCCGTGGGCGTGAGTTCATCCCGCGCCTCTAAACGATGATCACCTGGCGATGATCGTGGTTTTGGCGAGTTGACCCGATAGCATCGCGTCGGCAGTCGGGGACACTGCCACGACCAGTCCGGCTGTGGGAGCCGGCTCACGAGGGGTGAGTGGATTGGTCATGGGACCACACGAGACAGACGATCAACCGTCGACCGCACGGCCGCGCTGGATGGCCCCAGTGGCGGCCTTGGTCGTCGTCGGGGCCGGACTGGGCGGCTACGCCTGGTCACAACGACGTGCGGCGCAGTCCGGGTCGGCACAGCCGGCACCCACCAGTTCGGCCGTTCAGGGCACGGCTAGCGGTCCGGCCAGCCCGACCTGCGCCAATCCGGTCGGCGTGCCGGTCGCGGTAGCGCCCGGACTCAAGGCAGTCGTCACCGCGGCCGCCGACCGCGCGATCCGCGCCGGAGCGTGCGCCACGTATGCCGTGACCGCCCAGACTGCCGCCGAGACGCTGGCTGCCATGAGTGCCGGCTCGGTGCCCGCCGCGTGGGTGCCGGAAGCGACGCCGTGGGTCGATGACCTGAAGAAGGCCATGCCGACGGCCCCCGTCTCGGTCGGCGCCCCGGTCGCGACGACGCCGTTGGTCCTGGCGATGCCGGCTGCGCTGGCGGCGAAGGGGACAGTCGCACCTGCGTGGACCGACCTCGTGGGCGGCCAGGTGCGGCTGCGGATCAGCGACCCCACGAAGAATGCCTCGAGCCGGCTGGCCCTCACGACCGCACTATCGGCGATGGGTGGGACGCAGCAGGCCATCACCGCGCTCGGGGGCGCAGTCATCGCGTTGAGCAAGACGGCGGCGACGACCGAGGCCGAGCTGTTCACCAAGGCGGCGGCGCCAGGGTCGGCAGAGGCATTCCCGACCACGGAGGCCGCCCTCGCGGCCTACAACAGCGCTCATTCAAGCGCGCCGCTCGCCGCCGTCATGCCCACGGGCGGCACCGGTCTGCTCGATCACCCTTTCGTGACGATGACCGGGGCTCCGTCCCCGGTTGAGGCAGCCACTGCTGGGCTGCTCACCCAACTCACCTCCGCCGAGGGCAAGACCACGCTCCGAGCTGCCGGTTACCGCACGTCGGCGACCGATCCTGGCGCAACGGTGACCGGGATCCCCGATGGCGTGCCCACCTATCTGGCGGCTCCACCGGCCGAGGCGACGGCAGGCTTGCTGTCGGAGTGGGGCAACGTGAAGAAGCCCATGAAGATGCTCGCGGTGGTCGACGTGTCTGGGTCGATGAAGACCAAGGTGGGCACCAGCACACGCAGGGAGTTGGCCTACCAGGCTGGGTTGACCGCCCTCGGTGTCTTCCCTCCCGATACCCAGTTGGGCCTCTGGCAGTTCGGTTACCGCCCCGGCGGGGTCAACCAGGATTGGCTCGAGGTCGTGCCGATGCGCAGTGTCACCGAGAAGGTCGGCGGTCGGGCTCAGGGTGAGTTGCTGGGCGAGGGGTTCCAACGGATTGCGGCTCGCCCGGCGGGCGGCACCGGTCTCTACGACACGGTATTCGACGCCTACAAGGCTCTGTTGGCACAACATGATCAGACCCGAGTCAACGCGCTGGTGCTGCTCACCGATGGCAAGAACGAGGACCCCTACAGCCGTTCGCTGGCGGATCTGCTGGCACAGCTGCGCCAGATGAAGGATCCGACCAAGCCGATGCGGTCATCCTCGTCGGCGTGGGTCCGGAGGCCGACATGGAGTCGCTGCGGGCGATCGCGGAGGCTTCCTCCGGCCACGCCTACCAGGCGATCACTCCGGATGAGATCATCTCGGTCTTCGTGCAGGCCATGCTCACCCCCGACGTCTAACGCCGGCTCCGTCGAGCAGCTCAGGTCCCTCTGGTGACCGGCGCGTCGGCGCTGGTTACCGGAGGGTGAACTAGACTCGGGAGGAATCCGTACAGGCGTGGAGGGAAGCTGCAGCGTGGCATTGCTCGAGTCCATCCACGGCCCCTTCGACGTGCAGGCCCTCGATCCGGCACAGCTGCCCGCCTTGGCTGCCGAGATCCGGGATTTCCTCATCACCTCGGTGTCGCGCACCGGTGGACACCTCGGGCCCAACCTTGGCGTCGTCGAGTTGACCATTGCCCTGCACCGGGTGTTCAGCTCGCCGCACGACACCCTCGTCTTCGACACGGGGCACCAGTCCTATGTGCACAAGCTGCTCACCGGGCGGCACGACTTTTCGTCGCTGCGGGCGGCCGGAGGCTTGTCCGGATACCCGAGCCGGGCCGAGTCCGAGCATGACGTCGTCGAGAACTCCCACGCGTCGACGGCGTTGTCCTGGGCCGACGGCATCGCTAAGGCGCGCTTGGTGCGCGGTGAGCTCGACCGGCATACCGTCGCGGTGATCGGCGACGGGGCACTCACCGGGGGGATGGCCTGGGAGGCGATGAACAACATCGCCATCGAGAAGGACCTCCCGCTCGTGGTCGTCGTCAACGACAATGCCCGCTCCTACGCCCCGACCAAGGGCGGGTTGGCCGACCATCTCGCGACGCTGCGGACCACGCGCGGCTACGAAAACGTCCTGGACTGGGGGCGCGTGGCGCTCTCGCGGACCCCAGTGATCGGGGGAGCGGTCTACGGGGCGATGCACGGGATGAAGAAAGGCCTCAAGGACATGGTCGCCCCCCAGGGGCTGTTCGAGGACCTGGGCTTGAAGTACCTCGGGCCGGTGGACGGGCACGACATCGCGGCCGTCGAATCGGCCTTGCGCAAGGCGCGGTCCTTCGGTGGCCCGGTGATCGTCCACGTCATCACCAAGAAGGGCAAGGGCTATCACCACGCCCGCGCCAATGAGGCTGATCGCTTTCACGCAGTCGACAAGATCAACCCGGAGACCGGCCTCCCGCTGCAGGTCAAGGGCCGCATCTGGACCGACGAGTTCGCCGACGCGATCGTCGCCGTGGCTCGCCGACGCCAGGACGTCGTCGCCGTCACGGCCGCCATGCTCATCCCGGTGGGTCTGGAGTCGTTTGCCCAGGAGTTCCCCGAGCGGGTGTTCGACGTCGGAATTGCCGAGCAACACGCACTCACCATGGCGGCGGGGCTCGCGTATGCCGGCCTGCATCCCGTGGTCTGCGTCTACGCGACCTTCCTCAACCGCGCCTTCGACCAACTCCTGATGGACTGCGCCCTGCACGGTGCGGGGGTCACCGTGGTCCTCGACCGAGCCGGTGTGACCGGCACCGACGGCGCGTCCCACAACGGGATGTGGGATCTGGTGATCTCGGGCATCATGCCCGGGGTCCGGGTCTGCGCTCCGCGTGACGCCCCGGAACTCACCCGGCTCCTCGACGAGGCTGTGGAGGTCACCGACGGACCCACGGTCATCCGGTTCTCCAAGCAGAACCCACCCGCACCGATGGCCGCCGTGCGCCGCCAGGGCGCTGTCGACGTGCTGTCCGAGCCTTCGTCGGGCGATCCATCCGTGCTCATCGTGGGCATCGGCGAGATGGCCGCCACCGCCCTCGACGTCGCCGAGCGGCTGGGGAAGGCCGGCCTTGCAGCTCGGGTCGTCGACCCCCGTTGGGCCCTGCCGGTGAGCAGTGACATCGCCGACCTCGCACGCAGCGCCGAGACCGTCGTCGTCATCGAGGACGGTCTGGCCGTCGGTGGTGTCGGCAGCCAGATCACCCGCGCCCTGGAACGGGCGAACGTTCCCGCGCGGGTGCACTGCTACGGCATACCGCAGCGTTTCCTCGGCCACGCATCGCGAGCCCAGGTCCTCGAAGAGATCGGACTGACCCCCGCTGCGATCGCCGCAGACGTGATCGGCAGAATGCGGGCATGAGTCTCCACGTCCACGACCTCACGGTCGGCACGGCGGCGCCGGATGCGCCCACAGTCATCGCAGTTCACGGGATTACAGGCAACGGCCTGAACTGGACCCTACTCGCCGAGCTGATCGCTGAGCGCTTCGGTCCAGGCGTGGTGCGGCTGCTGGCTCCCGACCTGCGGGGGCGCGGTGACAGCCATATCGGCCCGGGTCCGCTGGGCCTGGCCGTGCACGTCCAGGACCTGTTCGTCCTGGCGTCTTCTCTGCCGCATCCGCCGCTCCTGCTCGGTCACTCGATGGGGGCTGCCGTGTGCGCCTTGTTGGCCGCCACGCACCCCGAGGCGATCCGTGGACTGGTGTTGGTCGATGGGGGAGTCAACTTTCCGGTGCCCTCCGGCCTCGGCGACAGCGATATCGACCAGACCTTGCGGGTGGTCTTGGGTCCGGCCATGAAGCGGCTGGAGCGCACGTTCGACAGCCCGACGGCATACCTGGAATTCGTGGGGGAGCATCAAGCGGTCGGTCCGCTGCTGCGCGGACCGGACGCCGATCAGGTGCGCCGCTACCTCGACCACGACGTGCGCCCGTGCGCAGCCGACCCCACGAAGTACGCGAGCTCGTGTGTGCTCGCGGCGATCCGAGCCGACGGCAAGGACGTGATCTTCCACCCCGCCCTCGCCGGCGCCGTGCGCCGTGCGGTCGAGCAGGATGTGCCGATCGACTTCCTGTGGGCGCCGCGTGGGCTCTTCGACGAACCCCAGGGGCTCTATGACCCCGAGCGACTCAAGTTGCTTCACGTGCCGGACGAGGTGCGGGTCACCAAGGTGCCCGACACGAATCACTACTCGATCGTGCTGAGCCGGCCGGGGCTGGGTCCGGTCATCGACGCGGTGGCGCGGCACCTCGACCGCTGAGCTCCGCCGGGGCTCAGCCCGGCGATCTGTGCCTCTGACCCTGCGGCCTCTGACGCCGCTACCTCAGCTGTCGACGCCTCAGCTGTCGCGGAAGACGTCGATCGTGGCGCCGAGCTTGTTGAGCCGCTCGGCGAGGTCTTCGTATCCGCGGTTGATGACGTAGACGTTGCGCAGCACCGAGGTGCCTGGGGCCGCGAGCATGGCCAGCAAGACGACGACGCCAGGGCGCAGTGCCGGCGGACACTGCATCTCGGCAGCGCGCCACCGGGTCGGACCCTCGACGAGCACCCGGTGTGGGTCGAGCAACTGCACCTTGGCGCCGATCCGACTGAGCTCGGTGAGATAGATCGCACGGTTGTCGTAGACCCAGTCGTGGATCATCGTCGTGCCGTTGGCCGTGGCCGCGATGAGCGCAAAGAAGGGCAGATTGTCGATGTTGAGGCCGGGAAACGGCATCGGGTGGATCTTGTCGAGGGCGGCGTGGAGGGGGCCAGGGACGGTCGTGAGGTCCACGAGCCGGGTCTTGCCGTTGGCTGAGAAGTATTCCGGCGTGATCTCCAGGCGCATGCCCATCGTCTCGAGCGTCGCGATCTCGATCTCCATGAACTCGATCGGCACCCGGCGGATCGTGATGCGGGACCCCGTGACGACGGCCGCCGCCAGCAGGCTCATCGCTTCGATGGGATCTTCACTGGGGGCGAACTCCACGTCCAGGTCGATCTCGGGCACACCGGTGACCCGCAGGGTCGTCGTGCCGATGCCCTCGATCCGGACGCCGAGGGTCTGCAGGAAGAAGCACAGATCCTGGACCATGTAGTTGGGGCTCGCGTTGCGGATCTCGGTGGTCCCCGGGATCCGAGCTGCGGCCATCAGGGTGTTTTCGGTGACAGTGTCGCCCCGCTCGCTGAGCACGATGCGTTGCCCAGCCACGTGCGGCCGGCTCGTGGCGGCGTAGAACCCGTGGGCCGCCTCGACGGTGAGGCAGAGGTGACGCAGCGCGGACATGTGCGGCTCGACCGTGCGGGTGCCGAGGTCACAGCCCCCGGCATAGGGGAGACGGAAACTGGGGTGGTCGTGCAACAACGGACCGAGGAACATGATCACCGTGCGGGTGCGCCGGGCCGCCTGGACGTCGATGCGGTCGAGGTCGAGCACAGCCGGCGGGATGATCTCCAGATCGTTGCTGTCCGGAAGCCACCGGGTCTTCACCCCGATGGAGGTGAGGACCTCGAGGATGCGGTTGACCTCCTCGATGCGGGCCAGCCCGCGGATCGTCGTGCGCCCGCGGTTGAGCAGGCTCGCGCACAGCAGGGCGACGCCGGCGTTCTTGGAGCTCTTGACCGTGATCTCCCCGGAGAGTTCCTTGCCTCCGACGATGCGCAGGTGTTGGGGGCCGGACTGGCCGACGCTGACGAACTCGGAATCCAGCGCCTCGCCGATGCGGGCGAGCATCTCCAGGGAGAGATTCTGTTGTCCCTGCTCGATCCGCGCGACGGCACTCTGACTGGTGGCCAGCGACTTGGCGAGCTCCGCCTGGGTCAGCCCCTTGTGGCGACGTGCGTCGCGGATGAGCGCGCCGATACGCACCCGGAAGTCCTCTGGCATAGTCCCCACTGTATATCCGTCGTGAGATAGCGCGTCCCCACAATGACACCCCAGAGGGGGTATGCCGTGACCCGGACCGGGACGGCATACCCCCTCGCGGGTTAGGACGGTCAGCCGCGCGGCACGCTCGCAACTCCAGGGGGAAGGAACCTCGAGCCGGTGACACGCTCGGCGATCCCGGTGCGATCCAGCAGCGGGGTGATGCCGCCGTTCCAGAAGGCGAAGCCGGTGCCGGTGATCATCGCCAGATCGAGGTCCATGGGGGACTGGGCGACGCCCTCGTCAAGCATCCGCTTGGCTTCGTCGGCGAGCGCCGCGAGGACCTCGTCGCGGACTTGTGCGGCGGTCAGCACGACCGGGTTGTCGGGCTTGGGCAGCAGCGCCTCGACCTCGGGGTCGACCTGCGGCACGCCACCGGGCCAGATGTAGTAGGCCTGCTTGCCGGCGGCGACCATGGCCTCCAAGCCCTTGGAGCTGTAGAAGCGGTCGGGGAATGCCTTCACGAGAGTCTGCCCGTTGTGCATGGCGATGGCCGGACCCACGAGTCCGAGCAGGACGAACGGGGGCATCGGGGTGAGCCCCGCAAAGCCCTTGTCGGCCACCGGCACCGGGGTGCCCTCGTCGACGATCCGCCCGACCTCGCCCATGAACCGCCCGAGCATCCGGTTGACGATGAACGAGGGGGAGTCCTTGACCAGGATGCAGGTCTTCTTCAACGCCTTGCCCACCGCGAACCCGGTTGCCAAGGCCGCCGCATCGGTTTGCGCGCCCGGGATGATCTCCAACAGCGGCATGACCGCTACCGGGTTGAAGAAGTGGAAACCCACGACTCGCTCCGGGTGGGCCAGCTGCGAAGCCATCTCGGTAATGGAGAGGCTGGAGGTGTTCGTCGCGAGGATGCAGGTGTCGGAGACCACCGCTTCGACCTCGGCGAAGACCTGCTTCTTGACGCCCATCTCCTCGAAGACGGCCTCGATGACAAAGTCGGCGTCGGCGAAGCCCGCCTTGCTCGTTGAGCCAGAAATGAGCCCCTTGTAACGGCCGAGCCGGTCGCCGTTGAGGCGGCCCTTCTTGGCCAGGCCGTCGAGCTGGGCATGCACATACGCGACACCCTTGTCGACCCGGGCCTGGTCGAGGTCGGTGAGGATGACCGGCACTTCGAGACGCTGGATGAACAGCAGCGCCAGCTGACTGGCCATCAGCCCGGCGCCGACGACACCGACCTTGGTCACCGGCCGAGCCAGGGCCCGGTCCGGCGCGCCGGCTGGGCGCTTGGCCCGCCGTTGCACCAGGTCGAATGCGTAGAGCCCGGCCCGCAGCTCGTCGCTCATGACCAGGTCACCGAGGACCGCGTCCTCGGCGGCGAAGCCCTCGTCGCGGGTGGCCGTGCGGGACTGGGAGATGAGCTCCAAAGCGCGGTAGGGCGCCGGGGCGAAGCCACCGGTCTTGGCGTCCACCAGGGCCTTTGAGGCTGCGATCGCGGCCTCCCAGGTGGCTTCGTCACGGTCGATCTCGGGGCGGGTGACGGTGATCGCGCCCGCGATGACCTTCGCAGCCCACCCGATCGACTCCTCGAGGAAGTCGGCCGGCTCGAGCAGCACATCGGCCAACCCCAACTCGTAGGCCTGCGGGCCCTTGAGCATCTTGTTGTTGTTCATGGGGTTTTCGATGATCATCGTCAGCGCATTGCGCACCCCGATGAGGTTGGGCAGCGAGTAGCAGCCGCCCCAGCCGGGGACCAGGCCCAGGAAGCATTCCGGCAAGGCGATTGCCGGGACGCCTGCGGACATCGTGCGGTAGTCACAGGCCAGCGCGAGCTCGACGCCGCCGCCCATCGCCGCGCCGTTGACGAAGGCGAAGGTCGGGACCGGCAGGTCCATGAGGGTCGCGTATGCCGTGTGGCCGGCTCGCGCGATTGCCTCGCCCTCCTCGCGACGGGTGAGTTTGCCGACGCCGGTGAGGTCGGCGCCCACGGCGAAGATGAACGGCTTTCCGGTGATCCCGACGGCCTGGACCTCGCCCTGGGCAACCCGCTGCGCAAGGGTGTCGAAGGCGGCCTGGAAACCGAGCATGGTGGCGGGGCCGAAGGTGTTGGGCTTGGTGTGGTCGTGCCCGTTGTCGAGGGTGACCAGGGCCATGACCCCGGCCTTGCCGGGCAGGCGGACGTCCTGGACGAGCGCCTTGGTGACGACCTCGTCCGGCAGTGCCGCAACGAGATCAGCGGTGGTGACGGTGGTGGTCATGCGTCAGGCCTTCCGTGCGGAGGGGACGTAGTCGGCGTGGTGCGGGTTCTCCCAGATGACGGTGCCGCCCATCCCGATGCCGATACACATCGAGGTGAGGCCATAGCGCACCTGAGGGTTGTCCTCGAATTGGCGAGCCAACTGGGTCATCAGTCGGATCCCGGAGGAGGCCAGCGGGTGGCCGGTGGCGATAGCGCCGCCGTACTGGTTGACCCGCGGGTCGTCGTCGGCGATGCCGAAGTGATCGAGGAAGGCCAGCACCTGCACCGCGAATGCCTCGTTGAGCTCGAACAGCCCGATGTCTTCGATGCTCAGGCCGGCTTTGGCCAGGGCCTTTTCGGTGGCCGGGACCGGACCGATGCCCATGACCTCCGGCTCGACGCCGACAAAGGAGTAGGAGACCAAGCGCATCTTGACCGGCATACCGAGTGCGACCGCGGCGTCCTCGGAGGCGAGCAGGCATGCGGTGGCACCGTCGTTGAGCCCTGCGCTGTTGCCCGCGGTGACATTGCCGTGGGAGCGGAACGGCGTCTTGAGCGCCTCCAGGTCGGCCAGCGTCGTGCTCGGGCGAGGAGGCTCGTCGGCGGTCGCGAGTCCGAAACCGGCCGCAGCGTTGCGGGTGGCGACGGTCACCAGGTCGGGCTGGATCTTGCCGGCCTCGTATGCCGCCGCGAGCTTGCGCTGCGACCCCAGCGCATAGGCGTCGGACCGGGCCTTGGTCAACTGCGGGAAGCGGTCGTGCAGGTTTTCTGCTGTCTTGCCCATGACCAGCGCGGACTGGTCGACGATACGTTCGGAGACGATGCGTGGGTTGGGGTCGATGCCCTGGCCCATGGGGTGACGACCCATGTGCTCGACGCCTCCGGCGATGGCGATGTCGATGGCCCCGACCCCGATCGATGAGGCGACGGTCGTCACGGCAGTCATTGCCCCGGCGCACATCCGGTCGATGGAGTATCCCGGGGTGGTCTGAGGCAGGCCGGAGAGCAGCGCGGCCAATCGCCCGAGGGTTAAGCCCTGGTCACCGATCTGGGTGGTGGCCGCGATGGCGACCTCCTCGACGCGTTCCTTGGGCAACTCGGGGTGACGGCGCAGCAACTCCCGGATGCAGCGGATGACCAGGTCGTCGGCGCGCGTCTGGGCGTAGATGCCCTTGTCGCCCGCCTTTCCGAACGGGGTGCGCACTCCGTCGACGAACACGACCTCACGCAATGATCGGGGCATGCGGTTGCCTCCTCGGGCAGGACGGTTCCGGGCCGCGAAAGCGGTCCTCGGTCCGAATGCTACTCGTCAGTAACCGACCCCGCGCACGTGCCTCGGGTGACCCGTCTCACGCCTCGTCACGGCATACGGTCGCGAGCACTGGGGCGACGATCTCGACCTGCCACCGGCGAGCGCCGAGGGACGTGAGGGCCTCAGCGAAGGCGGCCTCCGAGGGCTCGCTCGGGGGCGTCCACAGGACGCGGCGCAGGGTCTCGGGGGTGAGCAGATTCTCGAGAGGGAGGCCATGGCTGATCGCGAAATCGCCCAACGCCGCACGCGCATCGGCCAGCCGGCGGGCCGCGACGGGATCGCGATCCGACCACAGGCGCGGTGGGGGTGGACCGGTGCTCGGCAGCGTGAGCGGGGGCAAGGCCGAGTCGGGGACCGCCATGGCCTTCTGGATGGCCTCGACCCAGGCCTTGCTGTGGCGTGCGGCAGCTCGCGAGTGCGGCGAGGCCCCGATGGCCGAGGCATCCTTGGGCGGATCGAGCGCGAACGCCATCAGGGCGGCGTCCGGCAGCACCCGGCCCGGAGAGATGTCACGCCGCTGGGCGATCCGATCACGAGCGAGCCATAGCTCCCGCACGACCGCGACAGTGCGCCGGCGACGGACTTTGTGCATGCCCGATGTGCGACGCCATGGGTCGACCCGCACCGGCGGTCCGGCGAAATCGACCAGCGCCGCAAACTCCTGTCGCGCCCAGTCCAGCTTGCCTTGGGCTTGCAGGTCCGCTTCCAGACGGTCTCGCAACTCGACAAGGACTTCGACGTCGAGTGCGGCATACCGTAGCCAAGGCTCGGGCAGCGGCCGCTTGGACCAGTCGACAGCCGAATGTTCCTTGGCCAGCGACAGCCCGAGGTAGTGCTCGACCGACGCTCCCAGCCCGACCCGGGGCAGGCCGGCTAGCCGCGCACCGAGCTCGGTGTCGAACAGCGCAGTGGGGTGTAGGCCCACTTCACGTAGGCACGGGAGGTCCTGGGTGGCGGCGTGGAGCACCCACTCGACCCCGGAGATGGCTTCGGCGATCGGGCCGAGGTCGGGGCAGGCGACCGGGTCGACGAGCCAGGTGCCTGCGCCTTCGCGACGTAGTTGGACCAGGTAGGCATGCTGGCCGTAGCGATGTCCGGAAGCTCGCTCGGCATCGATCGCCACCGGCCCGGTGCCATCAGCCAGCGCTTGCGCTGCAACCACCAGGGTGCGTTCGTCGGCAACGACGTCCGGTATGCCATCCGCAGGAGTCAGCAGGGGAGTGGGTGCAGGGCGTTCGGGACGGTCCTCGGGCTCGTGGGCCCGGGCGTCCTGACCCTCCTCGGGTGCGCGGGTGCGCGCCCGGTCATCGGGGTGAGTGGGGTGGGCGGAAGGAGTCACCGCCGCGGGCCTGGCAGTGCGACGACGCCGTCGGGCAAGGGTGGGAGGCCTGCTACCTGGCACAGCAGATCTGACCACGCTAGAAGGTGCTCCCCGAGGCGAGCGTCCAGCGGGGTCCACGAGGCACGGACCTCCAACTCGACGGTGGTCACCCGGTCGGCCAACCCGCCGAATCGCTCTGACACCACCTGGGTGACGGTGCCGGCCTCGGCGCAGTAGTCGACGCCGCGATCCTCGAGTGAGTCGATGAGCCACGACCAGCCGACTCCGCCCAGAGCCGGGTCACCGGCGACCTCTGGCTCGAGCTCGGCCCGGGCGAAGGTGACCGCCCGCCAGGCGCCCTCCCAGGGTTCTGGACAGGACGGGTCGTGTAACAGCACGAAGCGACCCGAGGAGAGTTCCTCGTCGCCGCCGGCCCCGACGACCTCGGCGGTGAGGGCAACGGCATACGGGGCGATGCGTTGCGGAGCGGGCACCTCGGTGATCCGCACCTCGGGACGCATCCGAGCCTCGCGCAGGTCTGCGAGTGCGCGCGCGAAGTCGGCGGCTGCATCCCCGGGCATCGGTCGTCCACGCACTCTCCGAGAGTATGCGGGGGAGGGCGCTGTGCCGGGTGGACGCGCCGGAACGCTTGCCGAGGTTCCGGGTGCGCTCCTCCTGATGGGCTGCCTGCCGGGTCGCGATGCCGGGTCGCGATGCCGGCCAGGAGGACCCTGGTCTGGAACGGCTAGCCTGGCGCCCATGTCTGCCGTTCTCGCCCTGCTGTCGTCGGTGGTGTGGGGCAGCAGCGATTTCCTGGCCGGGTTGATCTCTCGCCGGTTTCCCGCTCTCGTGGTCATCGCCTGGTCCCAGACGATTGGACTGCTTGCGCTCACCCCGGTGCTGCTGTGGCTGGGCCCGGCGGGCGTTGGGGCCGGTTGGTTGCCGTGGGCTGCCAGCGCGGGAGTCACCGGCGCGGTCGGCTTGTGGGCCTTCTACGCCGCGCTCGCCAGCGGGACCATGGGGGTCGTCGCCCCGATCGCGGCTACCGGTGCCGCTGTGCCCGTCGTCCTGGGGGTGTTGACCGGGGATCAGCCCAGCGGGTGGGCATGGGTCGGCATGCTCCTGGCAGGAGCCGGCGTCGTCGCGGCCAGTGGCCCCGAGCTCGGGGGCGGAGCGAAGGGGCGCTCGGTGGCACTCGCGGGCGTCGCCGCGGTGGCCTTCGGCCTCACTCTCTTCGCCATCGATCGTGGATCGCGGGTGTCGGTGCTCCACACGCTCTGGGGGATGCGGGCAACGAGCGTCAGCGCGTATGCCGTGCTCGCACTCGTCACGCGGTCGCTGGGCGGGGTGACCCGCAGGGTGGTGCCGGCGCTGGCGCTCGTCGGAGTCGCCGACCTGGTGGCCAACGGCCTGTTCGCAGTGGCCTCGTCCACAGGTTTGGTGAGCATCGCCTCGGTGCTCGGGTCGCTCTACCCCGTGGTGACGACCGTGCTGGCGTGGTTGGTGCTGCACGAGCGGCTGGCCCGGATCCAATATCTCGGCGTCGTTGTCACCCTCGTGGGCACCGTCGTCATCGCATCGGCCGGCCACTCCTAGGAGTGCTCCGGAACGGGTGCCTCACCTGCGGACCCGGCCCCGCTCGGTGCCGGTGCCGGCATTCGCGGATGAGCTACCGGAGCACCCGGGTATGCCGGTTGGGTCTCGTGCGTGGCCGAAAGGGGCGAGACCGTCGATGCCGTGGGCATCGAACGGCGCGTGCGTAGCCAGCGGCGCGCGCGCAGCACGACCCAGGCGATGACTCCGGCGAGGACGAGGAAGGGCAGGGTCATCCCGAGCAGAGTGAGAACCGCCGTGGCGCTGCCGACGAAGGCCCTCCACCCGGAGGCGAGTCCGGCGAGGAAGCCGTTCTCGGGCTCGGCCGCCACGGCCGCGGCGGGCGAGATCGTCAGGGTGATCGTGGACATCGCCACCTGGTCCGTGAGCGCCTTGAGGGTCCGCTGGAGTGACTCGAGGTCGGCCTCGCGAGTGGTGAGGGCGGCCTCGAGGTCGACGATCTGGGCGATATTCGTGGTCTGGCTCATCAGCGCGCGAACCCGTTCGATGCTTGCTTTGGCGGTGGCAATGCGACCCTCGGTGTCGGCTAGGGTGGCCGTGACGTCCTCGCTCGTCGAGGACCGGCCACGCACCTGGCCCAAGGCCGAGATCCCGTCCAGAGCCGCGTCCAGAGATGCCGCGGGCACTGCGAGCGTCATTTCGGCGCCGCCATAGCGGGCCGGCGAGGATGATGTCGTCGTCGAAGAGCCGGCCGCCTGGTCCTGTCGGATCACCTCGGAGACGACCCGGCCGCCGAGACCCTGCACCAGGGCCCGCGCCTTTGCCGCCGTGCCATCCACGGTGTCGGACACGAGTTGGAGCGAGGCCTTGCGCACCAGGGCCGGACCGGCCAGCGGCAGCGTGACTGTACCGGACTTCGAGCCCACGGCGGCCTCCTTGGCAGCCGCTTGCGCGTCAGCCGCAGGCGCCACGAGACCGGGGTTGGCGTTGGCTGGGGAGCCCGCCGAGCTGGTGGCAGACCCGGAGCCTGAGCAGGCCGTCAATCCACCGAGGAGGGCGATCGCCACCACGGTGCGCACCGTCGTCGAACGGGATGTCGATGAGTGAGTAGCCAAGCCGGGCCTCGGGCCGAACATGAGTGTCTCCCTGGTCATGGGTCCGGATGGACCCCGCTTGCTTGACCAGAGTGGCGAGGCAGCCTTACGGGTTGCTACCGAGGAGGTTGCGATCGGGACACGACGATTGCGATTCGGACACGACCGTCGGGACCAGAGGCGCAGAAGCCCAGAGGACCAGATGCGACGGTCCCGAGGCCCCTGGTTCAGGCGGAGTCGGCCGGACGCAACGTCAACGACACCGAGTTGATGCAGTAACGCTGGTCGGTGGGCGTGCCGTAGCCCTCTCCCTCGAAGACGTGCCCGAGGTGAGATCCGCAGGCAGCGCACCGGACTTCCACGCGCGGCCGTCCTGGGATGCTCTCATCGGCGAGATACTCGACCCGGTCGCCGGCCAGTGGCGCGTAGAACGACGGCCAGCCGCAATGCGACTCGAACTTCGTGGTGCTGGTGAAGAGCTCCGTTGCACAGGCGCGGCAGGCGTACACCCCTTCGGTCGTGGTGTCGGTGTATTCGCCCGTGAACGGCCGTTCGGTGCCCGACTCGCGCAGCACGTGGTATTCGAGGTCGGACAGCCGCTGGCGCCATTCCGCGGAGGTGCGGGCGACGGCATACCGGCTGATGTCAGTCGTTGCGGGAGTGTCCATGCGTGCGACAACCCGTTGACTGGGGCCCGGATTCCCGTAGGGACGCAAGCATCGGTCGCGCCGGCTCGTGCTTAGAGTGAGCGCATGGCGGATGCATACGTGGAGTGCCCGACCCCGGGTGGCGGCTCGCGCTCGGTGCGGATCTCGAGCCCGGATCGAGTGCTGTGGCCCGCCGAAGGGATCACCAAGCTCGAGCTCGCGACCTATATCCGCGACGTCGGGCCCGCCCTGTTGGAGCGGATCGGCGGCCGTCCAGTCACCTTGCAGCGCTTCCCGACCGGGATCGAGGGGGAGGAGTTCTACTCCAAGAACCCACCGCGCGGGGTGCCCGACTACGTGCGCACGGTCGTCATGACCTACCCCTCCGGACGCAAGCACCCACAACTGGTCGCGGACGAGGTCGCCACGGCCGTGTGGGCCGTGCAGATGAACACCATCACGCTGCATCCCTGGCCCGTCACGGTGGGTGCCGACCCTGGCTTGGTCGACCGCCCCGACGAGGTGCGCCTGGACCTGGACCCGCAGCCGGGGCGCGACTTTGCCGATGTCCGCTCGGCGGCGCACGCGCTGCGCGAGGTCATGGCCGAGGCCGGGTTGACCGGGTTCGTCAAGACCTCCGGAAACCGGGGCGTGCACGTGTTCGCGCCCGTGGAGCCGGAGTTCGAGTTCCTCGATGTGCGCCATGGGGTCATTGCGGTGGCGCGCGAGCTCGAGCGCCGGATGCCGGACCTGGTGACGACGGCCTGGTGGAAGGAAGAGCGCGGGGAGCGGATCTTCCTGGACTACAACCAGGCCTGTCGCGACCGGACCATCGCCTCGGCCTACAGCCCGCGTCCTTTGCCCGGAGCCCCGGTCTCGATGCCGCTGCGTTGGGAGGATCTCGACGGCTTCGTAACACGCGACGCGACGGTGCGGACGGTGCCGGGGCTCCTGGCCGCCCTGCCCGATCCCTGGGCGGGGTATGCCCGCGCGCGGGCATCCTTGGCGACCGCGCTGCAGTGGTGGGAGCGCGATGTCGCACACGGTCTGCCGGAGCTCGCCTTTCCACCCGACTACCCCAAGATGCCGGGGGAGCCTCCGCGCGTGCAGCCGTCGAAGAAGCGCTATGAGGACCAGGACTACACCCCCGGGGGGACGGGGTACCTCCGCGAGCACCCGGAGCGCCCGCCGCGGACCTGAGCTGACCGGTCAGTCGGTGAAGACCCTCGCGAGGTCGTATGCCGTGGCGCGGTCGACCTGATCGAGCAGGCAGGATGTCGGCTCGCGATCGGGACGCCACCGCAGGAAGGTCACGGCGTGCCGGAACCGATGGCCCTCCATCTGATCGAAGGCCACCTCGACCACCCGTTCGGGGCGCACGGGGATGAACGACGAGTCCTTGGCTGAGGAGAACCGCGAACGGTCGGTGGCCGCATCCCGTACCCGGCCCGATTCGTCGCGGACGACGAGCGGGGCGAACTCGTCGATGAGCGCTCGACGGGTCGCCATGGGGAAGGCCGCGATGCCTCCGACGGGGATGAGCCGGCCTTCGGCGTCGTAGAGCCCCAGCAGCAAGGAGCCCACGCCCTGCCCGGAGGTGTGGACTCGGTAGCCGAAGACCACGGCATCGGCGGTGCGCTTGTGCTTCACCTTGAGCATGGTGCGCTTGCCCGGCGTGTATGCCGTGTCGCGCCCTTTCGCGATGACACCGTCCAGGCCCGCGCCCTCGAAACGCTCGAACCACTCCTGGGCTTGCGCTGCGTTTGTCGTGACTCGGGTGAGGTGCACGGGGTCCCCGTGGGAGAGGTGGGCCAAGGCCTGCTCGAGCTGCGTGCGGCGGTGACTGAACGGCATACCGGTGAGGTTGTCGTCTCCCACGGCGAGTAGATCGAACGCGACGAATTCCGCGGGTGTCTGCACGGACAACAGGCGCACCCGGGATTCGGCCGGGTGGATGCGCTGGGAGAGGGCCTCCCAATTGAGACGCTCGCGGCCCGGCTCACCGGTGCGCACGACGATCTCGCCGTCGACCGCGCAGCGCTCGGGCACCAGACGGCGCAATGCCTCGACGAGTTCCGGGAAGTAGCGGGTGAGGGGCTTGGACCCCCGGCTGGCCAACTCGATCTCCGCCCCGTCGCGCAGCACGATGCACCGGAAGCCGTCCCACTTGGGCTCGTAGCTCCACCGGGCGTCGTCCGCCACCGGAACAGTCGGCACCGATTTGGCGAGCATCGGGGTGATCGGCAGTTCTAGAGGTAGACGCATGGACGGCATTGTCACCCGAGGTCGGCTGTTCGTAGCCATCGCCCCATGAGGGTGCCGTCATGCTCGAGCAAGAGACGAGGAGTGAACTCCAGGGCGAGATCCGGTCCGTGAGAGATGCGTGGGTGGAGGCCACCCACGACCTTGGGGGAGAGCGTCAGGGCCAGTTCGTCGATCAACCTGGCGCTGAGAAGGTCGGCCAACAGGCTGGGTCCGCCCTCCGCCGCGATCCGGCGCAGCGAGTGTTGCGATAGTTGCTCGAAGGCGTC
>Ga0116175_1000266_pt1 | contig 37641 bp, 25 predicted proteins | sample AD_UKC125_MetaG_FD_89802 | JGI IMG/M metagenome (GOLD analysis project Ga0116175, IMG submission 89802) | Active sludge microbial communities of municipal wastewater-treating anaerobic digesters from USA - AD_UKC125_MetaG | ecosystem: Engineered > Bioreactor > Anaerobic > Digestate | place: USA... | reverse complement strand
CGCGCTGCGCGACTACAAACTCAAGCAGGACGTTTTTGGCGCCAAAGTCCGCGTGATCGGCGACGCCATCTACGACCAGGACCGGCTGCTGCCGCAGATCGCCGTGGGTGTTCAGGTGAAGGACAACAAGGACGACACCGTGATCCCATTCCTCAACGGCGCACTCGGGTCGAACATCCGCAATCGCGGTACCGATTTCTACGTCGCTGCCAGCAAGCTCTTCCTCGACAAAAGCCTGCTGCTGAACGGCACCGTACGTTTCACCAAGGGCAACCAGTTCGGCCTCGTCGGCTTTGAAGGCCCGGATGGCAAGCGCTACCGGCCCGAGTTTGAAGGCTCGCTGGCCTATCTGTTCCGTCGCGATCTGGTGGGCGGCATCGAGGTGCGCACCAAGCGCGGCAATCTATCCAACGCGGCGTTGAACCTGAGCGAAGGCACCGCGTGGGACGTGTTCGTGGCGTACTTCCCGAGCAAGAACGTGTCGGTTACCGCCGCCTACGTCGATCTCGGCCAGATCGTCGGCGCGCTGACCAGCGGGCGGCGACAGACTGGCGCCTACCTTTCGCTGCAGGTCGGGTTCTAGCGGGCTCCTGGCGCCTCACGTTCCGTGTGCGGTCAAATGGGCGGTGCTCTCGCCCTGTGGCGCGGCGCTTGCTTCGCTGATCCGCATGATATTCGCTCACTGCTCTCCACTACATCGAACCACATTTCTCGTCGTCTGCATCGCTTTCGCGCCGGAAGTTTTTGCTGGCGGCGAGCAGGCACTTGAGAAGGTTGTCGTTACCGGCAATGTGACCAGCATCGGTGTGGCTGATGCTGCAAGCGTGGGCACCGTCACGCAAAAGCAGCTTGAAGCGCGCACGGTCTATCGGCCCGGCGAGTTGCTGGAATCGGTGCCGGGCCTGATCGTCAGCCAGCACAGCGGCGAGGGCAAGGCCAACCAGTTCTACCTGCGTGGCTTCAATCTCGATCACGGCACCGACCTGCGTACGACGGTGGACGGCATGCTGGTGAACCAGCGATCGCATGGGCACGGTCAGGGCTGGACGGATGTGAATTTCGTCATTCCCGAGCTGGCCAGCCGTCTTGAATATCGCAAGGGGCCGTACTTTGCGAGCGAGGGCGATTTCTCGTCGGCCGGTGCGGTGCATCTCAAATACGCCGATGCCCTTCCGCAAGGCATTGCCTCGCTCGGGGTCGGGCAAAACGGCTATCGCCGCGCGCTGATTGCCGACTCGCCGGCCTTCGCCGATGGCCGACTGCTTTATGCCATTGAATGGCTCAACAACGACGGGCCGTTCGTGCATCCGGATCGTTTCCGCAAGCTCAACGGCGTGCTGCGCTATGGTCGCGGCGACGCGGGCAATGGCTTCAACGTCACCGCGATGGCGTACAAGGCAAGCTGGAATTCGAGCGACCAGATCACGCAACGCGCCATCGACGCCGGGCTGATCCGCAGCCGATTCGACGCGATTGACCCAACCGACGGCGGCGCCGCGCATCGCTACAGCCTGTCGGGTGCATGGCGGCGCAGCGACGTGCAGTCGAGTACGGAGGCCAATGCCTACCTGATCGACAACCAGCTCGCGCTGTTCTCCAATTTCACCTACGTTCTCGACAACCCGGTCGATGGCGACCAGTTCGCGCAACCGGACCGCCGCCGCACTGCGGGGCTCAACCTGCGCCATACCTGGCAGCAGGTAGGGCTGGGGAGCGAATCAGAGAACACGGTTGGCATGCAGGCGCAGAGCGACAACATCTTCAACGGCCTGCTCAGCACCAGAGCTCGGCAGACCATTGGCGTGACGCGACAGGATCACATCGTCGAGAGCAGCCTCGCCCTGTATGGCGAGAACGCCACGAGATGGGCGCCGTGGCTGCGCTCGGTCGCCGGGTTGCGGGCGGATGCCTACCGCTTCAAGGTGAACAGCGATAACGCTGTCAATAGCGGCACCGCTCGCGAAGCCATCGTCAATCCGAAGCTCTCGCTGGTCGCCGGGCCGTGGGCGAGTACCGAGTTCTACGTCAATGCAGGCGGCGGCTTTCACAGCAACGATGCGCGCGGTACGACGATCCGCGTCGACCCAAAAACCGGCGACGCGGCGGACCGCGTGACGCCGCTGGTGCGTTCGCGCGGGGCCGAGCTGGGCGTGCGTGGCAACTGGCTGCCCGGTCTGCAAACGTCGCTGGCGATCTACCGGCTCGATCTCGCGTCCGAATTGCTGTTTGTCGGCGACGCCGGTACCACCGAGGCGAGCCGGCCCAGTCGACGAGTCGGCTTTGAGTTGGCGAATTACTACAAGCTCGGCAACTGGCTGACCGTGGATGCCGACGTCGCGTTCGCCCGCGCGCGATTCCGCGACGCTGATCCTACCGGCAATCGCATCCCGGGTGCCGTCGAGGGCGTGGCGTCGCTGGCCATCGCGGTGGACAACCTCGGTCCGTGGTTCGGTGCAGCGCAGTTGCGATACTTCGGGCCAAGACCGCTGCTGGAAGACAACAGTGTCCGCTCCAGCAGCACGATCGTATTCAACGCGCGCCTTGGCTATCGGGTGTCGCCCAAGATGCGTGTCGAGCTCGAAGGCTTCAATCTGGCCAACCGCAGAGCGTCTGCGATTGACTATTACTACACGTCGCGGTTGCCGGGCGAGGCTGTTGCCGGCGTGGATGCGATTCACTTTCATCCGGTCGAGTCGCGTTCATTCCGGTTGACGCTGGCGATGAACTTCTAGCTGTCCACGATTCGGTGATAGAACGGCGCCGATGCTCAAGTCTCCCGACGATCTTGCGGCGCTAGCCGAATTCCACTGCGTGCTGCTGCGTGGCCTGCCCGGCACCGGCAAGAGCACGCTGGCGCAACGGCTGGCGCTGGAGCACGGTTTTATTCATCTCGAAGCGGACCACCATTTCGTGGTGGACGGCGTTTACCGTTTCGACCCGGCCCGGGTCGCCGACGCCCATGCCATCGTGGCGCGTGATGCGCTGGCGGCACTGCAGGCGGGCCGGCGCGTGGTGGTCGCCAACACCCACGTGCGCCTGTGGGAGATGGCAGCGGTGATCGGGGCTGCGCGCCTTGCCAACCGGTCGTTTTGCGTGGTGGAGTGCACCGGCACATGGCCGAATGTGCACGATGTGCCGGCCGAGGCAATGCGGCGCATGCGCGAGCGCTGGGAGCCGCTTCCGGCAGAATTCGGGGCAGTCAGCTTTTCGATATCGGCTGATTGATCAATGGCGGCCGGCGCTGGCTTCTTGAAATTTGCCGATCTGCGCCCAAATCCCCCGCTAACTCAATGGTTTTGACACTGTGCGGCGCCTCGCAGCGCCAGCCAGTGCGTGTGCAGAACAAGAATGGCAAAAAAAGACTTCTACAGCGTCCTCGGGGTGGAGAAATCGGCGTCCGAGGACGAGATCAAGAAGGCCTATCGCAAGCTGGCGATGAAATTCCACCCGGACCGCAATCCGGGTGACAAGGCCGCCGAGGAAAGCTTCAAGGAGGCGAAGGAAGCCTACGAGATCCTCTCCGACGCCAAGAAGCGCGCGGCCTACGACCAGTACGGCCATGCCGGGGTTGATCCGCAGGCAGCAGCCGGTGCCGGCTTCGGCGGCTTCTCGGGCGGCAACTTCGGCGACGCCTTTGGCGACATCTTCGGCGAAATCTTTGGCGGTGGTCGTGGCCGCCAGCAGCGGGCCGATTCGCCGTTCCGTGGTTCCGACCTGCGCTACAACCTCGAAATCACGCTGGAAGAAGCGGCGCGCGGTACCACCACCAAGCTGCGCATCCCGACCACCGAGACCTGCGAGGTCTGCCACGGCACCGGGGCGGAGAAGGGCCACGACCCCGAAACCTGCCCCACCTGCAAGGGCGCGGGCGTGGTGCGGGTATCGCAGGGCTTTTTCTCGGTGCAGCAAACCTGCCCACAGTGCCACGGCAGCGGCAAGATCATCAAGCACCCCTGCAAGGCCTGTCACGGCGCGGGAGTCACCAAGAAGTCGAAGACGCTGGAAGTCAAGATTCCAGCCGGCGTCGACACCGACGACCGCATCCGCCTGTCGGGCGAGGGCGAGGCGGGCACCAACGGCGGGCCGTCGGGCGACCTTTACGTCGTAGTACAAATCAAGCCGCACGCGGTGTTCCAGCGCGACGCCGCTGACCTGCATTGCGAGATGCCGATTTCGTTCGCCACTGCGGCGCTTGGCGGTGAGCTGGAAATCCCCACACTGGATGGCAAGGCGCTGCTGAAGATTCCGTCCGAGACGCAGTCGGGTCAGGTATTCCGCCTCAAGAACAAGGGTATCCGCCCGGTACGCGGCAGCGTGACGGGTGACCTTTACTGCCACGTGCAGATTGAAACACCGGTGAATCTGACCTCGAAGCAGAAGGAACTGCTGCGCGAATTCGAGGAAATTCGCGAGAAGAATGCGGCCAAGCAGAGCCCGAAGCAGAAGGGCTTCTTCGACAAACTGAAGGACTTCTTCGAGAAGTAGGCGCAGCGGGGCCGCACCACGGTTGTGCGCGGCGTGGTGGTAAAAGTCAGGTAGTACTGCCCGCTGCCGTCCCATGAGTGACCGTTCACCGCCTCCGAATTCCGCCGCAGACAACGTCGCTGGCGATGTCGTTGGCGGACGTACGGTTGCTGCCGCGCCGGCAGACACCCGTTCCAGCACTCAATCCGCCGTCAGCCTGCCAGCTTCCGGAAACCGGCCACGCGCGCTGCGGCTGCGCACACTGTTGACGGTGCCGTTTGTTCTGCTGATTGTGGCGCCCGCCATGGTGATCGCCGGGTCACTGCTCTATACCGGCCTGCAGGCCGTCGACGTACTGTCGCGACAGCTGATGGAGGACATCTCTGCCAGGGTCGGGCAGGCGGCGGTGCACCAGCTCGAAGAAGCGGCGATCACGCTGCGCTCGACCTTTCCGAACAGCGAGGTCAACCAGAACGCCTCGCTCGACATGTTTATCGACGACGAGCGGCTTGAACGCAAACTGTTCGAACTGACCGCCGACACCCGCACCACTGGCTATCTCTACTTTGGCCGCGAGAACGGCAGCTTCGTCGGGGTTGATCGCGGGCGCCCCGGCGCGCGCGCGGCAGCCACGGTCCGCCTGCAGAAATCGGGTGGTGAGCCACGAACCATCTACTCGGCCCGGGCGCCGGGCGACCGCACCCGGCTTATTGAAACCGAGTCGCGGGTCTACGATGCCCGCAGTCGCGTCTGGTATCAGCTCGCCAAGGCGGCGCAGCGCCTGACCTGGACGCCGGTGTACGTGTCGTTTGCCTCCGGTGCGCTGGTCACCACGGCTGCACAACCGGTGGTGAGCCCGAGCGGCACCCTGTTCGGCGTGCTTGCAGCCGACGTTGAGCTCTCCGAGTTGAGCACCTTCATGAAGAGCGTGGCGGTGAGTGCCAACGGGGTTGCCTTCATTGTTGATCGCGATGGCATGCTGGTGGCGTCATCGACACCGGAGCAGCCGTTCCGCAACGAAGATGGCGTGCAGAAGCGGGTCGCGGCCCGCGACAGCCAGTTTGAACTGGTGCGGGCGGCAGCGCAATGGTGGCGAGCGTCTGGTCGACGCGGTTCCGTGTCACCGAATATTGACCTGATCACTTCCACCGGCGAGTCGGTCGACGTTGCCTCCCGCCATGTCGGCAGCATCGACGGCATTGACTGGGACATCGTGGTCGCCATCCCGCGCAGCGATTTCACCGCGCCTATCGTGAAGAACGCGGTCGGCATGTTCTTCGTCATCCTCGCCGCGCTGGCAGCCGCGCTGATGCTCGGCCTCTGGGTGTTGCGCCGGGTCACGCGTGACGTTGATCATCTGGTGGCCGCCACTCGCGATGCTTCGGCTGATGGCTTGCCGGCGACGATGCCGGTTACCGCGCTGGCCGAAACCGGTGTGCTGGCGCAGGCGTTTGGCGAGATGGTGCTGCGCCTGCGGCAATCGCTGCTGACCATCCGTAACCAGAACGACCAGTTCGCGCAGCTCAATGCAACGCTGGAAGACCGCGTCGAACGGCGCACCACCCAGCTTGCCGAGCAGAACCTGACGCTGACCGAAGAAATCCTGCGCCGGGAACGGCTGGAGCGCGAGCTGCGGCACACGTCGCAGGCGGCGCAGAAAGCAGCCGAGGACAAGGCCCGCTTCCTGGCGATCCTGAGCCATGAGTTGCGCACGCCGCTGCAGGCGGTGGTCGGGGCCAGCCAGTTGCTGGCAGCGCGGCGAGACGCTGGCGTTCGTGCCGAGGAGGTGGAAACCATCGATGCTGCCAGCAAATCGCTGCTGACGCTGATCGACGGCGTGCTGTCGTATTCGCGGCTGGAGGCGGGCGTGGTCACGCCGGTGCTCAGCAGTTTCGGGCTGCGCGATTGCATTGGTGAAGCCGAGCGCGTGGTGCTCTCTGCCTATACGCGGCCAGACGTGCGGCTGGTGGTCAATGTCGAGCCGTCGGTACCGCCGAGGATTCACACTGATGCCGGCATGCTGCGGCAAATTCTGATCAACCTGCTCGGCAACTCGATGAAGTTCACCGCGGCGGGTGAAGTGCGACTGACCGTGACAGCCGATGCGCCCGCGCGCCCGGACGAGCCGCATCTGCTGCGCTTCAGTGTGGCAGACACCGGGCCGGGCATCGACTCGGAGACGCAGCAGCGCCTGTTCCAGCCGTTCCAGCAGGGTGGCAGCGGCACCGTGCAGGCAGTTGCGACGGGCAGCGGCCTCGGCCTGGTGATCTGTTCACTGCTGGTGAAGGCGCTGGGCGGAACCATTGAAATGAAGAGTGAGCCCGGCAAGGGCACCCACATGACATTCACCGTTCTTGCGCAATCACCTGCGCCGCTGGCCGCCGTTTCTGATCTGCCGGGGCACAGCGCACATCATGCTGCCGACGCCCCGCTGACCGGCGCTGCCAGCGTCGGGCTGGAGGCAACTCGCGGGCCGGGGCGTTTGCGCCCATTGTCGGTGATGGTGGTGGAAGACAACGATGTCAACCGCGAGCTCCTTGGCATCATGCTCGAACAGCTTGGTCACCAGGTGACCGCCGCAGGCGACGGTGAAGATGCGATTGCGGCGTGTGAAGGCGGCCACTTTGATGTGGTGCTGATGGATCTCAATCTGCCCCGTATCGGTGGCATAGAAGCAACCCGACGCATCCTGCACCGTTTTGCCGAACGGGCCGCAGACAGGGATGCGGCACCGGCTCCAACCATCATCGCGCTGACCGCCAGTGTCAGTGATGCCGACCGTGCGATGTGCGCCGCCGCCGGTATGCGCGGCTTCCTGACCAAGCCGGCGACCGTGTTCAGTCTCGATGCCGCACTACGTGAGGCGATGCAAGGCAGGGAGCCAGCGCCGGAGCGCTCCGCTTTGACTCACACCGTTAACGGCGAGCGATTGCTTGACGAAGAAACGCTGACTTCGCTTGCTGATCTCGAATCACGTGCCAGCGAACCGTTCCTTGAGCGTCTGATAGCCCGGTTCCTGCAGGGACTGCCGGATGACGTGGCGGCCGTGCGGGCGCGCTGGATCGCGGCCGATGCGAGGGCGACGGCGGCCCGTGCCCATGCGCTTGCCGGTGCGGCTTCAGCGGTCGGGGCCAGTGCGCTGGCCCGCGCCGCCCGAGCCGTCAACGAGACACCGGATGAGGCCACCATCGCCGGCATGGACTCAATGGCAGCAGCAACCCGGCTGGCACTGGCAGCCTGGAGCGCCCATCGCTACGGCGGCAACAATGACGGGCGTTGATCCGATGCCAATCGCGTCGCCGAACACGCGAACTGTCCACCAACCGCCGTCTTTCGACGTTTATCTTGCGCATCGTCAACCCCGTCATTGGCTCGCCATGACAACGTGATAGGAGTGGTCTGAATGTGCCCATTCGCTGCAGGTTTGGCCATTTTGTGACGCGGATTACAGGAAAATAGAGGGTTATGAGTGCAAATACTGTCAGTCCGCAGATTCGTGTTGCGATCGCGGATGATCACCCCATTGTCCGCGCCGGCGTGCGCGGCATCCTTTCGTCCGACCGCAGCATTCAGGTGGTGGGCGAAGCCGAAGATGGTCAATCCGCCATCACCCTGATCCGCAAGGGCGGCGTTGACGTTCTGTTGCTGGATCTCGCCATGCCCGGCCGCGCCGGGCTGTCGCTGTTGCGTCAAGTGCTGGACGAAGCGCCCGAGTTGCGCGTGATCGTGTTCACTGCCTACGACCCGGTCTCGCACAAGGAGCGTGCGCTCGCGTTGGGCGCATCGGGCTACGTCGCCAAGGATTCGCGCCCGGCCGAGATTCTCGACGCCATCCACCAATCGATGCTGCGGCCGGTGCAAAAGCGGGTCGCCAGCAACGAGGGTTAGCCCCACACCCAGCTCTCGCTGCGGCAGTACGACATCTTCATCCGCCTGGTGCGCGGCGAATCGGTCACCGACATCGCGAAAGATCTGCACCTGAGCGTGAAAACGGTCAGCACCCACAAGGTCACCGTGCAAAAGCGGCTCGGCGCACAATCGGTGGTTGATCTTGTGCGATACGCCGTGCAGCATCAACTGGTGAATCCGGACGTTTGATTTCACCGATCGTCTGGGCAACACAGCAGCGCGATTCGTCGCGCTTTTTTTGTGTCTGTTGGTACGGCTACAGAAAGCAGCTTTCAGTTGAGTCGACCGCGGCAAGCGGCTTGGGACTGATTTCTGCCAATAGTCGACTTCCCTAAAAAATACATAGTCAGCCCTTTTCAAATAAGGCTTTCATCGAAAAGCTAACCGGCCAGTCGGCGACGTTCTCGCCCTCGCAGCCTCGCCTGAAAACTTTGCGCGCTGGCGGCAAAGCCGGTCGCTAGCATTGACGCCTGCTTTCTGTCGCCACCCGCTCTCCCGCATGACATCCAACCAACGCATCTTCCGCGCGCTGTTCGCCGTTGCGCTCATCCTCGGCATCGCGATGGGCACGCGCAACGCGTTCTCCGGGCTCTTCCTGCAGCCGGTGTCGGCCGACATGAAGTGGGGTCGCGAAGTTTTCTCGTTCGCGGTGGCGCTGCAAAACTTGGTCTGGGGCGCGTCACAGCCGTTCATCGGCTACATCGCCGACCGCTATGGCGCCAGGCGGGTGCTGATCGCAGGGGCCGTGCTGTACGCGTTGGGGCTGGGCTGGACAGCTTTCCTGAGCAACACCTTCACACTGGCCATTTCGGGCGGCATCCTGATGGGCGTGGCGATCGCCTGTACCACCTACTCGGTGGCCTACAGTGTGCTCGGCAAGATGGTGCCGCCGGAGCGCCGCGCGTGGGCGTTCGGCATCAGCGCCGCCGCCGGCTCGTTCGGCCAGTTCTTCATGATCCCGGTCGGTCAGTTCTTCATCACCCAGAATGGCTGGTCGGCGTCGCTGATCGGGCTGGCCGTCATCACCGCCACCATTGCGCCGCTGGGCTGGTATTTCGCCAAACTCGGCAGCGAAGGCAAACTCCCGCAACCGGCGGCCGCGACGCAGGCCAGCGCGGGCGAAGCGCTGCGCACCGCGTTCGCCGACCGCAGCTACACGTTGCTGACGCTGGGTTACTTCGTTTGTGGCTTTCAGGTGGTGTTCATCGGCGCCCATCTCACGCCCTATCTGCTCGACAAGGGGATCGCCGCGCGTGTGGGCGTTACCGCGCTCGCGCTGGTCGGCCTGTTCAACTGCTTCGGCACTTATCTCGCGGGCGTGCTCGCCGGCAAGCTGCCCAAGCGCTACGTGCTCTCGTTCATCTACTTCATGCGTTCGGTGGTAATCGTCATCTTCCTCGCGCTTCCGCTCTCCGAGTGGACGGTGTACGCCTTCGCAGCTGCGATCGGATTTTTGTGGCTCTCCACCGTGCCACCCACCAACGCGATCATCGCGCAGGTCTACGGCGTGCGCTACCTCGGCATGCTCGGCGGCATCGTCTTCTTCTCACACCAGATCGGCAGCTTCCTCGGCGCCTGGCTCGGCGGCAAGCTCTACGACGTCACCGGCAACTACAACACGGTGTGGATGCTGACCATCGCGTTGGGCGTGTTCGCCGCCATCGTGCACCTGCCGATTGATGAGCGGGCGCTGGAGAGCCGGACGCCAGCGTTGGCTTAGCTGTCAGTAGTGTCCGTAGCCCGGAGAAGCGAAGCGCGTCCGGGGTCGTAAACCTGGTAGGGCGGGTAGTGACCCGCCACAAACCGATACCAGCGAAACTTGTTCTTCGCGAGGTTGGTTCGGGTGCCACCAGCGCGCTCTGTGGCCGCGCGGGGCCAGTCACTTTTCTTGCTTCGCCAAGAAAAGTAACCAAAAGAAGGCGACCCCAACGATTCGCCTGATTCCTGCGGTGCTCGCAACGCGCGGGACCCGCACAAATCGCCCGATGGCGCGCAAGTCTGCGCGCAGTGGGCTCATCGTGCGGGTCTACGACCGCGCGTCGCTCCGCTCCTCGGGGCGCATCCATGGGGCCCTGTCGAACTAACGCTTGATCGCTTCGCGATGGGGTTCACGGGAACCCGGATGCCAGCATCCGGGCTACAACGCTGCGAGCTGATTGGTCCGCATACAACGTGGCGCTTACAAAGTGTTGGAATTGACGTTTGAAGCCTCGGATGCGAGCATAGTCCGCATTAAAGTGATTAATTGCTCTGTCCATGGACGTCGCCGCAATCGGCTCATTGTTCGGCAGCTTGAAGGCTGCAACGGATATTGCCAAGCTAATTCGAGAAAGCGGGATCACGCTGGAGCGCGCTGAACTAAAGCTGAAGCTCGCGGAGTTGATGGAGGCACTCGCCGATGCAAAGATCGGCGCGGCTGAAGTGCAGCAACTGATCCTTGAACGCGATGCGGAAATTCGTACGCTGCGCGAGGAAGCTCGGGTGCGACGCGACCTTCGTTGGGAGCCGCCGTGTTACTTTTTGCCGGATGCCACACAGAGCAGACAAGAGCAGGCATACTGTCAAAAGTGCTACGACGGCGACAGTCGCCTAGTCCGACTGCACACTGACGGAAAGGGGCTCTACTCGTGCGTCGTCTGCAAACAGACCTACAAGACCCAAGAGCGTCAAGCGTCTGACGACGCCAAAGTTAGAGCCGCGAGGCAGTATCGGTCAGATAGCCCTTTCCCTCGAAACTGGTAGGTGTGTAGCCCGGATGCTCGCATCCGGGTTCCCGTGACCGCCATCGCGAAGCGATCAAGCTTCGGTTCGACGGGGTCCCCATGGATTCGCCCCGAGGAGCGGAGCAACGCGCGGTCGTAGACCCGCACCATGAGCCCACCGCGCGCAGACTTGCGCGCCATCGGGCGATTTGTGCGGGTCCCGCGCGTTGCGAGCACCGGAGGGAAACAGCGAATCGCTGGGGTCGCCTTCTTTGGGTTACCTTTCTTGGCGAAGCAAGAAAGGTAACTGGCCCCGCGCGGCCACTGAGCGCGCTGGTGGCGCCCGCAACCCGTGTCTGGAGGGCGACCATCCCCCTCTCCCTAACCCTCTCCCACAGGGGGAGAGGGGACCAGCTGCGTTCATGGTTCGACAAGCTCACCACGAACGGGGGTGAACTACGCCCTCACGCAATCGACAAAATACCGCTCCACCCCCTTGTCGTGCTCCATCACCAGCCCGTGCACATCGGTGTCGAAGCCGGGCAACAGCGTGTTGAATTCGCGGGCGAACTTGAGGTAATCGACGATCGTCTTGTTGAAGCGCTCTCCGGGCAGCAGTAGCGGAATGCCTGGCGGGTAGGGCGTCACCAGCATGGCGGTCACGCGCCCTTGCAGCTCGTCCACCGGTACCCGGTCCACCTTGCGGTGCGCGAGATGCTCGAAGGCGTCGCTCGGCTTCATCGCTGGTTCCATCGGCGACAGATACATCTCGGTGGTCACCCGCGCGACGTCGTACTTGCGGTAGGCCTCATGGATGCGCTGCGCGAGGTCGCGCAGGCCCACGCGCTCGTACTGCGGGTGCGCATGCACGAACTCGGGCATCACCCGCCACAGCGGCTGGTTCTGGTCGTAGTCCATCTTGAACTGCTGCAGCTCGGTGACCAGTGAGTTCCAGCGGCCCTTGGTGATGCCGATGGTGAACATGACGAAGAAGCTATAGAGACCGGTCTTTTCGACGACGACGCCATGCTCGGCGAGATATTTGGTGACCAGCGACGCCGGAATACCCTGCTTCGAGAAACGGCCGTTGACGTCCAGCCCCGGTGTGACGATGGTCGCCTTGATCGGATCAAGCATGTTGAAGCCGGACGCGATATTGCCGAAGCCGTGCCACTTGTCAGTCGGCTTCAGGAACCATTCCTCGCGCTTGCCGGAGCCGTTGGAGTCAAACTTGGTGGGCCCCCAGGTCTTGAACCACCAGTCCTTGCCCCATTCCTTATCCACCTTGGCCATCGCGCGGCGGAAGTCGAGCGCTTCGCTGATGCTCTCCTCCACCAGTGCGCCACCGCCCGGCTGCTCCATCATCGCCGCCGCCACGTCGCAGCTGGCGATGATCGCGTACTGCGGGGAGGTGGAGGTGTGCATCAGGTACGCCTCGTTGAAGCGCGTGAAGTCGAGTTTCAGGTGCTCGGCGTCCTGCACCAGAATCTGCGACGCCTGCGACAACCCTGCCAGCAGCTTGTGCGTGCTCTGTGTGGCGTAAACCATCGAATCCTTGCAAGGTTTGCGGCCGGGGCCGATGGCGTGCATGTCCTGATAGAACGGGTGGAACGCCGCATGTGGCAGCCAGGCTTCGTCGAAGTGCAGGTTTTCGACGTACCCGGCCAGCTCTTTCTTGATCGTCTCGACGTTGTAGAGCACGCCGTCGTAGGTGCTCTGGGTGATCGTCATCACCCGTGGCTTGGCTTTCTTGTCCTTGACCAGCGGATGTGCGTTGATCTTTTTCTGGATCGATTCGCGCGAGAACTGGTCGCGCGTGATCGGCCCGATGATGCCGAGGTGATTGCGCGTCGGCTGCAGGAAGATCGGCACCGTGCCGGTCATCATGATCGCGTGCAGGATGCTCTTGTGGCAGTTGCGGTCGACCAGCACGATGTCATCGCGCGCCACGTTGGCGTGCCACACCACCTTGTTCGACGTACTGGTGCCATTGGTCACGAAGAACAGATGATCGGCGCCAAAAATCCGTGCGGCATTGCGCTCACTGGCGGCCACCGGGCCGGTGTGATCGAGCAGTTGACCCAGCTCTTCCACCGCATTGCAGACGTCGGCCCGCAGCATGTTCTCGCCAAAGAACTGGTGGAACATTTGTCCCACCGGGCTCTTCAGAAACGCCACCCCACCGGAGTGCCCCGGGCAGTGCCAAGAGTACGAGCCGTCGCGTGCATAGTCCACCAGCTCCTTGAAGAACGGCGGCGGCAGTGCTTTGAGGTACTTGGTGGACTCGCGCACGATCATCCGCGCGGTGAACTCCGGCGTGTCCTCGAACATGTGAATGAAACCGTGCAGCTCCTTGAGAATCTCGTTCGGCAGATGCTGCGAGGTGCGCGTCTCACCGAACAGGAAGATCGGCACGTCGGCATTGCGCCGGCGGGTCGCCGCAATGAACTTGCGCAACTCGACAACCGCAGTGCTCTCGGCGCCGTCCTCGTTGATCTCCTCATCGTCGATCGACACCACAAAGGCCGAGGCCCGCGCCGCCTGATTGGCGACCATGCCGACGTCAACGTAGGTGAAGCCCCCGACCACTTCCATGCCTTCATCCTCCAGCGCCTTGGCAAGCGCGCGGATGCCAAGGCCAGACGCCGACTCGGCGCGCCAGTCTTCATCGATGATGACTACGGGGAAGCGAAATTTCATGCGGGTACCTTCAGAAGCGCCCGGATTGACACAACGGCGTCAGCGTATGGGCGTGACCCCGAATGCTACCGAAACGAACTGTCCAACCCCACCGCGCGCGCGGTTTTACGCGGGTTTCAGCGATGCTGCGCCGCGATATACTGCGGCCCCATTCACTCGGGCACGCCGCGCGTGCTTTCCCTGCCGTCATGAAGGCTTCGCTGTGGCCCGTCTCGCTTGTCGGCCCACGCTCACTTGAGCGTCTCGCCCGCTTTCTGCGTCCTCACGCACTTCCTGCGACGGCGGCGTCCCCGGTCAGCGAAACGCGTCCTCGCACCATTGCCCAGAAGGCCTCGCACGTCGATGCTGCGGCGGACGACGGCGGCAGCCGCATCCGTGAAATTCCCTACAACTACACCAGCTTTTCCGACCGTGAGATCGTGATCCGCCTGCTCGGCGACGACGCCTGGGACGTGTTGCAGTCCTTGCGCGGGGAGCGCAAGACTGGTCGCAGCGCACGCATGCTGTTCGAGGTGCTTGGTGACATCTGGGTGGTGGAGCGCAACCCCTATCTGCAGGACGACATGATCGACAACCCGCGCCGCCGCGCGCAGTTGATCGAGGCTTTACGGCATCGCCTTGGTGAGGTGGAGAAACGGCGGAATGTGGATGTTGCCGACGCTGACGGTGAGACACGCAAGGAGAAAGTCGGCGAACTGGTGACACGAGCCGCCAAGGCCGTCGATCGCTTTGAAGCGCAGTTCCGCGAGACCTACGACCTGCGCAAGCGGGTGCTGAAGGTGCTCGGCCGCATCACCCACAAGGACAACATCACCTTTGACGGCCTCGCCCGTGTGTCGCACGTGACCGATGCGACTGACTGGCGTGTGGAGTACCCCTTCGTGGTGCTGCATCCCGACAGCGAGGACGAGGTTTTTGGCCTGGTCAAAGGCTGCATCGAGCTCGGCCTCACCATCATTCCGCGTGGCGGCGGTACCGGTTACACCGGCGGCGCGATTCCGCTGTCGCGGCTGTCGGCGGTGATCAACACCGAGAAGCTGGAGACGCTGTCCCCGGTGCGTTTTGAGCCGCTGCCCGGTGGCGCCAACAACGGCGAGCCATACGGCGTCATCGAATGCGAAGCGGGCGTCGTCACGCGGCGCGCGATGGAAGCGGCCGAACACGCCGGGCTGGTCTGGGCCTGCGACCCGACCAGCGCCGACGCCAGTTGCATTGGCGGCAACATTGCCATGAACGCCGGCGGCAAGAAGGCGGTGCTGTGGGGCACCGCGCTCGACAATCTGGTGCAGTGGCGCATGGTCACCCCCGACGGCGAGTGGCTCGAAGTCACCCGCATGGATCACAACGTCGGCAAGATTCACGACGCCAATCACGCGACCTTTCACCTGCAGTACCTGGACGAGAAGCGGCGTCCGCTGCGAGAAGAAACGCTGATCATCCCCGGCCCGAGTTTCCGCAAGATCGGACTCGGCAAGGACGTCACCGACAAGTTCCTCTCCGGTCTGCCCGGTGTGCAGAAGGAAGGTTGCGACGGCCTGATCACCTGGTCGAAGTGGGTGCTGCACAAGATGCCGCCGCACACACGCACCGTGTGCATGGAGTTCTTCGGTCAGGTGCGCGATTCGGTGCCGTCAATCGTGGAGGTGAAAGACTACCTCGATGCACTGCCCAAGACCGGCGATGCGCGGGTGATGCTCTCAGGGCTCGAACATCTTGACGAGCGCTATGTCCGCGCCGTTGGCTATGCCACCAAAGCCAAGCGCCATGGCCGGCCGAAGATGGTGCTGATTGGCGACATCGTCGGTGACGATGAAGACGCTGTCGCACGCGCCGCGTCCGAAGTGGTGCGTATCTGCAATGCCCGCGGCGGTGAGGGCTTCGTTGCCGTCAGCGGCGAAATGCGCAAGAAATTCTGGCTTGACCGCGCGCGCACGGCCGCGATCTCGAAGCACACCAATGCCTTCAAGCTGAACGAGGACGTGGTCATCCCGCTGCCGCGCATGGGCGACTATTGCGACGGCATTGAGCGCATCAACATCGAGCTGTCGATCCGGAACAAGCTTGCGCTGTGCGACCAGTTGCTCGGCTTCTTCGCGGGGCCGATGCCGCAGCATCGTTACGAGGAATACGGCGTTTCCGCCGAACTGCTGGCTGACAAGGTAACCGAGGCGCGTGCACTGGTTGCATCAGTCCGCACCAAATGGGCTGCGCTGCTGAACGGCGTTGGGCCTTCCTCCATCTGCAATACTGAGCCGTTCATCCAGGATCCGTCGTTCGCCGATGAGGCGGGGGCGCTGTCGCTGTTCCGCCAGTTGCAATCGCACGAGATTCGGGTGAGCTGGCGCGCCGAGATCAAGTCGCCACTGGAAGACATCTTTGCCGGCGAGGCGCTGAAGCCGATCGTCGAGCGGCTGCGGGCCATTCATCAGGAGGTCCTGCGTGGCCGGGTCTGGGTGGCGCTGCACATGCACGCTGGTGACGGCAATGTGCACACCAACATTCCGGTCAATAGCGACAACTACGAGATGCTGCAGGAGGCCAACGCCGCCGTCGCGCGCATCATGCGGCTTGCACGCGCGCTTGATGGGGTGATTTCGGGCGAGCATGGCATCGGCCTCACCAAGCTGGAGTTCCTCACCGACGACGAGATCACGCCGTTCCAGCGCTACAAGAACAAGGTTGACCCCGAGGGCCGGTTCAACAAGGGCAAGCTGTTGCCCGGTGGCGATCTGCGTTACGCGTACACCCCCTCGTTCGGCCTGCTCGGCAGCGAGTCGCTGATTCTGGAGGCGAGCGACATCGGCGCCATCAGCGATTCGGTGAAGGACTGCCTGCGTTGTGGCAAGTGCAAGCCGGTCTGCGCGACCCATGTGCCGCGTGCCAACCTGCTGTACAGCCCACGCAACAAGATCCTCGCGACCGGCCTGCTGGTCGAGGCTTTCCTGTACGAGGAGCAGACCCGGCGCGGCATCTCGCTCAGGCACTGGGATGAGCTGGCGGACGTGGCAGACCACTGCACGGTGTGCCACAAATGCGTGAACCCGTGCCCGGTGGACATCGACTTCGGCGATGTGTCGATGGCGATGCGCAATCTGCTGCGCAAGGAAGGCAAGAAGAAGTTCAATCCCGGTAACGCAATCGCGATGACACTGCTCAACGCGCGCGATCCGGCGACCGTGAATCTGCTCAAGCGTACGGTGGTCAACACCGGCTACCGTGCGCAGCGCTTCGCGCATGGCCTTGCACGGCGCTTCGGCCTGATCGGCTCGCAGACCAAGCGGCCGCCATCGACGACAGGCGGCAAGCCGCCGATCAAGGCGCAGGTGATTCACTTCATCAACAAGCCGATGCCCGGCGGCCTGCCCAAGCAGACCGCGCGCAAACTGCTGGATATCGAAGACGACAAGGTCGTGCCGATCATCCGCAACCCGAAGCTGGATGCGCATGAGCAGGAAGCGGTGTTCTATTTCCCCGGTTGCGGCTCGGAGCGCCTGTTCTCCCAGGTTGGGCTCGCCACGCAGGCGATGCTCTGGCACGTCGGCGCCCAGACCGTGCTGCCGCCGGGCTACCTCTGCTGCGGCTACCCGCAGACGGCCAGCGGCAATCACGACAAGGGCCAGGAAATCACCACCGATAACCGGGTGCTGTTCCACCGCGTTGCCAACACGCTGAACTATCTCGACATCAAGACGGTGATCGTGAGCTGCGGCACCTGCATGGACCAGTTGCAGAAGTACCAGTTCGAGAAGATCTTCCCGGGCTGCCGCCTGCTCGACATTCACGAATACCTGCTGGAAAAGGGCGTCAAACTCGAAGGCGTGACGGGTACCCGCTACATGTACCACGACCCCTGCCACACGCCGATCAAGACGCAGGCGCCAATGAAGGTGGTCAACGGTTTGATGGGACAAGACGTCGCGCTCAATGACCGCTGCTGCGGCGAGAGCGGTACGCTGGCCGTCACCCGGCCCGACATCTCGACGCAGGTACGCTTCCGCAAAGAAGGCGAGATGCGCAAAGGGGCCGATGCCCTGCGCGCGATCCCGGTGAAGTCCGCTGACGGCAGCGAGAAGAAGTTCGACGGTGACGTCAAGATTCTGACCAGTTGCCCGAGCTGCCTGCAGGGGCTGTCGCGCTACAACGATGACGCCGGCACCACCGCCGATTACATCGTGGTGGAGATGGCGAAGCATCTGCTCGGGCCAAACTGGATGGCAGAGTACGTCGAGCGCGCCAACAGCGGCGGCATTGAGCGGGTGCTGGTGTAGGCAACCACCGGGCCGGGGGGCCGGCATAATCCGCTGGATGGACTACCAGCCCGTTCTTGACCGCATCCACGCTGCGTTGCAGCCCGTTATCGGGCAGGGCAAGGTGGCATCCTACATTCCGGAGCTGGCGAATGTGGCGGCCGATCAGTTCGGCATGGCGGTGGTTGATGTCGCGGGCAATGTGTATGCGGTGGGTGACGCGGGCAAGCGCTTTTCGATCCAGTCGATTTCGAAGCTGTTTGCACTGACGCTGGCGTTCCAGCGCGAGGGCGATTCGCTGTGGACACGCGTTGGCCGTGAACCCTCCGGTAATCCGTTCAACTCGCTGGTACAACTGGAGCGCGAGAACGGCATCCCGCGCAACCCGTTCATCAACGCCGGCGCGCTGGTGATCACCGACATGCTGGCAAGCCGCAGCGTGAACGCGGCGCAATCGCTGGTGGACTTTGTACGCAAGCTCGCGGGGGTGGCGGACATCACCTACAACACGCGGGTGGCGCAGTCGGAAATCAGCACTTCGTCGCGCAACGCGGCGATGGCGCATTTCATGAAGAGCTTCGGCAACCTGCACAACAAGGTGGGCGAGGTGCTGCATGCCTATTGCCACCACTGTGCGATCGAGATGAGTTGCGTGGAACTGGCGCGGGCGGTGGGTTTTCTGGCCAATCACGGCGTGAATCCGTGGAACGGCGAAACGGTAGTGGACCCGAGCTCTGCCAAGCGACTGTCGGCGCTGATGCTCACTTGCGGCACCTATGACGCCGCCGGTGACTTTGCCTATCGTGTTGGTCTGCCGGCGAAGAGCGGCGTCGGCGGCGGCATTGTGGCGATCCTGCCCGGCGAATGCGGCATCTGTGTGTGGTCGCCCGCGCTGGAGGAAAGCGGCAACAGCCACGCCGGTTCGCTGGCGCTGGAGATGTTCACCTCGCTGACCAGGCGGTCGATCTTTTAGACACTTGTCCGTCGTTTGCCCTGGCGCTCCGATACTGGCAAACCCGAACGTAAGTGCACAAGTCTTGTCCTATCCTGCCGGGCTCGGTTGCCCCGCCGGGCAGCCCACCCTTTCAGCCAACAAGATTCAGGAGTTCCCTCATGCTGCATGAAACCCATTCCGCCGCGCAGGACGAAGTCAACGCACTCGTACCCGAAATCAAACTGAACCGCCGCGGCTTCATGGTCACGTCGCTCGGTGCCGGGTTTGCTGCGTCAGTGCTGCCTGTCGCCGCGCAGACGATCACCACGTCGGCTGACGGACTGGTTGCCGGCGAAGTGAAAGTGCCCACCAAAGACGGCGACATGGTCGCTTACCGTGCCATGCCAGCCACTGGCACCGGTTTCCCGGTAGTGCTGGTGGTGCAGGAAATCTTCGGCGTGCATGAGCACATCAAGGACGTGTGCCGTCGCTTCGCCAAACTCGGCTACTTCGCGATTTCGCCCGAGCTGTTCGCACGACAAGGCGACGTGACCAAAATCACCGATATCCCGAAGATCATGAGCGATGTGGTCAGCAAGGTGCCCGATGCGCAGGTGATGGCCGATCTCGATGCCTGCGTTGCGTACGCAAAGGCCAGCGGCAAGGCCAATACCGACAAGCTGGCGGTGACGGGTTTCTGCTGGGGCGGCCGCATTACATGGCTCTATGCCGCACACAATCAGAACGTCAAGGCCGGTGGCGCCTGGTACGGCCGTCTGGTGGGTGCTTCCAATCCGATGACTCCGGCGCACCCGATCGATCTGGTCGACAAGATCAACGCGCCAGTGCTCGGACTGTACGGCGATGCTGACGCAGGCATCCCGAACGACACGGTCGCCAAGATGGAAGACGCTCTGAAAGCCAAGGGCAAGAAGAGCAAGATCATCCTCTATCCCGACGCGCCGCACGCCTTCAACGCCGACTATCGCCCGAGCTATCGCAAGGCGACAGCCGAGGCCGCGTGGAAGGAACTCATCGCCTGGTTCAAGGTGAATGGCGTGGCGTGACATCACAACAGCTTTTTGCTGAAAACTTTGCTGCGCAAGGGGCAAGGGCGCAAAAACGGTAAAAGTCGACCGATTTCGCCGGATTTGTCCGTTTTCAGTGCATTTCCCGCGTCGCGGCACTCCAATCCCGGCTCTGGCCGGGATTTTGTTTCAAGCGTATCGAAGCCATGCGTGCTCGCAACCGGCAAGCATCAGCGCGCCCTAGCGCAAGCGATTGAAGTAACTGCCGCAGTAGTCACGCAGCACAGTCTCGTGCGAGTCGAACGCGAAACTCACGAGCGGCAGGTACGCGTCGGGATAGCCTGACTCTTTCAGCGCGCGCAGAAAGCGCTCACGCATCGCGTTGGACAAATCACTTTCTTCACCATGGCAACGCTGGGCATCGGTTTCATAAAAGAACCAGACGCCAAGATGCTTTGACCAGCGCTCGAACGCCGCCACGGTTTCGATGTAGCGCACGGGGACGTGATGCACGTCAATCCACTGCCGCGTCAGCTTGACCGCGTTGTCGACAGATGCATAGAGGTCGCGGCGGTACGTCCACGGCCAGCGCATGTCAGGGTGTCGTTGCGATGTCGCGCACCTGCCGAGTCCGCGCCTCGGTCAGCGATTGCATGCAGCCGAAGTACGCGAGGCGATCAGCACTGCCTCCGGTCAACTGACCATGCACAAGACACTCGGCATCACGAAAGGCCAGCCACTTGCGTTGCGCGTCGCGCAGCAGGTCAGCGGAGGTGACGCTATGCGCGGGGTCATTTGCTTCGCGATCCATCTGGTCGAGTTGCCTGAGCGTCTGCCGCCACACGGCGTTCAGCGTACCGTCCGCCCGCTCGTACGCCTTGCGCGCTGCGCTTACGAGCTGCGCGTCACTCATGGGCGCAGACGTCTGCGCGTGAACGTGCGCCTGAGCCGGGATCAACATCGCCAGCGCGACGACTGGCAGCAACGTGCTTCGATGTCGCGTCAAACGTCGTCCGATACTCATTGATAGGCAGAGCAATCGCCCCACACTTTGATCGTCGGCGCGTCGGACAACACGGGGATCGACGTCCGCGTGAAGTCGAAACGCTGGCCCGCGCTGGCGACTGTGGACGTTGCAACCGGATTGACGGTGTAGACGCGATGGATGGTGCCATCGGGCGCGTACACCGCGATCACGGCTGCTGGCGCACGACACGTGCCGCCGCCAACGACGATGGAGCCACTGGCCTTGATCCAGCCCTTGCTCGTCGTCTCGGTGGCGAAACCTTCGACCTTGACGTCAGGTGGCGATCCGCTGCAATCGCGCGCACCCGCGCGGGCAGCGACCTTGGCCGCCTTGCCCGAAATGTTCTTGTGGTCGCGCACATATTCGACCGGCGACATGCCGCCCGGCGGCAACCACTGCCGCGACGCGACCGCCATTTCCTCGCGTTCATTGGGGCGACCGCCCGAGGCAATCGAGGTCACTGTCAGGTCCTGATCCTGTGCATCGCGCAGGCGCAAAAGCATGCGTGGTGCGCAAGCCCAGCGATCGCTGCGGTTGTGAATTTCAGCAGTAACGCGCACGAACTGGACGTCGGCGTTGACACTGGAAACGTTGGTGATCTCGAGCGGCGGCTTTGATCCGTCGGCCGGTTGCGCATGTGCAGGCGCGTGCAAGCATGCGTATGCGAGGCCGCTGGCAATCAGCACGGCGCTGATTCGCGGCGTTCGGGCTTGCCGTTGCAAGTGATTTTGAGTGGACGTATTTCGGGCAATCATCGTTTGTAGAGCAATGCGTCGAGGTGGTTGGATGGATGCACCGGGTCGCGGCGACGGTCGCTGACCTTGCGTGCTGCGTCCGATGCGGGATCGGCGTTGTACGCGGTGAACGTTTTTGCGGCATGGCGATAGTCGTTGCCGGTGATCGCGAGGCCGCCGTTCCAGGTGATGCCGATTGGCGTGCCTTCGTAGCGCAGCAACACCTGTGGCATCGCGGCAGCGAGGTCGACCTCGGGATAGTCGTTGCGGCGCACGAACTGGCTGATCTCGTTGCCGATCATCTTTGCGAAGGTTTCCCACGACACGATCTTCGCGCCCTTGCGCGCGGCGAGCCTTGCGTTGAGGGCATCCAGCTCGGCGGCAGGCGTCCGCCGCGAAATTGACATCAGCGTCATCGCGTACTGATCTGACGGATCGATGAGCACCTGCGCCGGCTGCGCTGCGGCATCATCAATCATGCCGGCCACCAGCATCGCGACCAGCAGTGTTGCACGCACGCTCAGTGCGCCCGCTGCGCAAGCGCCTCGCGCCGCGCCTGCCACGCGGCCAGCACGGCGGTCAGCATCACCATCAGCAGCAGGATCGCATCGCTCACGGTGGGCACGGCAATAGCCTCGGCAACGGCCGCCGCGCTCACGTTCACGGTCAGGCGACCATTGCTGGTCTGCCCGTTCGCGTCGACGACGTAGAAGTCGAGACTGTAGTTGCCCAGGAAGGTCGGCGTGCCGCGCAATTCACCGTCAGCACCCAGTGTCAAGCCGGGGACTGGCAACGTGTACGCGACGAAGGTGTACGGCCCGGTGCCGCCACTGACGACCGGCGCGGGCGAGGTGAACGGCACACCGAGGAAGGCGTTGTGCGCAATCGGACTCGGCACGATCACCACGGGCGGCGTCGCGCCGCCAGCGGTGATGGCGTACCACGTGGCGCTGACGCCGCCAATGGTGAGTCTCACCGTCACCGCAGTGCGCGGCGTCGCGGCGGTCGTGCGGCGCACGCAGACAGTGTCGAAATTGCTTATGGTGCCCGGTGACGAGGTGAATGTGCCGCTGCAGCCGATCGAGTATTCACCGTCCACCACCGAGACCGGAGCGACGGTGTTGATGCCGCGGATGGCGATGGTTTCCGAGCGTTGCAGTGTGTTGACAGTCAGTCCTGACATCAACGGGATGTTGAATGCGTCCGGGGTGCTGTCCGTGCCACCGGCAGCGGCCGTGGTGGACGAGAAGGTATCGGACACGCCGCCAATCGTCAGCACGGTATCGACCCGCGTCAATGGTGTCGCGGCACTCATGTGGCGAACGCAGACCACGTCGTTCGGCGCGATGGTGGATGCGGTGCTGATGTAGGTTGCAGTGCAACCCACCGAGTAACTGCCGTTCGTGACACTGATGGGCACTGGCACTTGAAAGCCACTGACCGACATGACCTCCGAGGTTCGAGTGCTCGAAGTCGGCACGTCAAACTGATCAGTAAAGCTGAACGGGAGCGGTGTCATATCAACGGGCGTTGACTGGGTGGTACTGGTGAATACATCGGAAACACCACCGATCGTGAGCGTCGTGTTCACGGCTGTAGCGAGTGAAGCAGACGAGGTGTGGCGCACGCAGACAATGTCGCCATTCATGATCGTCGATGCGGTTGTGATGTAGGTGGCGGTGCAGCCGATCGAGTAGCTGCCACCGGTCACCGAAATCGGCGCAGGCGCGTCGATGCCGGAAATTGAGACCGGATCGGACGTCACCACCGTGCCCGGTAGCACGTCGGTCTGGTCGGAAAAACTGAACGCATCGGGCGTGGTGTCGCTGCCAGCAACGCCTGCGTACGAGAGCAACTTGAAACGCACCACGTTGCTGCTGTTTTGCGATTCGTAGACCACGTAGGCAGGCAGCGACGGCGTGGTGCGGCCCAGTGCGTGAACGGCGGCCACTGACGATCCACTGGTGAGCGTATCGACCGTGGTCGGTGCCGGAATCGGGCCGCCCGGCGTGTAGTCGATGCGGCGCAACGCCTGAGCGTTGTCCTGTCCGGCATGAAACACCGCGACTGATTCCTGTCCAAAGGCGACGAAACCGCTGGCGGCAGCGCGACGCGCGCCCGCCACAGCCGTCGGTGAGGAGAGCGCCTGATCACTGTAGGTCGGAGCAGCCGTTTCACAAGCGGCCATACACAGGGCAACCTTCGTGAGCACCTGATAGTCGGGGCTCACCGGCACCACGGCCTGATAGGTAACGAAATGATCGCCGGCTGCGGTGACTGCGATCGACGAAAACAGATTCATCGCCCTGGAATCGGTGACGCCGAAAATTGACGACAGGCTGTACGCCGGGCTCGCGGTATCGCATGCGCCGGTGCAACGCGCGACGCGAAGCTCGGAGCGTTGGACGTCGTTGCCAAAGTCGGTGTAGGCGATGATGGGTTTGCCGGCGTATGCCGTCATCGATATGCGGTTTTCGGTGGTGCGTCCGGTCTGGTTGTCGACTGTGGCGATGTTGTACGTGGCGCTCGCCGAGGCGCAACCCGTGACGCAGGTGGCGACGCGAAGCCGGCGCTGGCCCTCCGCCGTCTGGATAAACGCCACCGTTTGCCCGCTGCCGCTTGCGCCCGCATCGATCAGCGCGATCCGGTCCAGCGATCCCGACGCCAGTGTTGCGACGGGGTGACTGACGTAGCGTGGCCGTTCGCTATCGCATTCTGCGATGCAGCGCGCGACCATGACCGTGCTCGGGCTCGCGCCCGCAAACGAGACGTCCACCCACGTGATCATCGGATTGCCGTCGCGTGCGATAGCTGCCGCGACATACTCTCCAAAGACGGAGCTGGGCGCGTTGCTGATCACCCGATCTCGCCACACCGGATTGGCCGTGCCGCAATTGCTGACGCAATAAGTGATGGCGATTTCCTGCACCACACCACAACCGGAGGTGGCACACCGTTTATAGGCAATGAACGGTTCACCGTTGAAGAGTGTCGCGCTGGTGCTCTGTTTCGAGTACACCTCGCGATCAGCCGGGAGCAGCACCGTGCTGATGGTTTGCGCGTTGGCGGTCATGACGCACGCGCTGGCGATCACGGCCAGGGCTGCGCGACAAATTGCCCGACACACGGTGGAGAGTGGTGATTGCTTCATGGATTTCTGGAGGAGGAGAAACAGGGTGAACAGGGGCGCGGGTGTATCCGGCTCAGTGGTTGCGGCGGTCCGTGCAGGTCCAGGTGAGGACTTTGCAATCGTCACGACCGCAGCGATCCGTCGCCTGCTGTAGTGCAATGGCCTTGGTGGGGCCGCTGCCAGCGCCGTAAGTAATGCTGCCGACCGCGAGCGCGCCGCAACCATTGGCGAACCACATCATCGAACGGCACTGGCTGCCAGCGCAGCGCGCGACGGCGTCGGCTTCGGCAGCGGCCTGGGATGCGTGGTTGTAGGAGTAGCCGTAGGCGCGTGTCTGCTTGTTGAATGCGATGGCGCCGTACTGATTGCTGGCGTGGGCAGCGCCTGCGGTTAATGCTGTCAGCGTCGAAAGCGTCGTCAGTGCAGCCAGCGTGTGCTTCCAGCGGCGTGACGGCGTGTTGCGATGGCTTGATGGCAAATTCATGAGTCAATCCCGTGCGATTTGCGTGATGCGGTCACCCGCAGACCTGTGAGAAAGGCCGCAGCAGCGGCACGCGCTTCGCGCTAACAGGCAGGCGTCAGCAACGAAGCGCGGCCCCGCGACGGTTCGCCCACAGGCATTGGCGACGTGAGCATTGTTCGGACGCGCTGCGTCGCGGGCTACATGCGTTGCACCTACGTCTTGCCTACGTGGTGCCGCACGAGCCGCTTTTTCGCTTTCAGCTCTTGCGTGAAATGACCATTCCATGGGGGCTGGAAGCGCATTTATGCCTTTAGTCGACTTTTGCTGCGTTGCAGGCCCACGCCCCGTTAAATATGGGTTTCAGCGCAAAGTTGACTAGCCTTTTGGTGCTCGAAAAGCCCAGTCACAAGCCCATCTGCCAGTGCACGATCTCGACGACGGCGCGGGCGTAGAGTTGCTGCACGCCCCACTTCGCGGCGATGAACAGGCCGCCTGCGAGCACGAGCTTCCAGACTTCGCGCCAGCGCGTGACGCGAAAGAACTGGCGGAACGCGAACACCACGATCAGCGTCTGCGCGACACCCATCGTCCACGGCGACCACTTGCGGTGCCACTGCAAAACCTCGGGCGCGCGCCAGACGAGGAGCGGCAACTGGTTCACGATTTGCAGCGCGATGCAGACGGCGTGGATGTACACCGCGAGCGCGAGGATTTCGGTCGCGTTGTAGCCGAGCCGCTTGCGGAACACGAGCATCGCGCTCGCGTAGATTGCAATGATGCCGAGCGAGAACGACCATTTCGAGTACTCGCGCACCAGCGCAAACATGCGCTGCGCCTCCTCGCTCGCGAGCGTGGGCACGAGGTACTGCGTCTCGCCAAGCAGCACGACGAGCGCGCCGATCATCAGCAGCAGCAAGCCGAGCGGATGCATCTGCGCGCTGCGCTTGCCGAGCACGTAGTCACGCGCGAAGCCGCCCGGCGAGCGGATCAGTTTCCACACCGACTTGATGGCATCAAGTTCGAACCAGCGGAAGCGGCTCCACGCCTCCTTGCGTACCGTGCTGCCGCCGATGCGCGCGGCTTTCTTCTGGCCGCAAGCCGCGCAGTAAGCGCCCGTCAGCGGAACGCCGCAGTTCAGGCAGTCATCGCGATCGAAGTGGCTGTTGCTGACGCGCGCGGGCGAGTCACTCACCCGTGACGCTGTCGGATTCAGCATTGATTCACGTTGTTGCCACGGCCATCAGTTGAAGCGCAACGCATCGAAGCTGAGCGCGTTGAACTTGTTGTCCCACGGCTCGGCCGTGCGCAGCGTGAACTGGTAGGCCTTGCCTTCGGCGAGCTGCGTGGTCATCATCTTCTGCGCGTAGCCGTCGACGTGGATCAACAGGATGTCGCCGCTGCTGGTCTTCAGCTCGATGAGGTTGCCGCCCCTGACGCGACTGGCTTCGAGCACATGCTTGCGCCACTTTTCGGCCTTCTGCAGGGTGTATTCCTTCGCGCCATTGAGCGAGGTGACGACGCCCTGCACGCGCACCAGGCGGCGGAAGGTTTTCGACGTCGCCGGGTTGTAGGGGCTGCCGTTGCGATTGGCTTCTTCCTCGGCCTTGCGTACGGCGACATAGTCTTCGTACACCGGGTAGTTGATGCGCCACTCCCAGTTTTTTGCGGCGCGGCGCACGAAATCGGCAGCGTTGCCGACCTGTTCGCTCGAGCTTTCGCTGAGCGGCTTGCCCTTGCTGAACTTGAGGCCCATCTTGTAGAAATTGCTGAGCGGCTCTTTCAGTTGCGAGTTGATGCTGGTCTCGTCGATTTCCGCAGCCAGCCCGGCCCCCAGCGCGACGCCCACCGCTTCCTGTTTCGGCGCGACCACCAGTACCGCGCCGTTGCCCGTTTCCATCTTGCCAACGCGCAAGAGTCGCATCATCGCGTGGGCGTATTCGTCAGCGCTCATGCCGTGTGTGCTGTTGACGATGAGAGTCACGACCTCGACATCCTTTTCCTTCGCAAAGTCATACATCGCCTTGGCGATCTTCGCCTTTGCGTTGGGATGCACGAGGCCTGTTTCGTCCATCACGAAACGGTCAAATTTCGAGGGGATCGCATCCTTGCCGGGCGCCGGGATCACGTCCGCGCCATCGAGTTTCGCAATCGGACCTGCGGTTGGCTCGGGTGGCGACGACACCTTGGCGATCGGGGCAGCGGGCGCCTTGGCGCTGATGGACGGCGGGGGTGGCGCAGGCGGCTCGGATTTGCCGGCTACAGCAGCAGGCGGCGCGGCGGGTGCCGATGTCGGTGCCACTGCCAGCGCAGTGCCATCGCACTGATTCGACTGCTGGCGACAGGCCTGCTTCCAGCCTTCGGCAATCGCCGCGACGCGCTTGCGACGACCGGGGTGCGTCTGTCCGTCCTGCTCCGGCACCAGCGTTTCGATCGCCTTCAGCGAATCGGCGAGCGAGGCACCCATTTTGTAGAGCACGAAGCCGCTGAACTTGTCGGCCTCCAGCTCAATCGGCGGCTGGCTGCCGCCGGGCACGATGGTGTGGCCCGAGAGGTGATGCCCGATCTCGTGCGCCATGATGCTGACCGGTGCCCAGTTGTTGTTCTTCGTGGCACGCGTCACATCGCCCATGAACTGCGGGTTGTAGGCGATCACGCGACGCGGAATGCGGTCCGGCCCGGCCACGATCACGGCAGCGGCATTGGGCACCTGGCCGCGCACCACGTCGAAGTTCTGCGGCAGGCCGGTGTATTTCATGATCTCTGCCACCACGCGCGTGCCCTCTGCACCAGAACCCTGCGACAAATCAGGCGGCGCGAACTTGACCGGACTGCCGTCGTAGGAGCAGGCCTGCAACGCGGCGGCTAGATCGGCGGCGAGCTGTGCTTTAGTCGGCTTCGCGGCGGGTGCGGGCGGCGGCGCGGGTGCCTTGCTCTGCGCCATCGCGGGCACCGCGGGCAGGCTCAGGCTTGCACATGCGAGCGCACAGGCGATCGTAAGCAGCCGCAGGCGCGGCGGCGTGGGGGCGACGGCTTCTGCACGGATCGTTGATGCGGCGGAACCTGGATCGGACGGGAGAGGAGGAAAACATTGCGGCTTCATGGCCGCGATTGTTGTGGCGCGCGCGGCGCGCAGCCACCTGTGTCTGACCTACGCCAGACCTACGGGAGGGCGTTTTCCAGGGTTTGCAGCCGCAATGCGAGCTGCGCGGCAACGTCTGCCTCACCGGCCAGCTTCGCGGCGTCGATGCCGCGCACGAGCGCGTTGCGCACCTGCGTCCACACGCGGGTACGCTGCGCGGTAACTGCGTCGTCATGCACGGCCGACAAAACATGATCACGGTAAAGCGCGGCCACCTGCGTGGCGCATCCGACGTGCGCAGAGAGACCGGTGCCAGCCGTATCGGGATTGCCCGCGTCCAGCATCGCCTGAAGTGCCAGCAGATCGACATGAACCACCCCCTGGTTCAACGACAGTCGCCGCTCCGACAGACGCAGCGCGGCGTCATTGCCCAGCCGTTTGCGCAGGCGGTGCAGCGCCGCGTCGAATGCCTTCTGCGCGCCTTCGCGGCCATCGCCGGGCCAGAGCTTGCTGATCAGCGGATCAATCGGCGCCGGCTGCGGCAGGGCTGCGAGCACCTGTTGCAACAGTTCAACCGACTTGCGCATCGCACGCTCGTTGCCATCGCCATCGCGCGTCTCGATCTGTAGTTCGCCGAGGCACGCGATGCGCACCGCATACGGCCAGTTGGGTGGTGCGCCGGCAGGCGCTTCGAGCTGGCGATGACGAATCACGGTGTCGGCGAAGTCCGGCTCGATGTGGTGTCGCAGCGCGGCGGCGCAGAGATCGGCAACCGCCGATTCGGCACCGTGCATGACATCGCGGTAGTCGGTCTCGCGCAGTGCGGTGAACGCCTCCCGCAACAGTGCGACCGCATCGACATCGCGACGCGTGGTGGCGACGGCGGCACGGATCGCCAGCACGAAGGCATCGAGCCGCTTGCGACTCATGCCGCCCATGCCGGAGGCGAGCAAGGGTTGCAGCGACGCGAGCGCAGCGTCATAACGGCCAAGCATCAGCCGGCACACGCTTTGTCCAAGCCAGAGCATCGGACCCTGCTCGACGTTGGTGTTGGTTTCGTGATAGAGGCTGATCGCGGCGTCAAAGCGCGCGAGCGCCGCGTCGTACTGCTTGAGCGCAATGAAGAGATTGGCCTCGGCCCACAACAGCGTGGCGCGGATCAGCGGCTGCACGCGCGCAAAGTCCGGCTCGTTCGACAGCAGCAGCGGCAACGCCTCCTGCGCGCGGCGCTGACGGCTGCGCACGATGATGCGCCAGGCGTTGACGTGGCATTGCGATTCGAGATCGCCGAGTTCACTGGCGAGCTGCGCGGCGCGTTCGAGCACGGCATCGGCCTCTGGCAGGCGACGCTGATAGACATAGCCGATACTGAGGCCAACCAGCCACATGCGCTGCGCCGCGACACGCGCCTCGGGCAGGGCGCAGATGGCATTCGCCGCGACCTCGACCGCGCGGGCGCTCGCGAGATCGTTGCGGATATAGAACTGTTCGTGCAGGATCATCGCCACCCGCAGCCGGAAGTTCGCCGGACCATCGCGTTGCAGCGCGGCAAGCAGCCACGCCATGATTTCCGGCGGAATCTGCGTGCCGCGATTGAGCGTGGAGACCGCGCTGAGATACGCTGCCGCCGCGTAGATCGCAAGCGGTCCGGGAACGCGTTGCCAGTGGTTCAAGAAGTCGGTCTCGCAGCGTTCCGCAATCGCCATCGGTGCCTGCACATCAAGCCGCATGGCACGGTGCAGGCTCAACAGGGTCCCCGCCGCGAGAATGCGACCGAGCGCGGCGGCGTCGCCCGAGACGCTGGCAAACAGGCGCTCCGCGCTCAGCGCAGCGTCGCGCGCGGCGGTGGGCGTCGTCAGCGCCAGCGCTTCGCCGAGCCAGAAGTGCAGCCAGGGCCGTTCCTGCAGAACCGGCGAGGCGGCCGGAATCATCCGCACCAGTTCCACAACGGTGTGATCCTGCCCCTGGCGCAACAGCGCGAGCGCTTCCTGCTCAATCATGTCGGCAAGACGATCCAGTTGGTCGCCCTGCGCGTAAAGCGCGCCAGCCGCCGTCAATTGCCCGACGTCACGCAGCAGGTTGGCGCTTTGCAGTCGCAACTGTTGCAGCGACGGTTGCGATTGCCATGATTGTGTTGATGACAGCGCTGCATTGCCGTGCCCGAGGCGGCGTTGCAGGAAGGCGCGGAAAACCGGATGCACGCGGTAGTACGTCTCGGCACCGGCGTCGATCTCGACGAAGCCGTTGTGGCGGTGCAGTTGTTCGAGCAGCACGGCGCTGTCGGCGTCGCCCGACACCTGCGCCGCCTGCGCCGCCGTGAAGCGCGGCAGGAAAGCGGTGGCGCGCAGCAGTGACTGCTGCGCGGCGGGCAGATGATCGAACACATCGGCCGCGAGATAGTTCATCAGCGCCGGGGCGTCGAGCGAGGTCGCCGATGCTGCCGACGACGCAGATGATGGCGGTGGCGAGGCACCGGCGCGCCGGTCATCGTGGCGCAGCGCGTCGCTCGCGAACACCAGTCCCACAGCCCAGCCGTCAAGCTCGTCGCGGCAACGCGCGATGCTTTCGGACGGCAACTTGAGCGCGCGCTTGTCGAACAGCGCCGCTGTTTCGTCGAGGCTGAATTTGAGCTCGTCACGCGCAAGCACGGTGAGCTGCTGATGGGCGATGCGGCGTGCAAACCGCGCGCCCGGTTCGCTGCGGCTGATGGCGATCAGCGTGAGCAGCTCCGGCGCTTCGTCAATCGCCACATCAAGCAGCGTGTCGATCACCTCGGCGTCGACATCCTGCACGTTGTCGAGCACCCAGACCAGCGGTTTGCGCAAACGCGAAAACAGGGTGCGGAAGAAAAGCCGCGCAAAGCGGGCGAGCTGGTCGCGGTGCTCGGGGCCGTAGGCGAACGTGGGCGCGACGTCGCTGGCGTGCGCGGCGAGCGCATCGCGCAGGCGCGGCAACAGCACGCCGGGGTCGCTGTCCGCCGCATCGAGCCGGAGCCAGGCGGTGGTGCGCCGCGAGCTGCGCAGCCATTGCGCGACGACGGTCGTCTTGCCGGCGCCCGCCGGGCCGCAGACCCAGAGCGCACCATGCGCCGTGGCGTCGCGCATGCGCTGCTGCAACGCCGGACGGGCAATGACCGTGGCGGGCAGACGGGGCGCGGGGAACGACGATGGATCAGCAGAAGCGGGCGAAGCGGGCAAAACGAAGGTCAATACTGCAACGGAGGACTGCAATTATTGACGACGGCGCGATTCCGTCGATGCCGCTGTCATGGCAATTGAGAGGATCAGCTTTTTCCAGAAGCCCCATCCGTCCAAGCGTGGAAGATAATTTCTGTCGCAGTCGACTTTTTATAAAATAACAGCTCGTGCCCCGTTAAATATGGGTTTCAATGAAAAGCTACTGTAACCGAATGATCAGTCGGCGGTTCTGTTTACCCTTGTTTTCGACCTTCACAATCTTCACCGGGCCGATCTCGCGGGTGTTTTTGACGTGGGTGCCGCCGCAGGGCTGCAGGTCGACGCCATTGCCAATGTTGAGCAGGCGCACGCGGCCGGCGCCGGTCGGTGGCGCGACGCTCATGGTGCGCACCAGTTCCGGCTGGGCCGCCATTTCCTCGTCGCTGATCCACTGTGTGGTGACGTCGTGATTGCCGGCGATCAGTTCGTTGAGTCGCGCTTCGGTCGCGTCGCGATCAAAGGCAACGCCGGAGAGATCGAAATCGATACACGCCTTGGTCGTGTCAATGGCATTGCCCGTCGCGAGAATGCCGGGCAAGGCTGCGCAAATCAGATGCAACGCCGTGTGGTAGCGCATGTGCAGATGGCGGCGCGGCCAGTCGAGCGTGACCGTCACGCCTTCGCCCACGGCGGGTAGCACCGCGCCCTCGGCGAGCACATGCAGAATGGCGCCGCTGTCGCGATCACGCCGCGTGTCGATGATCGTGGCGCTGCCACCCGACCAGCTCAGCTCACCAGCGTCGCCGGGCTGGCCGCCGCTTTCGTAGTAGCAGACCGTCTGGTCCAGGACCACGGCGGGCTTCGGCGCCGAGCCGTCGCGTGGCGCAGTCTCGGTGACCGTCATCACACGTGCGGTGGTGCTGCGCAGATAGGCGTCGTCGCGAAACAGTAGCTGGGTCACCGACTAGCTCAATTCGTTCGGGCGCACCCAGACCCAGTCGGACCCTTCGCTGATCACTTCGCTGGCCTCGTAGCGGCGCCCGGAACCTTGCACTTCGTAGACCACACTGGCCTGATAGTCGACCGTGTTCATGATCCAGGTGGCGCCCATGATCGGTCGCCCGAAGAATGCACTCTTCAGGCGAATCGCCTTGAATACGGCGCTGGCCACCATGGTGGCAGCATTGTCGCGGTACAGACCTTGCCGCGAGCGCAGGGTGCGCAATTCGACCATGTCGATGTCGCGAGACAGCACCTGCAACCCAAGCTCAATGTGACCAGCAGGCAACTTCAGCAAACGGACAATGGTCGCCACCTGCCAGCCGGCGGCGGGCGCTTCCTCCGTCACCACAGCGATGTCGCGCAGCCGCAGCCGCTGCGTCGATGTGTTCGGCACCACGCAGCGAAAACCGGTGTCGCTGCGATCACGCAGATGCCAGAACTGCAGGTTGAGCCGGGCCGCGTCGGGCGGCAAATCGCGGCGCAGGCGCTTGAGGGTGGATGCTTTCAGGGTGCCGATGGTTTCGATTTCCAGCGCGTCGGCGTACTCGTAAGTATCTCCCTCGATGCTGGATGCCAGCAACGCCGGGTCGTAAGAGATGGCGGTCGCCACCTTGTTGACACCATACGTGGCAGCGACACGGCCGCGATCATCGCTGCGCTGGCTGGCACGAGCCAGCGGCTTGAATTCGGGATCAATGCGCAGCACCGCGCTGCGCAGTGCGAGCAGCGGGTTTTGCGACAGCGATCCGCCAAGGGTGACGTTGCGGCCGCCATCCTCGGCTTCGACCTGATCCAGCCAGGCCAGCGCCCGGGCGTGGATGGTGGTGGTGTCGCAATAGAGGTATTGCCCGCCCTGCGGCACCGAGTGGCGCGGTACGAGCCCATCGGTACCGGACAGATTGATGGCAAAGCCGCCATCCGAGGCCGGGCGCGCGGTCAGCCGGATGTCGTGCGTGAATTCTTCAATCTTGCGATACAGCGCGTGGATCTGTGACGGCGTATAGCCACCGGCATTGCCGACCCGCAGCAACAGCAGCACCGAGAACGCCCGCGCCGGAAACGTCGGTTGGCCGGCATTACTGATGTCATCAACGATGACGTGATCAACGCCAAGATCGCAGGTCTTGCGGAACACCTGGTGTGTCTCGGCCCAGATGCCGGGGATCCACTCCTCATGGCGATAGAGGCGGAAGCGGTAAGCCATCGTGCGGAACCAGAAAAAGCGTGCCGCGACGCGCGCAAATTCGGTCGCAGCGCGCCCCGCGACCGACGCCGTTTCCCGCATCAAAATCGCCCGGTAGGCGTCGGCGAAGCGCATGGCCCAGTCGTAGCCGGAATCCCACAGGCGCTCACGCAGCGAGTGCGACTGCAGTGAGGCGGCGAGATAGTCGCGCTCAAGTCGTGTCGTCGTCGCTTCCAGCCGGGCGTCCAGCTCAAGCAATGGCGACGCGGCAAGCGTCTCCTTGTGCTCTGCTTCGCTGATAAAGGCGCGCAATTGAGCGCAAACCACATCGGTCGCCGAGAAGATGTCGCGATCCAGCGATGCCGCGAACTTGCGGGCGCCACCAACCGAACCCAGCGGGCTGGAATCTGTCAAACTGGCTAGCCAACGAAGCATTGTGTCCGGTCAATCATCAAATATGTTCGGGTGGCCGGCGACTGCGAGCACCCGTTGGTCAAAACGTAGAATAGCGCTCCGTCTGGACGGCGGCAAGCAAAAGCGGGAAGCCCCGCATTGCCGAACGCTCCGCCGCCGACAGCAGCAATGTCAACTTGCACCCCTCGCCTCCGTTGGAGGTGCTTCCATGATCAGAGTTACACCGCTATGAAAGTCTCCATCCTAGTCTCCGCTCTTGCAGTTGCCATCTCCTCCACAGTCGTGATGGCCCAGACCCCGCCGCCGGCCGCTGCGGCTGCAGCGGCAAAGTCCGCCGCCCCCACCACACTGAAGATCATTGATCGCAAGGTGGGCGACGGAGCCCTTGCCGAAACCGGCTCGCCCGTTGCCGTGCATTACACCGGTTATCTGTGGGATGCCAGTGCGCCTGACAACAAGGGCAAGAAGTTCGATTCGTCGGCTGACCGTAAAGTGCCGTTTGGCTTCATTGTCGGTGCCGGTCGCGTCATCAAGGGCTGGGACGAAGGCGTTGCCGGGATGAAAGTGGGCGGCCAGCGTACGCTGATCATCCCCCCGGACAAGGGTTATGGCGAGCGCGGCGCCGGCGGCGACATCCCGCCGAACGCCACACTGGTATTCGACGTCGAGCTGATGTCGGTACTCGGCAAGACGCCGAATGCTGCGGTTACGCCGTCGCCTTACGTGCCCGCACCCAAGCAGTAGGAAACCCTCATGAAGCATCCGGAAAACGCGGTGATCCGTCGGAGCGATTACCGCGCTCCGGGCTTCCTTGTGGATCGGGTCGAACTTTGCTTCGATCTCGATCCCCTCGCCACTCGCGTCGAATCGACCCTTTCCCTGCGCCGCAACGGGGCTGCTGGCGACGTGACCGCCCCACTGGAGCTATGTGGTGCTGACCTGACGCTGGTCAGCCTGCATCTCAATGGCGAGCCGCTGCCGGCGTCTGCCTGGCAGAAGTCCGGGAACGGCGACCGGATCATCATCGCGGCTGCGGTTTTGACTGCCGGGGGCGAGCAACCGAGGCTCTCCATCGTCACCAGTTTCAACCCGACCGCCAACCTCGCCCTCGAAGGGTTGTACGTCACCAACGGCACCTTCTGCACCCAGTGTGAAGCAGAAGGATTCCGCCGCATCACCTACTTCCCGGACCGGCCGGATGTGTTGTCGGAGTACCAGGTCACTATCCGTGCGTCGCGCGATGACTTCCCGGTGCTGCTATCCAACGGCAATCTGGTCAGCGAGCGCGATCTCGGTGACGGTCGTCATGAGGCAGTCTGGCACGATCCCCACAAAAAGCCCTGCTATCTGTTTGCACTCGTTGCCGGCAAGATCGACCGGCTGCAGGACCACTTCATGACGGCCTCGGGGCGCAAGGTGCTACTCGAGATTTACTCGACCACCGCCAACCTGCCGCGCTGCACCTGGGCAATGGCGTGCCTGAAAGCTGCCATGCGCTGGGATGAAGAGGCGTACGGCCGTGAATACGACCTCGACCGCTTCATGATCTACGCGGCCGACGATTTCAACATGGGTGCGATGGAAAACAAGGGATTGAACATATTCAACTCCCGCTTCTTACTCGCCGATCGCGACACCGCCACCGACGCCGACTTTCAGACCGTTGACGCTATTGTCGCGCACGAGTATTTCCACAACTGGAGCGGCAATCGCGTCACCTGCCGTGACTGGTTCCAGCTCTCGCTCAAGGAGGGCTTCACGGTCTTTCGCGAACAACAGTACATGGCAACCCGCGCCTCCCCGGCGGTGATGCGCATCGACGAGACGGCGTTCATGCAGTCACGCCAGTTCGCGCAGGACGCGGGGCCGATGGCGCATCCGATCCGCCCCGATGAATATGAGGCAATCGACAATTTCTACACCGTGACCGTGTATGAAAAGGGTGCTGAAGTTATCCGCATGCTGCATACCCTCCTTGGTGCGGAGGCGTATCGCAAAGGCACTGATCTTTACTTCGCCCGCCACGACGGAACAGCCGCCACCTGCGACGACTTTGTTGCAGCAATGGAAGAAGCCAGTGGAATCGATCTCGCGCAATTCAAACGCTGGTACAGCCAGGCCGGCACGCCGCAGCTGCAGGTGCGCGACGAATACGATGCTGCGCAATCCCGTTACATTCTGCACGTCTCGCAAACAATGCCACCGACGCCCGGCCAGCTGGACAAGCAACCGATGGTGATACCACTGGCCGTAGCGCTGCTGCAGGAAGGCAGCGGAGTCACCCGTGAGCGCGTGCTGAATCTGACGGAAAAGACGCAGAGTTTCGCCTTTGCCGATGTTCCGGCACGGCCGATCCCGTCGCTGCTGCGCGCGTTTTCGGCGCCGGTCAAGGTGGCGTTCGACTATGGCGACGCCCAGCTCGCGGCGCTGGTGGAGCACGACAATGATGGCGTCTCACGCTGGCAAGCAGTGCGGGAGCTGTTCTTCCGTGCCTTCGACAAGCTGCGCGGCGGCAGCGGCGCTGTTGCAGCGCTTGATCATGCCGTGGCGGCCTTGCTTGCCGACTACGCAACAGACCCGGCGCTGATTGCGCACATGCTGGCTTTTCCGTCGCATGGCGAGCTGGCAGACCGTGATGCCGAGATTGACCCGGCAGCAATTGCCTCGACGCGCGAAGAACTGCTGCGTCAGCTGGCAACCACCCACCGTGCCGCCATCATCGAACGCTACGGACATGAACGAATTGCGCTCTCCGGCAAGGCTTGGTCGCCGGACGTGACTGCCGTGGCGCATCGCGCCCTGGCCGGCACCTTGCTGGCGTTCGTCAACACCGCTGGCGACACTGAAACCCACGCACTCTCGCTCGCCCAATGGCAGGGCGCCGACAATCTCACCGACGTGATGAACGCGATGACTGCATTGCGCGACCAGCCTTGTCCCGAACGCGATCGCATGTACAGCGCTTTCCACGACCAGTGGCAACACGATCTGTCGATGCTCAACCGCTGGTTTGCGCTTGAAGCGGGCGCGCTACGCCGTGGCGCAACCAGCGCAGTGTCGGCGGTACGCGCCCTGCTCGCGCACGAGCGTTTCGACAGCAAGAACCCGAATCGCGTGCGCGCCGTAGTGCAGGCCTTCGCCGACCAGAACTGGGAAGGTTTTCATGCCAGCGATGGCAGTGGTTATGCCTTCATTGCCGAACAAATCCTGCGCTTTGATGCGCAGAACCCGTCGCTGGCGGCGCGCTTCTGCGATGCGTTCTCGCGCTGGTACAAGTGCGTGGAACCTGCCCGCGCACTGCAGGGCATGTATCTGCACAAGCTGGCAGCGCATGAAGCGTTGTCGCCCAACGTTCGCGAAATCATCGAGAAGACGCTGAAGGCCGGAGACACCGCCGCTCTCAGATGAAGCCCTCTGCCGCAGTCGCCCCCTATCTCGATTCACTGGTG
>Ga0116175_1000263_pt1 | contig 37934 bp, 45 predicted proteins | sample AD_UKC125_MetaG_FD_89802 | JGI IMG/M metagenome (GOLD analysis project Ga0116175, IMG submission 89802) | Active sludge microbial communities of municipal wastewater-treating anaerobic digesters from USA - AD_UKC125_MetaG | ecosystem: Engineered > Bioreactor > Anaerobic > Digestate | place: USA... | reverse complement strand
TATCTTCGCTTCAATTATTTAACAAAAAAGTTAATTATTCAAAACAAATAAAATTATGAATTTACCAAAATTTGTTCTAGCCGATAACTCTGATTTTCATGATGATATATTTGTTATTCACCTTGATTATCCTAGGTTTATAATCAATTTGAAAGACGATGAAGTTGAGTTTCTTGAGGAAATCGACGATGAAGATGAAAAAGAACTCGAGGCAGAAATGGAGAACCTAATAACGCTAGCTGGAGAATTCTATGATAAAGAAATGGAAGAGTTTGAGGATTAATCTTTGAAATAAAAATTTAATAAATCCATAGCCGCTGCAAAAGGTGATACTTCATTGTTTTGCACGGCTTTTTTATTTTTTTCAAGTAAATCCATAATCTCTGGATGATGATAAAATTTATTTTTCAAATGTTCATTAATGGTTTCAATCATCCAAAACTGGTTCTGGTCTTTACGCTTTTCTTCGAAATAACCATTGGATTTAACCAATTCAAAGTATTCTGAAATTGTTTTCCAAACATCATCAATTCCAGTTTTTTCAAAAGCACTGCAAGTAGTAACTTTTGGAGACCAACCACTACTTTTTGCCGGAAACAAATGAAGCGCTCTGTTGAACTCGGTTTTGGCTAATTTGGCTTTAGCTATATTATCGCCGTCGGCTTTGTTTATGACTATCAAATCTGCCATTTCCATAATACCACGTTTAATGCCTTGAAGTTCATCGCCAGCACCAGATATTTTTAGCAATAAAAAAAAATCAACCATACTGTGAACAGCAGTTTCACTTTGCCCAACACCAACCGTTTCTATGATTATAGTATCAAATCCGGCAGCTTCGCAAAGAATTATTGTTTCGCGAGTTTTTCTAGCAACACCACCAAGAGTTTCACCTGAAGCACTCGGACGAATGTAGGCATTTTCATCCTTGACCAATTCTTCCATTCTAGTTTTATCGCCAAGAATACTACCGTGACTTATGCTGCTGCTAGGATCAACGGCCAATACGGCAACTTTTTTACCCATAGAAGTCAGCAGTTTTCCAAAAGCTTCAATAAAAGTACTTTTCCCAACTCCAGGAACGCCAGTAATACCAATTCTGACAGATTTATTGGCAAACGGAAGACATTCTTTAATTACTTCATTTGCTCGGTTTAGATGTTCAGTATTTGTACTCTCAATAAGCGTAATTGCTCTGCTGAGCATAGCAACATCGTGATTTAAAATTCCAGAAACCAACTCACTAGTTGTAGGTTGTTTTTTTCTTTTGTCAAGAACTTTTCCAATGGAATGCAAACTCAAAACCTCTGGTTGAGGTATTCCATCAACTTCGTTTAATGCGCTGGATTTATTTTGTTTCTGAGCCAAAAGAAATGAATTTGGGTAAAATTACTAAAATAATGTTTGTCTAAATATTTCGATTTATTTTTTTGCTGTTACTTTCTTAAAATAATTTATCGAAATGGACATCTTCGTATCAATCACATTTTTAAATGTATTTAAATTACATTATTTTTACATTTCAATTTTAAGCAAATGTCAATCAATTCAGAAATTTTAAATAAACTAGTTACAATTCTTGGCAAAGAATATGTTTTTATAGATGATGAAACTAGAAACAGTTATGGTCATGACGAAACAGAAGATTTTGTTTTTCCGCCGAGCGTTGTCTTGAAACCAGCAAATGCCAGTGAAATATCTCAAATATTAGTGTTGGCCAATGAATATAAAATTCCCGTTGTTCCAATAGGAGGAAGAACAGGTTTAAGCGGTGGCGCATTGTGTATTTATCAAGGAATTGGACTTTCGACCGAACGATTGAATAGAATTATTGAAATTGATGAAAAAAACTTGCAAGTTGTTGTTGAACCAGCTGTGATAACTCAGGTTTTGAAGGAAGCCGTGGCAGAAAAAGGACTTTTCTATCCAGTAGATCCAAGTAGTATGGGCAGTTGTTTTATTGGAGGAAATATTGCCGAAAACTCTGGTGGTGCAAGAGCTGTAAAATATGGTGTTACAAAAGATTATGTTCTAAACCTTGAAGTCGTTTTACCAGATGGAAATATTATTTGGACAGGTGCTAATACATTAAAAAATTCTACAGGTTATAATTTAACCCAACTCATGGTGGGAAGCGAAGGAACACTTGGAGTTATTACTAAAATTGTTTTAAAACTTCTTCCAAAAAATAATTATAATGTATTGATGTTAGTTCCGTTTTATAGTGCTACTGAAGCTTGTGAAGCGGTTTCGGCTATTTTTAGAGCTGGAATTATGCCGAGTGCTTTGGAGTTTATGGAAAGAGATGCTATTGATTGGACACTAAAATTTGTTGATGGAATCAGCGTTCAAGTTAAAGAGGGAATTAAAGCTCATCTTCTGATAGAAGTTGACGGAAATTATCCAGACATATTAATGCAAGAAGCTGAAAAAATACTTACTGTTGTTGAACAATTTGAAATAGATGAAATTCTTTTTGCTGATACCGAAGATCAAAAAAATGCCTTATGGAAAATGCGAAGAAGCGTAGCAGAAGCAGTGAAAGGCAATTCTATTTACAAAGAAGAAGACACTGTAGTTCCTAGATTTGAATTGCCAAAACTTCTTGAAGGCATAAAAAGAATAGGGAATAAGTATGGTTTTAAATCCGTTTGTTACGGACATGCTGGTGACGGGAATTTGCATGTAAACATCATAAAAGGCGATATGACTGATGACAATTGGCAAACCCAAGTTCCGTTGGGAATTAGAGAAATTTTTGAACTTACAGTTGCATTAAAAGGAACTTTATCAGGTGAACACGGAATAGGATTGGTTCAAAAAAACTTTATGGATATTGCTTTTTCAAAAGTTCATTTAGAATTAATGGAAAGTATAAAGCGTGTTTTTGACCCAAATAATGTACTTAATCCTGGTAAAATTTTCCCTGATAATCTTTGAAAATGATGTAAATGGTAAGATTTTCTATTTTAAATTCAATTCAGATTTAATTTTTTCGTCGAAATTTTTCTCGAAGAATTCATATTGTGTTGCATCATCAAAATTCAATATTTTCCATTTATTATCGGTTGAAGCATCAGCAATGGCAAGATAAGTTGATGTTTTTCGCACATTAAAACTATTGCGTTTGGGTTCAAATGTTACATCTTGTGTTTTATCTTTTCTTTTTAAGAAATCAGTAGCTTCGGCTATTTTTTCTCCTGTAACTTTGTTTTCATAAAAATAACGAACAGGGTTTTTAAAAGTAATTACACAAAAGGAAACACCACCAATTTGTTTTATTTCACCATAGGTAAAAACTGGTGTAACAAGCTGTAAACGCATTCTAAACTCATCGTTTTGATAATCTAAATCTAGTTTTTCAAGCAAAGCTTCTTTAGTTTGATTTTCTACATACTTTGGATAAGTATAGGTTACGACATCGTCAAAGGACATTAAATAATTAGCATCATATAGTTTTTTTGCAATGGGTTTTAGACTTTCTAGCGATTGTGAGAAAGCGGATAAGGAAAAAAACAATAGTAAAAATGATAATGACTTCATCTGTAATTTATTTACCCAAATGTAAAGAAAATTGGAATAAACTGATTATTCCTAAGAAAGATAAAAACAGCAAGCCAGCAATTGATGCAAACTGTTGTTGGTAGTTTTAGTTAATGTATAATTTGACAATCTCGTCTATAAAATCTTGAGGATGTGAACCCATTAAATTTGTCAAAATTACGATTGAAATATTTTTCTTGGGATAAATGAACAATGCATTTCTTGCACCACCCATTGAAGCAATTATTGGATTTTGAGCGTTTGAACTTAATGAAAAACCAATTGAACTTCTGTTGAGCAAACCATTCTCCTCATATTGTTTTCCGTTTTCTAATTCAATAGGTTTTAAAAGAGTTTTAAGATTTTCAGAATTAATTAATTGATAAGTTTGCAATGCAATTATCCATTGCGCCATTTCTGTGGCTGTAGCATATATTCCACCTGCGGGCAATAAATTTGAAGGCATTGGTTGATAAACATTAGTCAGGACATTATTTCTATAATAAGTATATGGTCTTGCAGAGTGACTAATAATGTTGTAAAAATCCCCAATTCCTGCTTTTATGGCGTTTTTCATTCCAGCTTTTTTGAATTGGTTTTCAATAATAAATTCTTCAAACGACTGACCGTTAATTTTTTCAATGATCATTCCGAGTAGTATATAATTTGTCAAGCAAACACTTACTTGTTTTCCAGGTTCGAAAGCAATGGGTAGTTTTTTGACTTCTTCAAACAAAATATTAGCATCCTCAGATAGCATGTTGCCTTTAGAGTCCCAAACATCAGGAAGTCCTGATTTATGAGTTGCCAGTTGTTCTACAGTAATTTTTTGCCAAGTATTGGGTAAATTATCCAAATAGTTTGAAATAGGTTCGCTGAGGTTTAGTTTTCCGTTTTCGACTAATTGCATGATTGCAACTCCTGTGAATGCTTTGGTAATCGAATTAATACTAAAGACAGTTTGGCTATTGACTGCAATAGAATCTTGAATATTAGCAAATCCATAATGACCAGTTTTTACAATTACATTATCTTTAATTACGGATAATTGCAAACCTACAATTTTATGTTTTTTAATAAGTTCTTTTACCACAAGATCGACTTTGTCTTCTTGTGAATAAACAGTTTTACATACCGAAAATATGACAAGTAAAAGCAATATTTTTTTCATGTTTTTTTTTGATTGTTTTACGTTTATTTTGGTAACAATCATAACCAATTATGTCAGTTGATAATCCAATCACTTATCTAAACAAATCTACTAAATTTCTAAGAAAGATAAAGTTATAAGTCAGTAATTGATGCAAACTGTACTTGAACTTATTTGTTATTCTTTTGTACCATTCCAAGTTCCTTGCATTCCAGCACCATTAAAAATCCAAGTTCCGTTAGATTGATTGTTTTGGAAAGTTCCAACAAAGTCTATTGTAATGTTATATGTTGTGTTTTTCATGGTTGCAACTAAACTACCGTTTCCATTGACATGACCAGACAAAACAAAATTATGATCTGGAGTTGTTGAATATGGGATAACAGTTCCATTAAAGTTTCCACTCGATGATACATTTCCACTCCAAGTTCCAGCAATATCACCATTTATATTTCCGCTCCAATTCCCTTGATAAGGATTTGGTTCGTCATTGTTATTTGAGCAAGATATTGATATAATGTTTGCAGTTATGACTAGAGCAATCAATAATATTTTTTTCATTTTCCTATTTCTTTAATTCGTTTTTTCAAAACTATTGGAAACACAATTTAATCTACAAACTCAAAGTCTTTTCTGTTGAGAGCTCTTGGAAGATAATCCCTAAAATAATAACTCACTTTTTCTGAAAGTTTGACCAAGTAATCCCGATTTAACTTCGTTTCATTTTTTTCTTCTTCTGTCAATTTTATCAATAGTAGCATATCACAATAGCTGACAGGACTATAGCTGAAATCACAATAGAAATCGTCGTTTTCAGATTTATAAAGTATGAATTTCCATCTTTCGATATCTATTTGTTTCAGTTGCATTTTTTTATAATTATGGCTAATGTTTTGCGTTGATGTAGCTGCTGACTACTAAATGGCATACTTATGCTAAGATAAATGTTTTTAGTTGAAAACGGAGTTGAATTCAAGAAAAAAACCACTGATAGTAAAAGGTGTTTATTTGGCCTAAATGTCTAAATTTGTTTTATGGAAAAGCAAAATAAAGTTTCGGTTTGGATTGGGAAATTTACCGATAAAGCCAGTTTTGAAAACTATGTTAGAGAAAGCTATAACGATGACGGTGAAATGATTTCAAACTTTATGAAAGATTTTGATATAGACTTTTATGACCAAGATTTATCTGAATCTTGTTTTATTGAACATGATGATTTATCGCAAATCAATGACTTTTCATACGCTGTTTCTTTTATAAAACATGTTTTGGATAACGTTACTAGCCAAAATAGTTTTAAGCTTCTTTATGATTTTGATTATGTTGGAGAAAATAAAGACTCTGGCAAATTGAAATTTATAGGAAGTTTTGATTATGTAAAAGATTAGTTCAGAGCTTGTTGCTAATGGTTGTTGATAGTTTCAGACTGAAAATTGATTATTCTCTTTTTTGAATGTGTAAAAATAAAAACCAGCAGAAGTGTGGAACCGAAGTTATGAGTTCGTATTTAATTCCAGTCATACCAATAATATCTTCCCAATCCAAGATTACTAAATAAATTGAGATGTATTGTTATTAGAATTGGATATAAGCAAATTGAAACTATTTTTTCGATTATCGATGCTTCGTGATTTTTAAGTATTGAATAGAATAATATTATAAAGCTAGGAATTAATCCTAAAAACATCATTAAGTGAATCCATCCCAGTCCTTCGTTATCATGTGAACCACCTGAATACAATTTTATTCCAAAATCATTTATGAAAACATATGTTACACAAAGTAAGCTTTTCCAAATGGGTTTTAAACTTATAGATAAAAAACAAGTGGATAATGTAGTAACTATTATTAAAATAGGGGTAATTAATATTCCATTTGGTGCAAAAAAATGTCCAATGATTATATTCAGAAAAACTAACCCTAGATTTAATAAGATTGTATTTTTACTACTCATGATTTTTAGTTTTTTTGGAGTAATATAACGTTAAGAGGAAAGCCCGAAGGGATTTTCTCTTAACGGTTTTGGGCTTGCCGAAGGTATGGATTTTGAAATACTAATGCTCAAATTTATGATAATGCTCAATAGAATTCTAAATGTTCAAACCTGCGATTCTGCCCCACTTTTGGCAAACCCATGTTAGCGGTAGTTTTTTATATTACTGTTGCTATATCTTTCAATATTTCAGCTAATTCTTTATTGTCAAGTTGTTTTTTGAGAATACTTTGTTTTATCATCAACTTAAAGTCTTCCCAAGGAATTTCGCTAGAACTAGTTTTGTTAAATTTTCCTGTTGTTGCGTTGTCATACCTATTCCTAATTGAAAAATCAGTTGCGTCCCAAGTAGCATTTCCCCATTCAATTGAGTGACTTGCATTATTTGTGAATTTGTCAGTTACATCCATTTTATTTTCTAAATTTATTAATTAGTTCGTTAATATTTATTCCAATTCCTCCAATATTTGGTTTCAGTTCAAGATTGTCAAAGTCTAAAACTTTATTCCAAAAATTTTCTTTTTCGCCCAAATTCATCCTTCTCTCACTTTTTAGACTTTTTTTAATCTTATCAAGTTTAAGTTTATATTCTGGGGTGTAATTGGGCTTATTTAAATAGTTTGCTTCAAAATTTTCCATATTTTGAACAAATTTCATAGGGTTGTTCTCCATAAATTTTTTGCACACTTCCATATGTAACCAAACGGATAAATTATGTAATCTTGATTGGTATCCTGTCAATATCAAATCTCCGTCTTCTATTACCAAATCTTTATTTTCTATTGCTAAATCATTTTCCCCAGTTTTGTCAATGTCCTTTATGAGATAATGAATGTCTTTATACAAAATGTCAATAAAGTTTTCATTTTCTTTTCGTAAAGGTTCTAAAACCTTGTCAATATATTCATCAAGAGATTTTTTATCAGTATTTCTGATTTCTTCAATTAAAATAATATAGTCGTCTCGTTTAAGCATAGTGTTGTTAAAATTACCGCTAACTTAAGATTTAAGCAAGTTCAAATTGTAAGCGTATAACCTTTTGTAAGTATTTACAGAATATAAAAATATAAAAAAATCCTCAACAGTATAACCGTTGAGGATAAAATTCTTTGCTTTGTTCAGCAGGACAAGTTGTAAACTGACCACCAATAACCGAGAACTTAAACCTACTCAGAAACCAAAACCCATTCGCCACTAGCAATCATGCTTTCGGCTTTTTTGTATTTCATCGTTTCGGTTTTGCCACTCATTACGTGTTTGATAGTTACATTATCATTACGGTTAATTTTTGGCTGCTCACGAACTATTGTTTCTGTCACTTGCGGACGATGACTAGCTTGGCTCGCTTCTCTGTTGGCTTTTTCGCTGCTTTCAATTTCGTCACGAGATTCGGTATAATTGTCTTTTCGTTTAACTTCTCTAGCTTCTTGAATATTTTGATTTTGTTGTGGTAAATCACCTTTAAATAGGAACGAAATAATATCTTTATTTACCGTATAAATCATTTTTCTAAACAAGTTAAAAGCTTCTTGTTTGTATATCAACAATGGATCTTTTTGCTCATGAACTGCCAATTGAACAGATTGTTTCAACTCATCCATTTGACGTAAATGTTTTTTCCAAGCTTCGTCTAATATTGCCAAAGTGATGTTCTTTTCGAAATCAGCAACAAGTTGTTCTCCATGAGTTTCGTATGCTTTTTTCAAATCGGTCACCACATTGAGTGATTTTATTCCATCAGAAAAAGGAACTACAATTCGCTCAAATTTATTGCCTTCTTGCTCAAATACGTTGGCAATAATTGGGTAAGCTTCTCTTGCGCTTCGGGCATTTTTTTCGGTATAAAAAGCAATAGCCGCTTTGTATATTTTGCCAGCAATTTCTATCTCGCTCAGCTTGTCAAACTCACTACTCGAAACAGGAGAAGTTATAGAAAAATACCTGATGAGTTCAAACTCAAAGTTTTTGAAATCATTTCTTGCTTTGTTCTCTTCTACGATAAGTTCGCAGGTATCATAAAGCATGTTGGCAATATCTAGTTTCAATCGTTCGCCATGTAGCGCATGACGACGACGTTTGTAAACCACTTCTCTTTGAGCGTTCATGACATCATCATATTCTAATAATCTTTTACGAACACCAAAGTTGTTTTCTTCTACTTTTTTCTGTGCTCTTTCTATAGATTTTGTCATCATAGAATGTTGGATAACTTCACCTTCTTTCAATCCCATTCTATCCATTATTTTTGCTACTCTTTCTGAACCAAAAAGACGCATCAAATTATCTTCTAGCGAAACATAGAATTGCGAACTTCCTGGATCACCTTGACGACCAGCACGACCACGCAACTGTCTATCTACACGACGAGAATCGTGTCTTTCGGTACCAATAATTGCCAAACCGCCAGCGGCTTTTACTTCTGGTGTAAGTTTAATATCGGTTCCACGACCAGCCATATTTGTTGCAATGGTAACTACGCCAGGTTTTCCTGCTTCGGCAACAATTTCAGCTTCTTTTTTATGGAGTTTAGCATTCAATACGTTGTGAGGAACATTTCTCATTTTGAGCATTCTACTCAATAATTCTGAAATTTCAACAGAAGTTGTTCCTATCAAAACTGGTCTTCCAGATTGCGACAATTGTGTAACATCTTCAATCACTGCATTGAATTTTTCACGAACCGAACGATAGATTAAATCTTCTTTGTCTTTACGAGCGATTGATCTATTGGTTGGGATTTCAACAACATCTAATTTATAGATTTCCCAAAACTCTCCAGCTTCTGTAACCGCTGTACCAGTCATTCCGGCCAATTTGTTATACATACGGAAATAATTCTGTAATGTAATGGTAGCAAATGTTTGTGTGGCAGCTTCAATTTTTACATTTTCTTTTGCCTCAATAGCTTGGTGCAAACCATCAGAATAACGACGACCATCCATGATACGTCCTGTTTGTTCATCTACAATCAGGATTTTATTATCCATAATTACATACTCAATATCTTTTTCGAATAGAGTATAAGCTTTCAATAACTGAGTTAGTGTGTGAATTCTTTCGCTTTTTACACTAAAGTCTTGGAATAATCTTTCTTTTGCCTCAGCTTCTTTATCTTTTTCTAGATTTTGATTTTCAATGTTCGCAATTTCAGTTCCAATGTCTGGAAGAACAAAGAAATCTTCAGAAGTATCGTTAGAAAGGAATTTTATACCATTATCAGTAAGTTCAACCTGATTGTTTTTTTCTTCAATTACAAAATACAAAGCTTCGTCAACAAGAGGCATTTTTCTGTTGTTGTCTTGCATGTACTCATTTTCTGTTTTTTGAAGAATTTGTTTTACACCTTCTTCCGAAAGGAACTTGATTAATGCTTTATTTTTTGGTAATGAACGGTAAGCTCTCAACAATTGGAAACCACCATCTTTAGTATTGCCTTCTTTGATTAGTTTTTTTGCTTCTGCTAAAAATCCGTTGGCCAATTGTCTTTGCAGATTGAATAGGTTTTCAACTTTTGGTTTTAGTTCGTTAAACTCATGTCTATCACCATCAGGAACTGGACCAGAAATAATCAAAGGCGTTCTTGCATCATCAATCAAAACTGAATCGACCTCATCGACGATAGCAAAGTTGTGTTTTCTTTGCACCAATTCTTCTGGAGTATGCGCCATGTTATCGCGCAAATAGTCAAAACCAAATTCGTTATTGGTTCCATAAGTAATATCAGCTTCATACGCTTTGCGTCTTGCTTCGGTATTTGGTGAGTGATTGTCAATACAGTCAACGGTCAATCCATGAAATTCGAACAATGGCGCTTTCCAAGTACTATCACGACGAGCCAAATAATCATTAACGGTAACAAGATGTACTCCGTTGCCAGTCAAAGCATTAAGGTAGAGTGGAAGTGTAGCTACTAGCGTTTTTCCTTCTCCTGTTTGCATCTCTGAAATTTTCCCTTGATGTAGTACAATACCACCTATCAACTGCACGTCATAGTGAATCATATCCCAAGTGATTTCTTTTCCGGCTGCATTCCACGAGTTTGCCCAAATAGCTTTATCACCTTCGAGAGTAATATAGGATTTTGTAGAAGAAAGTTCTCTATCACGAGCTGTTGCAGTAACTGTGATAGAAGTGTTTTCTTTAAAACGTTTTGCCGTTTCTTTGACAACAGCAAACGCTTCTGGAAGAATTTCGTTTAATGTTTTTTCTGAAATTTCATAAGCTTCTTTTTCCAGCGCATCAATCTCGTTGTAAATATCTTCTCTTTTGTCTATATCCGAAGTTGCTTCGGCTTCAGCCTTAAGTTGAGCTATTTTTTGGTCTTTTTCAGCACGAGCCGATTTTATTTTACTTTTAAATTCTTCGGTTTTATGGCGAAGTTCATCATGGCTAAGAGCAGAAAGTGCGCTTTCGAATGATTTTATTTTGGTAACCAATGGTTGTATTGCCTTTACATCTTTTTGTGATTTATCTCCCACAAAAACTTTCAGAATACTGTTTATGAAACTCATAATTGTTTTTTATTTATAGGTGTGCAAATTTAAACAAAAAAAAAGCCCTAAACGGACTTTTTTGGTTGTGTGTTTTTTATTTTTTTAATATTCATCCTCGTTCCAAAGATAGTCTTCGTCCGTTGGATAATCTGGCCAAATTTCTTCCATTGATTCGTAGATTTCTCCTTCGTCTTCAATGGATTGAAGATTTTCAACTACTTCAAGCGGTGCTCCAGTTCTAATAGCATAGTCGATAAGCTCGTCTTTAGTAGCAGGCCACGGCGCATCACTTAAATAGGATGCTAATTCTAATGTCCAATACATCTTCTATCGATTTTAGTTTATGCAAAAATAAATTTTTAACTGAAAAAGTCAAGTAAAATTTAATTTATTTTACAATTATAATTAAGAACGTTTTTTTTAGCGATAAAAGATTGAATTTTATCCAATTTATTTTCTTGGAATCCACTGCACTTCATCGGCGTTCAAATCGAAAGACAACTTTCGTGCCAATACAAAAAGATAGTCAGAAAGTCGGTTTAAGTACTTTATAACGAGTTCATCGGTTGGTTCTATGTCATTCAAATGAACAGCTAAACGCTCAGCACGACGGCATACACAGCGTGCTATATGACAATATGACACAGTTGTATGTCCGCCAGGAAGTACAAAATGTGTCATTGGAGGCAAACTTGCTTCCATGTTGTCGATTTCTTTTTCTAAAAATTCGATGTCAGTTTCAATGATACCAAGATTTTGAAGTCGTTTTTCTCCATTTTTTAAAACTTCTTTTTCTGGAGGCGTTGCTAATATTGCACCAACGGTAAACAATCTATCTTGTACTTCAATCAATACTTTTTTATAAAGCTGATTGATTTCTTGGTCACGAATTAAACCAATATGCGAATTGAGTTCATCTACTGTTCCGTAGCTTTCTATTCGAATGTGATGTTTAGGTACACGTGTGCCACCAAATAGTGAGGTTGTGCCTGTATCGCCAGTTTTTGTATATACTTTCATATTGAGTAATTAGTGAAAAGTAATTAGTAATTAGTTTTTCAAAGGTAGAAAAAATTAGAATGGATTTTCTAATAGCCTTTATGAAAGCATTACATTCTATAACCCAGCGGAAAAGAAATAGTCAAAAATTGCTTTACAAATATTTTATAATTGTGAGAACAATTTATCTCTACAAATGCTTAGGATTTGCATTGTCACTTTCTATCAATCCATCGCGAAGACGAATAATTCTATGAGCATAGGCAGCAATATCTTCTTCGTGTGTTACCAAAATAACAGTATTTCCTGCTGCATGAATGTCGCCAAAAAGTTTCATAATTTCTACAGATGTTTTGCTGTCAAGGTTTCCTGTTGGCTCATCGGCAAGGATTATCGATGGCTTGTTTACCAAAGCTCTTGCTACTGCTACACGCTGGCGTTGACCTCCAGAAAGTTGATTAGGTTGATGATCCATTCTGTCTGAAAGACCAACTTGTGTGAGCACTTCTTTGGCTCTTTCTATTCGTTCAGGTTTTGAGTAACCTGCATAAATCATTGGTAATGCTACGTTGTCTAATGCCGTTGTTCGAGGTAAAAGATTAAACGTTTGGAAAACAAAGCCAATTTCTTTGTTTCTAATTTCGGCTAAATCATCATCGTGCATTTTTGAAACATCGTTTCCGTTCAGAATATATGTGCCAGATGTAGGTGTATCCAAACAACCCAAAAGGTTCATCAGTGTAGATTTTCCAGAACCACTTGGTCCCATCAGCGCTACATATTCGCCTTTGTTGATTTGTAAATCTATACCTTTCAACACATTGATAATTTCACTACCTAGTTGAAAATCTCTTTTGATTTGCGTTATATCGATTAATGGATTTGCCATTTTGAAATTACGAATTAAAAATTACGAATTACGATTTTGGAATGTAAATATAAGTAATCTAAAAAGAGAATTTGTTACAAAATTATACTCTTATCGTGAAATGTTCTTTTTCTTGCTCTGTTCTAAAGAAAACAATTCCCCATTGAAAAGTATCTATAGTCACAGTAACTTTTGGATGATTTTTTATAATTTCCCATGCTTCTTCCATGTCTGAACTCCAATGAATATCATCAAAAATCCATACTGTTTCTTTGGTAATTGTAGGCAAAAGCAATTCAAAATATTCTAATGTTGCTTTTTTTGAATGATTGCCGTCGAAGTAAATCAGTTGTCGGTTGACGGTTGTCAGTTGTTGGTTTTTCAGATAGCTTGAAAATTCAGTATTTATAAACTCAATATTTTGCAACTTGAAACCTGAAACCTGAAACAAATTTTTAGCAACTGCCATTGTTTGCGGGCAACCTTCAAGTGAAGTGATTTTTGCATTTGAGTTACCCAACGAAAGAGCAGATGTTGCCAATCCTAATGAAGTTCCAATTTCCAGAATAGTATCAGGTTGAAAATATTTTGTTATTCTGAAAAGTAATTCGGCTCTTTTTGGGGAAATTCCAGCGGTTTTGGCAATCATGGAGATTTGCCTTTTATTGGATTTAAAAACTCGTGAACCTGCACCAAAATCAGTTACTTCAATAGTTGTTTTGCTTTTTAAAAGAAATTTTCGGTATTCACTTAAAGCCTGATACTCTTGATATTTCTTTTTATCATAAAAACATTTGGTCACCAAATCAAACACAAACGGCGAATGGACTCCGTGTTCGTTTTTGGAGTTGTAGAGGAATTTTAGGTATGATTTAATTATAGTCACAGTTTTCAGTCACAGTTTTCAGTCACAGTTTTCAGTCGCAGTTTTCAGTCACAGTTTTCAGTCACAGTTTTCAGTCACAGTTTTCTTTCTGCCAACTGCGACTGCGACTGAACACTAATTATTATTCCATTTTAGAAGAAAGCTCAAACCATCGTTCTTCTTTTTCTTCTAGTTTTTGAATTACTTTTTGAAGTTCGTTAGCTTTGGTTTCAATGTCTGCATCAGCAACTTTTCCTTCGGCAAAAAGATTTTCGATTTGTTTCTTTTCATACTCTAAATCTTTGATTTCGCGTTCAATTTTATTGAATTCTTTTTGCTCATTAAAATTTAAACCCGAAGTTGTAGGATTGTTTTGCTTCCAGCTATTTTTCTCCGTTGTAACCGAATTTAGTTCTTTTTTGGTGGGTTCAACACTGTCTTCATAAGCTCTAAAATCAGAATAATTCCCTGGGAAATCTTCAATTTGTCCTTCGCCACGGAAAATAAATAAATGATCCACAATTTTATCCATAAAATATCGGTCGTGACTAACAACGAGTAAACATCCAGGATAATCCAAAAGGAAACTTTCTAGAACATTTAACGTCACAATATCCAAATCATTCGTTGGTTCATCCAGAATAAGGAAATTTGGATTTTGAATTAAAACCGTGCACAAATACAATCGTTTCAATTCGCCACCGCTCAATTTTTCTACAAAATCATATTGTTTTTTAGCATCAAAAAGAAAACGTTCCAACAATTGCGAAGCCGAAATAATTTTACCTTTCGTCAACGGAATGTATTCGCCATATTCCTTGATAACTTCAATAACTTTTTGACCTGGTTTTGGGTTAATGCCGCTTTGCGTATAGTAACCTACTTTAATCGTTTCACCAATGACTACTTTTCCGCTATCGGGAACTATTGTTTTGGTTAAAATATTCAGAAAAGTCGATTTTCCAGTTCCGTTTTTACCAATAATTCCAATGCGTTCGCCACGTTGAAAATCATAGGAGAAATTATCGAGAATAACTTTGTCTTTGAATTTTTTATACAATTTGTGAAGCTCAATGATTTTGCTGCCCATGCGTTCCATATTGATTTCCAGCTCAACTACATTTTCTTTTCTGCGACTTTCGGCAACAGCTTTTATTTTATAAAAATCATCCTGACGCGATTTCGATTTGGTCGTTCTTGCCTTAGGTTGTCTTCGCATCCAAGCTAATTCTTTTACAAACAAGTTTTGAGCTTTGTCAATCGTAGAGTTTTCCATGGCAATTCGCTCTTCTTTTTTCTGTAAATAATAAGAGTAATTACCTTTATACGAATATAATTTTCCGTTGTCGAGTTCAATGATTTCGTTACAAACACGTTCCAAGAAAAATCGATCGTGCGTAACCATAAAAAGCGTAATGTTTTCTTTAGCAAAATAACTTTCCAACCATTCAATCATTTCCAAATCCAAATGGTTTGTTGGCTCATCCAAAATCAACAAATCCGGACGATTAATCAAAATAATAGCCAACGACAAACGCTTTTTTTGTCCACCAGAAAGCGATTTTACTTTCAGTTTCAAGTCGTCCAATTTTAGTTTGGACAAAATCTGCTTGAACTGTGTTTCAAAATCCCAAGCATTATGGCGATCCATTTCATCAAAAGCCAATTGGTATTTCTCTTCGTCTTCTGGATTTTCCAATGCTTTTTCATATCGTTCAATCACTTTCAAAACATCGTTATCACTAGCAAAAATACTTTCCTCAATCGTCAGTTCGTCCTGCAAATTGTTATTCTGCGACAAAAACGCCATTTTGATGCCTTTTCTAATGATAATTTGCCCAGTATCAGGTTCATCATCACCATTAATCATGCGCATAATTTGGGTTTTTCCCGAACCATTTTTAGCAATAAAAGCAATTTTTTGGTCTTTATTAATCCCAAACGAAATGTCTTTAAATAACGTTCTTTCGCCAAAAGATTTGGATATATTTTCTACAGAAAGGTAATTCATTTAATTTGAAAATTTGAAAAATGAGGTAATTTGAAAAATCACAGTTTGCAAAAGTAGTGTTTTTTAAATCTTTATAGCTCTTTGCAAATTTCTGAATAAACTATTTCATTTTCAAATTTTCAAATTGCCACATTTTCAAATTATATTTGTCCAATGCAACTATCTGTAATCATCCTTAATTATAACGTTCGATATTTTCTCGAACTCTGTGTTTTGAGTGTGCAAAAAGCCATTCAGAATATTGATGCAGAGATTATTGTGGTTGATAACAACTCATCAGATGATAGTTGCTCGATGATGAAAGAACGTTTTCCAAACGTTAAACTCATCGAAAACAAAACCAATTTTGGTTTTCCAAAAGGGAATAACATAGGCGTTGCTCAAGCCAAAGGCGAATACATTTGTATCCTAAATCCCGATACCGTTGTCGCCGAAGATGCATTTGAAAAAATACTGAATACTAAAAACTGGCAACTGAACACTGGAATTATAGGTTGTAAACTCATCGATGGAACAGGTAACTTTCTTCCCGAAAGCAAACGTGGTGTTCCAACACCTTGGGTGGCTTTTACCAAAATCTTCGGATTGTATAAAATTTCAAATGTCTTTGGGAAATATTATGCACAGCATTTAACCGAAAATCAATCGGGAAAGGTTGATATTCTCGTTGGAGCTTTTATGGTAATGAAACGAAGTTTGTATCTCGAAGTCGGTGGATTTGACGAAAACTGTTTTATGTATTCGGATGATATTGATTTGAGTTATATGGTCAAAAAATCGGGTAGGGAAAACTACTATTTTGCTGAAACTTCGGTCATCCATTATAAAGGTGAAAGCACCGTTCGAGATGAAAAATACATGAAACGTTTTCAAGAAGCAATGAATTTTTTCTACAATAAACATTTCAAAAGGTCATTATTTTTTAGCGGATTTATGAAAATTGGTGCTTTTGTTTTTTCCAAAATCAAAAAATCACAACAAAAAAATATCTCCAGAGCAATTGATAACTATGTGTTTTTTTCTAAAGAGCGAATTGACCTAGGCTTAGATAAACCGATTTTATATTGTGTTGATTTTAAAGATTTTGTAAACGACTGTAAAAAAAATACTGAAATAATTTTTGACACTAATAGTTTTACTTACAAGGAGATTATTGATTTTATGGAAAAGCTAAAAGCAAATAACATTACATTTAAAATGTATTTGCCACAGTCAAAAGTTATTATCGGCAGCAATAGCGCAAACGATATAGGGGAAATTATAAAATTGTCAAAAATTGAATAATTCTTAGTATTAGCACAAAACAATTATTATTTTTGCATCGAAATTTAAAACACACAACTTTAGTTTATAGATATGGCAAAGTTTGAATTGAAATTACCTAAAATGGGTGAAAGCGTTGCAGAAGCAACGATTACGAATTGGCTAAAAAATGTTGGCGATACCATTGCAATGGATGAAGCTGTACTTGAAATCGCTACCGATAAAGTAGATAGCGAAGTACCAAGTGAAGTTTCGGGTGTTTTGGTGGAACAACTTTTTGGTAAAGACGATGTCGTAAAAGTAGGTCAAACCATTGCAATTATCGAAACCGAAAATGGTGCTGTCACATCGAGCGCAGTCGAGATGCCAAAAACAGCAGACGTTGCTGCTCCAATTGTTGCAGAAGTACAAAAAACAGTAGAAGTAGCAAAGGAAACTGTTGCTCCAGTTGATTTTTCAGGTTCGGATAAATTCTTTTCTCCATTAGTAAAAAATATTGCGCAACAAGAAGGTGTTTCTCTAGCCGAATTAAACAGTATTTCTGGCTCAGGAAAAGATGGTCGTGTTACGAAAGAAGATATTTTAAAATTTGTCGAAAGTCGCAAGACGCAAGTTGAAAGGCCAAAACAAGAACCAGTTCAAACTCCAGTTGCTCAACCAACAACCGACAACCATCAACCATCAACTCAAGCAGTTCCTGTTTCAGTAAACGGTGGAGATGAAATCATTGAAATGGACAGAATGCGTAAGCTGATTTCTAAATATATGGTTGAGTCTGTTCAAACTTCGGCTCACGTTCAGTCGTTCATTGAAGTTGACGTTACTAATATTGTAAAATGGAGAGATAAAGTTAAAAATGCTTTTGAGAAACGAGAAGGCGAAAAATTAACTTTCACACCAATTTTCATGGAAGCTGTTGCCAAAGCATTGAAAGATTTTCCTGGAATGAATATTTCAGTTGAAGGTGATTATATCATTAAGAAAAAAGCAATCAACCTAGGAATGGCTGCGGCTTTACCAAATGGAAATTTGATTGTTCCAGTGATTAAAAATGCGGACCAACTGAATTTAGTAGGAATGGCAAAAGCGGTTAACGATTTAGGAAACCGTGCAAAAGCCGGAAAATTAAAACCAGATGATACACAAGGTGGAACTTATACAGTAACCAATGTTGGAACATTTGGTTCTGTTTTTGGAACACCAATTATTAATCAACCGCAAGTAGGAATTCTAGCTCTTGGTGCTATTAGAAAAGTTCCTGCGGTTATAGAAACTCCAGAAGGTGATTTTATCGGAATTCGTCAAAAAATGTTCTTGTCTCATAGTTATGACCACAGAGTTGTTGATGGTGCGCTTGGAGGAAGTTTTGTAAAACGTGTTGCTGATTACCTTGAAGCTTGGGATATAAACAGAGAAATATAATTATAAAACCGACTATTTGAAGTCGGTTTTTTTTTATTCACAAATAACGATTAATCGATAAACGGTAATGACAAAATTTTATATTTGTCGGCTTAACAAATTATAATGGAATTAAAACTAAACAGACCAATTTGCTTTTTTGATTTAGAAACTACAGGAATTGATGTTGCTAAAGATAGAATAGTTGAAATATCAATTTTAAAAATTTTTCCCAACGGAAATAGAGAAAGTAAAACTTGGCTTGTAAATCCTACTATTCCCATTCCTTTTCAAGCATCGCAAGTTCATGGAATAACCGATGAAAAAGTGGCTAATGAACCTACTTTTAAGGAATTATCTGGGCAAATTTATACGATGATTAAAGATTCTGATTTGGCAGGTTACAATTCTGACAGATTTGATATTCCGCTTCTTGCAGAGGAATTATTGCGTGCTGAAGTTGATTTTGATATGAAAAATAGAGTGTCTGTTGATGTTCAAACAATTTTTCATAAAAAAGAAGAAAGAACTCTTAGCGCAGCTTATAAATTTTACTGCAATCAATCATTAGAAAATGCCCATAGCGCAGAAGCTGATACTAACGCAACCTATGAAATCTTGAAAGCTCAGCTAGATAGATATGAAGACTTGGATAATGATATTAAGTTGCTTTCTGAATTTACAACCAGAAAAAAAGCAGTTGATTTTGCTGGTTTTATTGCGTTGAATGATAAAGGACAAGAGATTTTCACATTCGGTAAACACAAAGGAGCTTTGGTAGAAGATGTTTTCGAGAAAGAACCAGGATATTTTGGATGGATTCAAAATGCGGATTTCCCTTTATACACTAAAAAGGTTCTTACAGGAATCAAGCTTAGAAAAATGAACAATAAGTTATTTTAGAGAAATGAAAATAATTTGCATTGGTAGAAATTATGTTGAACACATAAACGAATTAAACAATCAGCGTCCTGACGAACCTGTAATTTTTCTTAAACCTGATACGGCAATTTTACCCAAAGATTCTCCTTTTTACATACCCGATTTTAGCAATGATATACATTATGAAGTTGAGATATTGGTAAAAATTAATAAAGTAGGGAAGTATATCGATAAGAAATTTGCGAGTAAGTATTATGACGAAATTGGACTAGGAATAGATTTTACCGCAAGAGATTTACAATCTAAGCTCAAAGAAAAAGGTTTGCCGTGGGAAAAATCTAAATCTTTTGACGGTTCAGCGGTAATAGGTAACTTTATATCGAAAAAAAAATTTAGTTCATTAGAAAATATTAATTTTGGATTAATAATCAACGAAAACATCGTTCAAAAAGGAAATACAAATCAAATGATTTGGAAAATAGATGAGATAATTGAACATGTTTCACAATTTTTTACACTAAAAACTGGAGATATAATTTTTACTGGAACTCCTGCTGGAGTAGGGAAAATAAACCATAATGATAAACTCGAAGGTTTTATAGAAGACGAAAAACTATTTACACTAGATATTAAATAATGGCAATTAATTACAACCTCGCTAAAGTGCATGAACTCTCGGATAACGATCCAGAATTTGTTATGCAAATTATTACACTTTTTGTTACTGAAGTTCCCCAAGATATGAAACAAATCGATTTGGGTATAAAAACAAAAGATCACAAACTAGCCTATAGCTACGCACACAAAATAAAACCAACTCTAGATTTGCTAGGAATGACAATGGCTCATCAAGAGATTCTAGAAGTTGAAGCTTGGACAAAAAGAGAAGGTAAACGCAAAGAAATTATCGATACTTTTGAAAGCATAAAAGACCAAGTGGATAAAGCTGTAAAAGAAATTAAAAAGGATTTCGAAATTTAATTTTTAATAATACAATTGAATGATTCGGGAATTGCCAAAATGGTAATTCCCGCTTTCATTTAATGACGACCGGTTTAATAATATTACAAATCATGAAAGCAAGCATAGTAACAATTGGCGATGAAATACTTATAGGTCAAATAGTTGACACAAATTCTGGTTTTATAGCCAAAGCTTTGGATAAAATTGGTGTTCAAATTCATGAAATGATTTCGATTTCAGATGATAAAAAACACATATTAGACACTTTTTCAACTATGCAAGATAAAGTTGAATTGGTTATAATTACTGGCGGATTAGGTCCAACAAAAGATGATATCACCAAAAAAACATTTTGTGAGTATTTTGACGATGAATTGATTGAAGACAAAAATGTTTTAAATCATGTTACACAATTGATTGAAAATTACTATAAGCGACCAATAACCCAATTGAATAAAGATCAAGCACTAGTGCCTTCTAAATGCGAAGTTTTGTTTAATAAATTTGGAACTGCGCCTGGGATGTGGATTCAAAAAGGAAACACAATTTTCATTTCGTTGCCTGGAGTTCCTTTTGAAATGAAAAATATAATCGAAAGCGAAGTTATTCCTAGAGTTGTTGAGAGATTTAAACGACCATATATCGTTCACAAAACCATTCTAACTTATGGTGTTGGCGAAAGTCTTTTGGCAGAAAGAATAGAAAATTGGGAAAACAATTTGCCCGATTTTATTAAGTTGGCCTATTTGCCAAGTCCAGGAAGAGTTCGATTAAGGTTATCAGCAAGAGGAAAAGATAATAATTTGTTGCAGAAATCACTTGATGATGAAACGGCCAAACTAACTCAGTTGATTGGTGATGCCATTGTAGGCTATGAAGAAGATGAAACGCTAGAAGTAATATTAGGAAGACAATTAAATAATGTCGGGAAAACAATAGCAACTGCAGAAAGTTGCACTGGAGGAAAAATTGCCCAAGTTATAAGTTCAATAGCTGGAGCATCAAATTATTTCAAAGGAAGTATTGTTTCATATTCCACTCAATCAAAAATAGATGTTTTAAAAGTTTCATCAGAAATTATTAAAGCACATTCTGTGGTGAGTGCTGAGGTAGCAATAGAAATGGCAAAACAAGCCCAATTAATTTTCCAATCAGATTATGCAATTGCAACTACAGGTAATGCTGGTCCAACAAAAGGAGATGCAGATGCTGAAGTTGGAACGGTTTTTATTGGATTAGCAACACCAAATTCTGTTATTGTTGAAGAATTTAATTTTGGTCAACCAAGAGAAAAAGTAATCGATAGAGCAGTAAATAAGGCACTTGAAATGGCTCGAAAAGAAATTTTAAAAAATGTATAAACTTTATTTGTTACAATGATTTATTTTATTTAAGTTTGCACCCTGATTTTGAATAACGATAAAAGTAAAGCATAATGTCAAGAGTTTGTGACCTTACAGGTAAAAGAGCGATGGTAGGAAATAACGTTTCTCACGCTATGAACAAAACTAAGAGAAAATTTTCTGTAAACTTAGTTAAAAAACGTTTTTATCTTGCTGAAGAAGATAGATGGATTACTCTTAGAGTAGCAGCTTCTACAATTAAAACAATAAATAAAAAAGGTTTAGCAGCTGTATTGAAAGATGCAAAAGCTAACGGATTTATAGGATAATCCTTAGACCAGTAAAATTTAAGTAAGATGGCAAAAAAAGGTAATAGAATTCAAGTTATTTTAGAATGTACAGAGCACAAAGCTACTGGTTTACCAGGAACTTCTCGTTACATCACAAAGAAGAACAAAAAAAATACTCCAGATAGATTAGAGATTAAAAAGTTTAATCCAATCTTAAAGAGAATGACTGTTCATAAAGAAATTAAATAATTAAGGAACTTATAAGTTTTCCATAAAAATATTAAGTCATGGCAAAGAAAACCGTTGCAACGTTACAAACAGCTTCAAAAAGATTGACAAAAGCTATAAAAATGGTAAAGTCTCCTAAAACAGGTGCTTATACTTTTGTTGAAAGTATTATGACACCAGAAGAAGTTGATCAGTTTTTACAAAAAAAATAATTTGTAATTATAAAAGATATAACTAAGCTACTCTCAATTGAAAGTAGCTTTTTTATTTTATATTTGCTCAAAGAAAAATAAATTGTCAAGATGAGTTTTTTTAAAAGATTATTTTCTTCAGAAAAAAAAGAAACGTTAGATAAAGGTTTAGAACAAACAAAAACCTCATTTTTTTCAAAATTGACTAAGGCAATTGCTGGAAAGTCAAAAGTTGATGATGAGGTTTTAGATAATTTAGAAGAAGTATTGGTTTCTTCTGATGTAGGTGTTTCTACAACTTTAAAAATTATTGAAAGAATAGAAGAGCGTGTTTCAAACGACAAGTATCTTGGAACAGATGAGTTAAATCTAATTTTGAGGGAAGAAATTGCGGGACTATTATCCGAAACAAAATCTGGGGAAGAAACAGAATTTGTTATTCCTTCTAACAAAAAGCCCTATGTTATAATGGTTGTTGGTGTAAATGGTGTTGGAAAAACGACAACTATCGGTAAACTAGCCTATCAATTTAAAAAATCTGGACATAAGGTAGTACTTGGTGCAGCAGATACATTTAGAGCTGCTGCTATTGATCAATTACAAATTTGGGCAGACAGAGTAGGAGTTCCTATCGTTAAACAACAAATGGGAAGCGATCCTGCTTCGGTAGCTTTTGATACTTTGCAAAGTGCTGTAGCCCAAAATGCTGATATTGTAATAATTGATACAGCTGGTCGTTTGCACAATAAAGTTGGTTTGATGAACGAATTGTCCAAAGTAAAGAAAGTAATGCAAAAAGTAATTGTAGATGCTCCACATGATGTGCTTTTGGTACTTGATGGTTCAACTGGTCAGAATGCTTTTGAACAAGCAAAACAATTTACAGCTGCAACAGAAGTCTCTTGTCTGGCTGTAACAAAATTAGACGGAACCGCAAAAGGTGGAGTTGTAATCGGTATTTCTGATCAATTCCAAATTCCTGTAAAATATATTGGTGTTGGTGAAGGTATTGATGATTTACAGGTGTTTAATAAATATGAATTTGTTGATTCTTTTTTCAAATAATTTCAATGGGAATAATTACTTTTTTTAGAAATGCTTCTCCAATAAAATTAATATTAATTAGTGTATTAATTGGATTAGTTTCAATTTTTTTGGAAAAACCTTTTCCAAATATTTTTTTATTATTAAGATTATTTGTCTTTATATTGTTTCTTTATTCAGTAGTAAAATTTTTCAAATCTAAATAGAAAATATTTTTTTACTGATAAAGGTCATTAATCTTATCCCAAAGTTCATTATCAAAACCTGATAAAGCAAATGTTGGATTCTCAGGATTGGCAACTTCTCCCATTCTGATAATTACCATTTTTTTGCTAGGAATAACATATATTTTCTGGTCGTTTTTGCCTAAAGCTGCATACATATCACTTGGAGCATTTGGTATTAGTGTTCCAGTAAATTGAAGTTGTAATCCAGGCAATCGATAAGACGTTTTTCCATTGAGCCACCATAGATATCCATAAGCTTGGTTCAAATTTTGCGAAGTATTAGTCGCTTCGTTGTAGTAAGACTCGTCAACGATTTGATTTCCATTCCATTTTCCTTTATTTAACGAAAGTAATCCAAATCGGGCCATGTTTCTGGCAGTACTCCAATAAACACTCAACCCGTCTGATTCAATCCAACTTCCACCAGTCATTCCAATTTTATCTCTCAATTTGCTGTTGAAATAGGTTGACCAACTTTGTCCACTAGCTTGTGCCACTACATCTTGTAGTTTAACATAAACATTATGGTATGCCCATCGAGTGCCAGCATCAGCGACATATTGTAAATTGGAAGGAGAAACATCATCACCTAAAGCATCATTTAACCCAGAATTCATGCATAATAGATTTTTGCAGGTGATTAAATTTTCCTTTGGTAATGGCGCACTTGTCCAGCCAGTTCCAAGGTAATCTGAAACTTTATTATTAATATTTAATAAGCCTTCTTGTTGAGCAATTCCAGTTACTGTTGCTGTTAGTGTTTTTCCTGCGCTTGCCCAATACCAAGGTAATGTAGATGAATGTCCATTAAAGTAATTCTCCATGACTATTCGACCATTCACCAAAATAATGAATGATTTTGTATGTTTTTCTTCTAAATAGGTAAGTAGAGGTTGTACAGCACTTTGATTCCAATCTAATTCAGAAATTGATTTGGTCTCCCAAGCGACATTTCCATCGCTTGGTGGAAAATACATTTGTTCACTGGTTGTTGAGCTATCTGAACTACATCCTAAAAATAGGATAGCTATAAAAATAAATAAAATGTATTTTCTCATCGTTTTTCTTTTCTTATTGGACTATAAAAATATAAAATAGTTTAATGCTAAAAATATTAATCTCTAAAGGAGGCAATTAATAAATTTAAAATTAAATTTGTCTGTCAACTAAAGCACATGTCAAAACTGGGAACATTAGACATAAATAGCATTCACATAGGTGATTGTATTTCTTTGTTAAAAAAAATACCTGACTCGTCAGTAGATTTAATTTTTGCTGATCCTCCATACTTTCTTCAATTGGGTGGTGAATTGACAAGGCCAGATCAATCTAAGGTGAATGCAGTAAATGATGAATGGGATAAATTTGATGATTATTCTGCTTATGATAAGTTTTCCAAATCTTGGATAAAAGAATGCAAAAGAGTACTGAAGGATACCGGAAGTATATGGATTATTGGAACATATCACAATATTTTTAGAATTGGAGTTACGCTACAAGATTTGGGGTTTTGGATTTTGAATGATATAGTTTGGATAAAAAATAATCCAATGCCAAATTTTAAAGGAACAAGATTCAACAACGCACATGAAACGATGATATGGGCAACAAAATCTGAAAAATCAAAATTTACCTTTCATTACCATTCGATGAAAGCAATGAATGATGATGTGCAGATGCGAAGTGACTGGAATATTCCAATTTGTCAAGGAGATGAACGCATAAAAGTTGATGGACAAAAAGCGCATTCTACTCAAAAGCCCGAAGAATTGTTGTATCGAATAATAATTTCAACTTCAAATGTAAACGATATTGTTCTTGATCCATTTTCTGGAAGTGGAACTACGGCTGCTGTTGCAAAAAGACTTGGAAGAAATTTTATAGCATTCGAAAGAGAAAAAAAATATGTAGATGTAGCCAACAAAAGATTAGAGAAAATTAATGAAATAGAACAGAATCTGTTGACATACAAAGTTGAAGTAAAGAAACCAAAAGTTCCTTTCATTAACCTTATTGATAAAAAATATGTTTCTGTTGGTGAAACTCTTTATTCAAAAGACAGAAAGTTTAAGGCTGTTATCAATGCAGATTCTACAATAGAATGTAATGATTTTGTTGGGTCAATACATAAAGTTAGTGCTCACTTGCTGAACAAAGAAACAAACAACGGATGGAGTTTTTGGTATGTTGATGATAACAAAAAACTTATTTCTATTGATGATTTAAGAGAGTTGTATGCAAAAAAATATTTGAAATAAAGATAATGAATAAAATTAGTTTGCTTTTCGTTTTAATATGTTTCTCATGTTCAAAAAAGATTGAGAAAGACGAGTTGAAAAACATTAATGGATATTGGGAGATAAAATCAGTGAAAACCTCTGATGGCGCTTCTAAGCAATATAAAGTTAATGAGACAATTGATTATTTTGAAATCAAAAAAAATAAAGGTTTTAGACAAAAAGTTATGCCACAGTTTGACGGTAAGTTTTTGACAAATGGAGTTAGAGAAGAGGTAACTATAATTGAAAAGGAGAATGAATTTTATTTGGAATACAAAACAAAATACGGCAAGTGGCGAGAAACCTTAATCACTATTAGTGATTCAACTATGGAGTTGAAAAATGTAGATAATACCGTTTATAATTATAAAAGATTTGTTCCTTTTTCTTTAAAATGATGGCAAAAAAAGCTAGTAATGAAAATTCAATTTATGATGTTTTAAAAGAGTTTATTGAGGCAAATAAACTCCAAACTGGCATGGATAAAATTGACGTTGAGCATGCATGGAAAGAGCTTATGGGAAATGGAGTAAACAGTTATACTCAGGAAATTTTACTCAAAGGTTCTACGCTTTATGTTAAGCTTTCTTCGGCTGTTTTGCGGGAAGAACTTAGTCACGGAAAACAAAAAATTATCGATATGATTAATGAAGAACTAAAAAAAGATGTCGTTAAAGAATTAATTTTAAGGTAATTAAGTGTTTGTTTCTAAATCTTTTATGTAATCTTCATATTCGTAGAAAAAGTATTCAAAATTGCTCATTTCGGTATTGAAAAAATCGAAAATAGCATTCCATGTTGATTTGTTGTTGATACTCACATTATTTTTTTCAACCCAAATTCTGCTCACAACTTTTCCATTATCAAGGAAATAGTTTCTTTCAAAAATTGCTTCGGGTAAATATTCATCAAGCAAGATGGTTTTGAGCGATTCAATTTTTTCGTAATAAATTTTTCTTTTCTCATCATCTTTTGGCTCAATTTCCAGAATTATTTGCGCCTTTTTATTATCCACAAAAAATTTAAAAGCAACATCTTTTATTTTTGTATCATAAAGCATCCACTTTCTAGGATATGCTTCAGCAAAGGCTATCCAAAATTCTTTTTTTATTGCTTGAGCTTCTTCTTTACTGTACATTTTTATTGTTTTGGTTGATTAATAAAAAAAATGAGGTATTTTTATAAATAAATTTTTTACAATGCTTTTTGATGAGTTTCAAAATATTGCTCCAAAAATAGCAAAAGAAGTCACTTCTTTTGAGGAATCTCATGTAAAAATGATGCCATCAAATAGAGTGGAATTATTAAAGAAAATGGATTATAAATCTATATCTCCCAACAAGGCTGCTGTATTGATGCTGTTTTATCCCAAAAACAATAATACCCATTTGATATTGATTAAAAGAGCATCATATAACGGAGTTCATTCCTCGCAAATTGCTTTTCCTGGAGGAAAACCAGAACATGAAGATGTTGATTTGATGCAAACAGCTCTCAGAGAAACTCATGAAGAAATAGGTGTTCATCCAAACAAAATTGAAATCATAAGACCCTTTTCTGAGGTTTATATTCCACCAAGTAATTATATGGTTTTTCCGTTTATGGGAATTTCAAAAGTTGAGTTGGATTTTAGAATTCAAGAAGAGGAAGTCGAATCTGTTGTTGAACTACCTTTGAATGTCTTTTTAGATGATAGTATCATCACACACAAAACGATGACTACTTCCTATGCAAATGATATTATGGTTCCTGGTTTTTTAGTTGATAACAACTTTATTTGGGGAGCAACTGCCATGATGTTGAGTGAACTTAAAGACACAATAAAAAAGGTTTTTTAAAACATTTTTGTAGATTTGTAAATTGTTAAAATCTAAATTTAAAATGGGATTATTCAAAAGAAATCCTTTTGGTCACATACTTTTTTTAAAACGTTGGTTAATTAGAATTTTCGGTATTCTCACTCATAGAAGATATCGAGGATTCAATGAATTACACATTGAAGGTTCAGAAATTATAAGAACTCTACCCGATAGAAATGTACTGTTTATATCTAATCATCAAACCTATTTTGCTGATGTGGTTGCCATGTTTCATGTCTTCAATGCGAGTCTATCTGGTAGAGAAGATAACATAAAAAATGTTGGCTATTTATGGCATCCAAAATTAAATATCTACTATGTAGCTGCAAGTGAAACAATGAGATCGGGTATTTTGCCCAGAATTCTTGCCTATGTTGGAGCAATTACAGTAGAAAGAACTTGGCGTGCTGGCGGAAAAGATATTTCTGAAAAAAAAGAAGTTAATCCAAACGATACAGAAAATATCAAACTCGCACTATCTGATGGTTGGGTAATTACTTTTCCGCAGGGAACAACCAAATCTTTTAAGCCTGTTAGAAAAGGAACTGCTCATATTATCAAGCAGCACAAACCTATTGTTGTTCCTATAGTCATAGACGGTTTCCGTCGTTCTTTTGACAAAAAAGGATTAAGAATAAAGAAGAAAAATATTTTGCAATCTTTTATTATCAAAGAACCTTTGACTATTGATTATGAAAATGAATCGATTGATGAAATTGTTGAAAAAATAGAATATGCTATTGAGCAACATCCATCATTTTTAAAAGTAATTCCTGCCGAAGAAATAGAAGAGCAAGAACGACTTAATAAGCTAAGACAATGGCAATTGTAATTATTCTATTTTTTTAAGCTCGTTATAATTTCCTCTAAGCTTTCTCAATAAAATACCATATAGAAGCTTGTAGAAAAGCCAGAACCCAAAGACGAAAACAAATAGAATACCACCAAAAATTCCAATCATTTTGAATAATACACCATAATTATCGTGTGCTATTTGAAATTTAATAGTATCAAATTTTGGATTATATAAATATGCCAAAATAAAACCTAGAATCATACTAACCGTAATCATGGAAAGGTTATAGACAACGTAATATTGCACTGTTTTTCGGGTGTTTAAAATATCAGTCATCAACTGTTTTGTAGATGTTGTTGTCGATATTTTGACATAATTTTTGTAAAACTTGTATATGAACCAAAAAATGACAGCATAATTAATCACATTCAAAATTTTGAAAAATGTGATGAATGATTCAGCATGAAGCTTTTTGAAATAATCATCTGTATTGAAGCAAAGACTAATCGATGTCCAAGCTACAAACTCTAAAATGCTAATAATCAAAATCCATTTAACATTGGATGATGATATTCTGTGTATCATTTTATAAATCTGACTTTCAGAAACTTGTTCAAATTTTTGATTGTCTTTTTTCCAAGATTTTTTTAATAAATCCAACTCTTCCATAATTCTTCAGGGATTTAATATTTTTATAAGTTTAGTTTTTATTCTATTCATTTTTACTCTAGCATTTACTTCAGAAATACCAAGTGTTTCCGCAATTTCTTGATAATCTTTATCTTCCAAATACATGAAAACCAATGCTTTATCAATATCATTTAATTGATGTATTGCTTTGTACATTAGTTTTAGTTTTTCTTCTTCTTCAGGATTATAATCTTCTTGCGCTATGAAAAACTTATGATTTTCAAAACTACTAGTGTTTATTGATCGAGTATTCTTTCTATATAAAGTAATTGCGGTGTTAAGAGCTACACGATATGCCCAAGTCGAAAACTTCGCTTCGCCTCTAAATTTTGGAAACGCTTTCCATAATTGGATAGTAATTTCCTGAAACAAATCGTTGTGAGAATCACTATCTACAGTATATAATCTACATATTTTGTGGACTATATTCTGGTTTTCTTTGAGTTGTTTTACAAAGGATTGTTCTAATGATTCACTCATACTCGTGTTAGTGTCTTTTTTTTATCAAAAGTTACAATAATAAGCAAAAAAATATAGTAACTAAACGATTATTTATTTACTAAGATTATGGACTATCTTTGCACAAATAAGATTTGATGAAAATAGGTTTTAATAATAAGCTCACTATAGACCGATTAACAAAAGTTGGTTTGTTCCTAACAGATGGCAAAAAAGATGTGTTGTTACCATTAAAATACATTCCAAAAAAATATGAAATTGGAGATGAAATCAATGTTTTTGTTTATTTGGATCATGAAGAACGACCAGTTGCTACAACTCTAAAACCTTACATTACTGTTGGAAATTTTGCATATTTGAGTGTAAATTATATCAATAAATTTGGAGCATTTCTAAACTGGGGTTTAGAGAAAGATTTGTTTGTTCCTTTCAAAGAACAAGCTAGACCTATGGAAGAGAAAAAACGCTATTTGGTTTTTGCATATATTGATGAAAAGACCAATAGAATTGTTGCTTCTAGTAGAATTAGTAGGTTTTTGAATAATGAAAATTTAGAGATTGAAATAGGAGAAGAAGTTGATTTAATAGTTTCTCATATTACAGAACTGGGAATCAATGTAATTATAAACAACAAGCATAGCGGATTGATTTATAAATCTGATGTTTATGAAGAATTAAAAACGGGACAAAAGATAAAAGGCTTTATAAAAACTATTAGAGAAGACAATAAAATTGACGTCGTGCTTCAAAAGCAAGGTTTCGAAAACATTGCATCATTCACAGAAATTATATTGAGCGAACTCAAAGCAAACAAAGGTTTTTTGAGGCTTAATGATAACAGTCATCCAGAAGACATTAAGACAGTTTTAAAAATGTCTAAAAAGAACTTCAAAAAAGCTATTGGTAATCTTTATAAAGAAAGAGTTATAGAGATAAAGGAAGACGGAATTTATTTGTTGTAATTAATAAATTTCGGCCAATTTTATCGTTTCATAAGTTCTATTGGTATAAATGTTTGATAGACAAATTATTGTAACAGTATCTTTTTTCATAGGTATAAAAGAAGAGGTGTTTCCATGCCACCAACCGTTATGATACCAAAGTTCTTTACCATTAGCAAGTTCTTTCATTCGCATACCTAAACCATAATTTTTTTTCAGTTTAGGGTTTGGACTATAGCCTTTGTAAACTTCATTTAATGTAGAAGGTTTTATAAAATCAGGTGAATAGGTAGCCAAATCAAATTTAGCTAAATCTCTTGGGGTAGAATATATATTTTTGTCTCCATTAAGGTTGTCAAATTGATCCCAAGGATTAATTTGGGTTCTGTTTCTATAAGAAAGTGACACAGTGTCTTTATCACGGAAATAATTAAAAACAAAAGAGCTATTCATCTTCAATGGTTTGAAAATGAGTTCTTTCATCGCCTTTTCATAGGTCAATCCGGTAGCTTTTTCGATAATCAACGATAGAATTACATAGTTTGTGTTGCAATAGTCAAACTTTGTGTTGTCTGTTGATAATAATCTGAATTTGTGTTGTACAATCAAATCGAGTATATCTTGGTTTGATAATATCTTTTTTCGGTTCCAACTTTTACCTAATAACTCAGGAAATCTTGAATAATGTTGCAATCCACTTCGGTGATTTAGTAAAGTTCTTATGGTAGTATTTTTATACGGAAATTTTGGCAACCAATCTGTAACTTTTTGATCCAAAGAAATATTGTCATTCTCTACAAGTTTTAAAATTGCAGTTGCTGTTAGCACTTTACTAACCGATGCAAGATGAAGTGGAGTAGTAGAAGTAATGGGTTTTTGTGTTCTTAGATTGGTGAAACCTTGATATTTCTCTGAAATAATTTTTCCGTTTTTGCAAACCAAAAAACTTCCGCTAAAACCCCAAGTTCCAATATTCTTCTGATAGAAACTATCTATTTTTGCTTTCTTTTCAGATATATATTCTTCTGTCACCATTGGCATTTTCAATGGAAACGGAACATTGATTAATGTAGTATCAATGGAGTTATTTAAGTTTTTTAACCCTAATGATGGCGACGAAAATAAAACTAATATATATGTAATTGCAGTTGCAAATAAAACCTTCATAAACGATAATCTATCAAAAAATCAATTTTGATTTTTACTTTTTTTGCAATGTTACAATTTTAATTTTACTAATAAAAAAATCCGCAGCTGCGGATTTCGAATTTTAATTAACTTTAACTTTTATAGGTAGCGAATATTCTGTTCGAACAGGTTTACCTTTTATAATTCCAGGTTCCCATTTCACTTTTAATGATTGAAGCACTCGAATGGCTTCTTTGTCCATACCATAACCTGGATTTCTTAAAACTTTGATATTACTCATAGAACCATCTTTTTCAACAATAAATGAAACAAGCACAGTCAAAACTTGTCCTTCATCAAGCTCAGGAGTTTTGAAGTTTTTTGCTACATATTGATAGAATTTATCCATTCCATTTGGGAATGATGGGATTTTATCCAATTCAAAAGTTTTATTTACAATGCCATCACCATTTTCAGGATTATCAATGATAGCATTATTGCCGTTGGTGTTAGTTCCATTTCCGCCTCCAGCATTTATTCCTGTAATTCCTGTTCCAGTAGTGTTTGTGTTATCTGTAGAAATATTTTTTGCTTCTTTATTTGTAGCAACATTATCAGGATTATCTATAGTTTTCACAATTACTGGGTCTTTGATGACCTTTTTGTCTGTCAATGAAGTTTCTTGTTGTTTTTTTTGAACATTTGGCAACTCATTTTTCTTTTGTTCAACTGGTTGTGTCCAGTTTGAAACATGTATAACATCAGGAGTTTCGTCTGGAATAATGATTGTATTATCATTATATAAAGAATTTACAAAGCTAAAGAGAGTAATAACTGATGTAAATAATAACAAGCCTAAAAACAAAGAAATTAAAGTGGTTCTTTGGTTTTCTCGACGCAAAACATAAGCGCCATACTGTTGATTTTTTCCTTCAAAGACTAAATCAGTCCAGTTTTTTTCATAGATACTAACATTAAACATAATTAATAAAATTTATTGGTTTAGTATCGATATCACATAGGCAACATTATTTTAACATATAACGTAAGAAATATGTAAAATAGTATATAAAAACCTAAAAATTTTATTTTCCGCTAATTATTTCGGCAAGTAGTTTTTTTGCTCTTAACAATTTTATTTTAACATTGCTAAGTGGTTCATCAAGATGTTCGGCTATTTCTTGATAACTCATTTCCTGGAAGTAACGAAGTTGAATTACTTCTTGATAATGAGGTTTTAGTTCTTTTATGTATAAAAGTAATTGAGAGAGATTTTGCTCTGTAATCAATTCATCTTCAGCAGATGGTGAACTATCGGCAATATTGTAGGCTTGTTGATCTTCTTCGTCTGTAATTTCAATGAATAGTGCCGATTTTTTTTTGCGAAGCATATCAATATGAACATTTTTTGCAATCGCAATGAGCCAAGTATTAAATTGATATTCAGGATTATATGTTGATATTTTATCGAAAGCTTTAGAAAAAGTTTCTATCGTGATATCTTCAGCATCGGTTTCGTTTTCGGTTCTTTTGAGCATAAAACCATAAACTTCATTCCAGTAATAATCAAGTAAAAAGGTAAAAGCAACCTGATCACCTTTTTTGGCTTTTTCTATATGTTTTATTATTTCCAATGTACTGGTTTTGAAAATGTGTTGGATATAAACACGTTAAGTTGAGTAAATATAAGCACAATTTCTATAAATGGATACCAATACATCACATCTTTTTCTTTTAGTTTTCCTGCGGCAAAACCAAGTGTTAACCATGTAAAAAGATATCTAAACCCAATGAGTGAAGCAACTATAATCCACTGGTATTGAAAGGCTAACAAAATGATAGCTAAAATGAAAAAGAAAAATTGTGATATGAAAAATATTCCTAACTGTAATTTGTCGAAAAATTTATAATGTCCAGCAGTGGAAACGTGTCTTCTTTTTTGGGTAAACCATTCTTTGAATGTCGTTTTTGGCTTAGAATAAGTAAAACTATCTTGCGCAAAACAAATAGTAGTATTGTTACCATTTGCCGCTTGATTGATAAATAAATCATCATCACCAGAACGGATTTTCATATGGTCCATAAAACCTCGAACCTTGAAAAACTCCTCACGTTTGTAAGCCATATTTCGACCAACTCCAGTATATGGTTTTCCAATTTTAGCCCAAGAAAACATTTGTGTTGCGGCCAAAAGAGTTTCAAATCGTATTAATTTATTTAAAAATGTTCCTGCAATTTTTTCATAAGCACCATACCCCAAAACAATATTTTTTTGTTGAGTAAACTGCGAGCTCATTTTTGTTATCCAATCTTTTGAAACTGGGTAGCAGTCGGCATCTGTAAAAAGTAAATATTCGTATTTTGCTGCTTTGATACCAAGCGTTAGCGCGAATTTTTTGTTTCCCCAAAAAGCTTCGTTGTTTTCTACTTTGACTAATTTAATGTTTGGATATTTTTTTTCATATTCCTCTAAAACATCCAATGTTCCATCGCTTGACGCATCATCTATAAGAACAATTTCAAATTGTGGATAATCTTGTTCTGCAAGCAGTGGAATGAAGTTTTTTACATTTTCTTCTTCATTTTTTGCGCAAACAATTACTGATATAGGTATTCTTTTTGGTGTTGAACTTTGAGGTTTTGCAAAAGAAAATTTACCAAAAATAATTACATAATATATAAATTGGATAAAAACTACTGCAACGAATAAACTAAAAAATGATACCAACATAAACGCTTTTTTTGTCTTTTAAAAAGGTGTGCAAATGTAGTTATTCTTAATCCAATAGTCAAGTTAATTTCAACAAATTAAGAGCGGTTTTTTCGCATTTGCTCAGCAATAGCCTTTGCTTGAAAATCAGTTGAGTTATCTAGTTTTGTAATGATTGCAGTATAGTTTTTGTCATCTCGGTTTTGCGAAAGTTTTTTCTTTGCTTCAATTGAAGAGATTTGAATTTCTATTCCAATTACTCCTCGTGATTGCATCATGGTTTTTCTAGAAAGATTTTCAATTTTTAGAGGATTTTCTTGATTTGCTTCATGCTTTTCCACTAGCTTTTTTAAATGCAAAACTGTTTCATCGTGTGACAAAATTTTAATTTTTCCATATATATGAACAGCAATGTAGTTCCATGTTGGCACATTTTCATGATCATACCACGAAGAAGAAATGTAGGCATGATTTCCTTGAAAGATTGCTAGAACTTCGTCATTATTTTTAAAAGCTGTTGCTTGTGGATTTTCAATAGATAAATGTCCGTGAAGTAGATTGTTCTCTGGTTCAAAATAAAGCGGAATATGTGTTGCCCAAAGTTTTCCATTGGTTTGATTAACCAAAATTGCAAAACCATTTTCTTTCAGAAATTGATTGATTTCTTCTTGGTTTTCGTTTTTATAGATTTCTGGGATGTACATTAGAGTTATGTTTTGACTATAAAGTGAACATACTTTTTCCTTGAAGTATGGTAAAAATCGTAAGACTTAAAACCTTTCTTGCATTTTTTTAAAATCCTTTCAAAATTAACTTCGTAGTTGATAAATAAAGAATTATTTTTTAAATTCAAATCAGTATTGTCAAATTTTAGTACTCGAGTTCTCCTTATATCTTTATATTTTCCAACTCCATACCAAATTTGACCATCATCAGTTTTAAAATAGTGTTTAAATGAACCATCTTTAAAAAAAACATACTCGTTAGTAAACATTAACGAGTTTTTTTGAAAATAAACAAGACTATCTTTTTTTTGAGAATAGCACAATAAAGTTGTTAATAAGCATAAGATAAGAATTGTTTTTTTCATGATTAAATCACATTAACTTCCGCTTCAATGGCAATTCCATATTTATCAAAAACAGTTTTTTGAACATATTTTGATAGGTTTAAAATATCTTGACCAGTTGCACTTCCATAATTTACTAAAACCAACGCTTGATTTTTATGAACTCCAGCATCGCCATTTCTATAGCCTTTTAGACCAGCATGTTCTATCAGCCAACCAGCAGGAACTTTTACTTCGGTTTTAGAAATTTCAAAGTATTTTACATCAGGAAATTTTTCCAGAACTTTTAAAAATTCCTCTCGAGAAATAACAGGGTTTTTAAAGAAACTGCCGCTATTTCCTAATTCTTTTGGGTTTGGTAATTTGCTTTGACGAATAGCAATTACAGCATTGGAAACATCTTTTATAGTTGGGTTTGTGATATTGTTTTTTACTAATTCCGCTTTAATATCGCCATATTCAACGCTAATTTTATGGTTGCATTTTGTAAGTTTAAAAACAACCGAAGTAATGATAAATTTGTCTTTGGCTTCATGCTTAAAAATACTTTCTCTATAACCAAAATTACATTCACTTTTTGTGAACGTTTTCATTTCTTGAGTTTCAATGTTCATGGCATCGCAACTCACAAATGTATCTTTGATTTCTGCACCATAAGCGCCAATATTTTGCACTGGAGTTGTGCCTACATTTCCTGGAATAAGCGACATGTTTTCTAATCCGCCAAAATCTTGCTCGATAGTCCAAAGCACAAATTCGTGCCAATTTTCACCTGCATTACTTTCTACCCAAACAAAATTCTCATCTTCCTTTAAAACTTTTTTACCCAATAAATCCACATGAATTACTAACGCATCAATATCTTGTGTTAGCAACATGTTGCTTCCACCACCAAGAATGAATTTTTTATCATTTTTATGATGTTCTAAAACAGATTTTAATTCGTCAAGATTATGAACAGCTACAAATTGTTTTGCTTTTGCTTCAATACCAAAAGTGTTGTAATTTTTTAAAGAGAATTTTTGATGGATTTGCATTTTTACTCTGTATTTTCAGAATACAAATGTAAATCAAAGTTTGGATAATTTTTGAAAATAATATTTATGCCAAATGTGAAACATAAAGATAGGCAAAATAAACGGAACGAGCTTGTCGTTGCCATTTTGAAGTTCTTGAATAAGTTTTTTCGGATTGATATTGTCCAAATATTTAATTTCAAATATTGGACTGTTTATCATATCTTCTAACTCGTTTTTTATTGAAGGATAATTTAGAAGATAATCTTTCCAAGGTGCGCTAAGGCCAATTTTTCTAAAGTTTAAAATTTCGCTTGGAAGTTTATTTTCCATCGCTGATTTTAGAATAAATTTCCCTTTTTTACCAGTGAAAAACCATTTATCATCAAGTGTTCCTAATCCAGCTATCAAGCGTTCATCCAAAAAAGGTTCACGGCATTCGATAGATGTTCCCATAGTACAACGGTCATTTCTGTCCAATAATGAACAAAGATAGGTGTGTTGATCAAAATAAAGAGCTTGTCTCTGTGGGTTGTTTGGATAAAGTTCCTTGGCATCATTCATCACGCTATATCTATAACTATTGAATGGATGTTGCTTTATGCCATAAAATTTTTCTATGTCTTCGGGAAAAATATTTGAGCCATTATAGATTACTAAATCATCTGAGGTTTCAATTTTTGAATACCTAAATAGTTTGTTCAGCCTTGGCTTTTTATTGAGGTTTTCAATTCCACTCAAAACAGAAACTACCTTTAATAACGAAGGATTTTTCAATGCTTTATAACGAACATATCCACCCATTAGCTCATCTGCGCCTTCGCCGGAAAGCAATACTTTTACTTTATCCTTAGCCAATTTTGAAACACCTAATAAATGTGGTTCATTGAAGTGCATTAATGGTTTGTCATTATAGTAAGTGGACTGAATAAGATTTTCTAGTAATAGCTCATCATTAAGGTTAATGCTATGAAAATTATAGTTATAATCTTCTGAAAGTTTTTTTGCCAAAAAGGCTTCGTTGTGTTCAGTTTCATTAAACTCTACCGAAAAAGTATTGATATCCTTATAGTTTTGATGATAAAGAGAAGATAATATTGAGCTAGAGTCTAATCCGCCACTCAAAAGCACACCAACAGGAACGTCGCTTACCATTCTGAGATTTACTGATTCAAAAAATACTTCTTCAAACCATTTTTTTGGGTTGTTGATTTTCGATTGATTTTGGATTTC
>Ga0116175_1000257_pt1 | contig 38421 bp, 36 predicted proteins | sample AD_UKC125_MetaG_FD_89802 | JGI IMG/M metagenome (GOLD analysis project Ga0116175, IMG submission 89802) | Active sludge microbial communities of municipal wastewater-treating anaerobic digesters from USA - AD_UKC125_MetaG | ecosystem: Engineered > Bioreactor > Anaerobic > Digestate | place: USA... | reverse complement strand
CACCAACCGGCTCAACTCCTGCCGGTCACCCTCACGAAGAACCAACGCCGGAGCAGGACGATTCGCCATACCCCATCGTCCCAGCCCAGCAACTGTAAATCAACTAACTACACGCCCCACTAGGAAGCCTGCGAAGGTGCTCCCCGCACCAGACTCGGGCACGAGGTATGCACGGCCGATGGTTCCCGCGCGAGAGAGAAGTATGTCGTCCTTCTCGACGAGCTGAGCAGCAGGTATTGGTCCTTCGAGGAAGACCCCTGCTTCAGGCGGCGTGATTTGATCGCCGGCCAAATCGCTCGTGCGGAGCATCCGAATCCCGGAGGCGTGGTACTCCTCGGGCGACACGTTGACTCCGTACTGTCCAGCGTCCACGCAGGCGTGCTTGAGTTTCATCGACCCAGCCCGCTCATCCAGGTTTGGATCTGGGTCTCGAGGTTCTTGATCTCCTGGGCGATCTCGGCGACCGGCCGAGGTGGTGTGTAGACGTAGAACTGCCGGGTGAACGGGATCTCGAAGCCCACCTTCGTTTTGCCGTGATCGATCCAGGCGTCGGGAACGTACGGCTGGATCTCGTTCTCCAAGTGCGCTTCCGCCGTCTCGATCAGCGCCTCTTCGCGCTCCTTCTCCGAGAGTGCGAGCCAGCCGGCGGGCAGGGGCACGTTCTCCTGGTCGCGCAGGGAGGGGTCGGGCTCGATCTTCCCGCCGCGGCCGGTGATCACCGGTGCCTCTGGATCAGCGACGGCACAGGCCTTCGCGAACGCCTTCTTCTGATTCAAAGTCAGGCCCGGCACCTCGGCGAGCAGCGCCTTCTCGGTGGCGAACCGGCGACCGGCGAGCGCGGCATACGACGTGAACGGTTCTTTCGCGACCGCCTCGGGGGTGACCTCCCACCGGCGGCGCAGGGGGCGTTCGACGGTGATCCGCTGGAAACCGAACGTCTCGTTGGCGAGGACCTTGACGCGCGGGTCGGCGGCATACTCATCGCGGGCCCCGCCGTAGAGGCGGGCGGTCTCGTCAATCGCAGCGGGAGTGAGTTCCTTCCGCTTGTCGCCCAAGGACTTACGCATCTTCGTGCCGAGTTCCCGGGCGTCGATGAGTTTGACGGTGCCGCGGTCCTCGTCGGCCTTGTCGTTGGTGAGGATCCACACATAGGTGGAGATGCCGGTGTTGTAGAACATCTGGTCGGGCAGGGCGACGATGCCCTCGAGCCAGTCGTTCTCGAGGATCCAGCGGCGGATCTCCGACTCCCCGGAGCCGGCCTGCCCGGAAAACAGCGGAGACCCGGAGAGCACGATGCCCACCCGCGATCCGGTCGGCTTCATGTGCGAAAGCATGTGCTGGAGGAAGAGGAACGACCCGTCGGAGACCCGCGGCAGGCCGGCGCCGAAGCGGCCATGGTGGCCTAGCTTCTCGTGCTCGGCCTTGATGGGAGCGGCATACGCCTTCCAATCGACGCCATAGGGCGGATTGGCGAGGATGAGGTCGAACCCTTGGTTGCGGAAGGCGTCGTGGGTGAGGCTGTTGCCGCTGCGCATCCGCTCGGGAGCAGTGTCCTGCATCATCAGGTCGGACTGGGCGATCGCCCAGGTCTCGTCGTTGAGTTCCTGGCCATAAACGTTGACGATGGCGGCCGGGTTGAGCTCCTTGATGTGGTGAAGCGCCGTGATGAGCATTCCGCCCGTCCCGGCGGCCGGGTCATAGACGGTGCGGACCGGCTTGGGGTTGTCGGTGAGCTTGCGCGCGGCCTCGCCGGAAACGAGCAGGTTGACCATGAGGCTGATGACCTCGCGCGGGGTGTAGTGCTCACCGGCGGTCTCGTTGCTCATCTCGGAGAACTTCCGCAGCAACTCTTCGAAGATGTAGCCCATCGCCTCGTTGCTCACCACGGACGGGCGCAGGTCCAGGTCGGCGAAGTCGGCGACGACGGCATACAAGATGCGGGCGCGGTCGAGGCGCTCGAGCTTGGGGTCGAAGTCGTAGGCCTCCATGACGGCATACGCCTCGGGAGAGAGTTTGCGGATGTAGGTGCGCAGGTTGTCGGCGAGGGTCTTGTCGTCGCTGAGCAGCGTCGCGAACGTGAGCGGCGAGGTGTTGTAGAAGCGGTGCCCGGCCTTCTTCTTCAACAGGGCCGCCTGGCCCTCACCGATGGTGGGCATGCCTTTGGCGGCGTCGAGGACCGCTTGCTTCGTCGGCGCGAGGACGGCATCCATGCGGCGCAGGACCAGCAGCGGCAGCATGACCGAGCCGTACTCGTGCTGTTTGAAGGTCCCGCGGAGCTTGTCCGCGACCTTCCAGACGAAAGCGACCTTGTCCTGGAAGCCAACCGGCGTCATCTGCGTTCCTTTGCTGGCTTGCGATTCGAGGCGAGCTGGGCGGAGTCGAAGAGGTAGCGCTGCATGGCCCATCTGCGCTTGGCCAGTTCGGTCTCGACGCGACGGCGATCGCGATATGTGCCCCCGGGCACGGCCAGCGCTTCATCCAGGGCCTTGATGTCCTCGGTCAGCTGTGCTCGTTCGTACTCGTACTGCTCCCGGCAGGCGCTCGAGCAGAAGTAGCTGGGGCGGCCTCGGGACGGCCACACGCATACTCCCGACCGGGTCGACTCCTCGGGCGCTTTGCTGTCCCGGCCGGGACACGTCGGATTGAGGCAGGGCCATGCGTCAGGCGCCGCTGTCGCGATGGGAAGTCGTTCAGCCGCGGTGGGCACGCTTCGCTCGCCGGGCGGCATTGCGCGGTGGATCCTGGCCACAGGGAAGACCCCGGGGTTCTCATCGGGGCGGCTGGTCAGGCCGCTATCTGGCTTGGTGTCGTCCACGCTAGTCCACCTCTGCCCGTGTGGCCAGCAAGACTCCCAACTTTATGTGCATCCGCGCACATTAATCAGGTACCTCTCCGACCTGCAAGAGCGCGGAGAGGTGGGCTTTTAGCGCTCGGGGAATGTTCATATCGCCGACGCCCAGTGGGGAGAGGGCCCTACATAATGGGCGCGCCGCTCTTGTCGAGCACTCTGTGCAGGACTCGCTGCCAGCAGGCTGAGTGTGAAGGCCCCTGAGTCTGAACAACCTCCTTGCGGTCATCCGCCGCACCGGAGCCAGCACCCGCTACCTCACCCTCGCACCCTCCCCGGAGACAGGTGGCGAGACTCGCTACCCTCGCCCGCGTCGACGAGACGGTCGTGTATGCCGCGACGCTGGCCTCCTTCGCCGGCACCGTCCTCGACCTCGCCGGCCTCGACCCAGCCGATCGGTACCCCCCTATCGGCAGGTCGCCGCACGCGGCTGGGCCTCCGCCCACGGGACACAGATCTGCCTGTCCTGCCTCGCCGAGAACGGCGCCCGGAAGACTGCCTGGCGTCTCCTCCTCGTCAGCGCGTGTACAGACCACTGGCGCTTTCTCGCCGGCGACTGCTCATCGTGCGGTCGGCCGTTCCGCAACCAGTGCCCACTCCCGCCTAGGTCGCGTCGGCTCCGCTCCGGTGTATGGGAACTCCCTCGGTCAGGGGCCGCTCAAGCAGTGCCAGCACGACCTGACCCGCCTCCCGCGCGAGTCGGCCTCGCCGGGGGTTCTGGCGACCCAGGCACGGATCGACTCGGCCCTCGCCGGCCACAGCGTTCCTGTGCTCGGGCAGCTGGCCGAGCGCGCGGCATACCTGGCCGTGACCACGCTCCTGTTGCACCTGGCCGGACAACCCGGAGCCGACCGCCTCGCGCCATGGGTGGCCGACCTCGCCCTGATCGCCGCAGAGCGCACCTCGACCCGCGGCCCACGCTGGGGCATGCGCCCACCCGACGACCCCGCCCTGCGGGGCGAGGCGTTGGCGACCGGGACGCGATCCTGGCCGCCGACGACCTCGATGCCGCAGCCACGCTGCTGACGCCGTGGACCGAGCTCACCCCGACGAACGACGGGCCGCTCGGTTGGCTGGCCGACCGCACCGTCATGACTCCCACCCTGACTCGGATCGTCATGACCGCCCGCGCCCCGCACGGCGCCTGTCCCACCACCTCGACACCCCCCGATCCGATGGAGTCCGTATGCCGATCGCCCTGCTCGTCGTCCCCCAGGTCGTCCCGCGCGAGCAGCACCTCGAGCACCTCGTCGGCGCCTCCGGCTCATGCGAAGCGACAGTCCGCCTCTTCGCCTCCCTGTCCCTGGCCCGACTACACCCGGACATCACGTCCTGGGCCGCCGATGCTGAAGCCCTCGGCATACCCGGCCCGATGGGAGTGCGCGGCGCCCGAGCCTGCTCGGCGACCATGCTCGTCACCGCCGACGAATGGAAGGCCCGGATCTGGCGCGCCGGCGAGGAGTCACCACGCAGGGACTACACGCTACCGAAGCCAAGATCCGCCACCGCCTCGGGATGAGCCGCTGGTTCGACGAATGGGCCCGCCGCTACCGGCCCGGCACCCGACACAACTCCTACGACCCCGGCCTGACCTGGCAATGGGTCCACGTCGCCGACGCACACCTAGACCTCTCACCCGCCTGGCGAGGAAGGACGCCCACCGCCAAGGACCGCGCCCGCTACCGCCAGTTCGAGATCTCCCTCGAGGACAAGCAGCGACTCGAGCTGACCTACGCCCTTCACAAACGAGCTTGAGCGCGTGCCCGGGGACGACAGTCGGTGGCAGCGTCTACGGTGATGGACATGTCCGACGACCGCCGGATCCTGATCACTGATCTCGACAACACGCTGTGGGACTGGTTCGAGGCGTGGTATCAGTCCTTCTCCGCGCTGCTCAACGGCCTGCATGAGATCACCGGCATCGAACAGACGCTCCTGGAGGAGCAGATCCGGTGCGTGCATCAGCAGCGAGGAACAACCGAGTACTCCAACCTGATACGCGAAGTCCCGGCGTTGGTGGACTTCGCGAAGGGCCGCGACCCGTTCGATGTGTTCGATGAGGCGCTGCATGCCCAGAGCTCAGCTCGGCGCCGCGCAACCCAGCTCTACCCCGGAGTGATTGACGTCCTCAAGGTGCTCAAGGCACGCGGAGTCAGAATCGTCGCCTACACGGAGTCCGGTGCCTACTGGACCGAATGGCGGATCCAACATACGGGTCTGGACGGGATCATCGACGTTCTCTACTCTTCGCCGGACCATGACCTGGCGGCGGGCCTCACCCCAGCCGACCTCCGCACGGGGCGCTATCAAGGAACGTACGGCCTGACAGCCACGGCCCATCGTCACGTGCCGCTTGGAGTGCTGAAGCCAAACGTGCACGTCCTCTCGACCATCTTGCGCGAGCAGGGATGCGCCCTGTCTCAGGCCTCCTACCTCGGGGATAGCCTGATGAAGGACATTACGATGGCCCAAGCCGCAGGCGTCCTTGATATCCATGCCGCCTATGGCCAAGTGCAGCACCGAGACGAGTACGACCTCCTCCGCCGAGTCACGCACTGGACCGACTCCGCCGTTGAAAAGGAGCGCGAGCTGGCTCAGCCCCAGAACGGTGCCATCCCTACGGCCACGTGCCAAGAAGGCATTAGCGAGATCCTGCCCATCATGGGCCTAACCCCGGTGAGCACGAGATGACCACCGAAGACCAGGGCCCCGCGGCTACATCCCTACACCCCGAAGCGGCGCAAACGCAGCAGCCCCTAACTCCGGATCAAGAGGTTGGGCACTACATCGACATGTGGAAGCAGAGCGTCGAGGTGCAGATGCACTTCAACGACATCGAGTGGCGCATACGTGGCCTTGCGCTGACCGCCGCGACCTTCGCGTTGGGCGCCGCGGGCGTCGCAGCCAAGGACGGGACCCGCGTCGGTTGGTTCTCACTCGGTGCGTTGGTCATAGTGATCGGACTCTTGCTTTGGTATGCCTTCTACTTCGTTGATAGAGCTTGGTACCACCCTCTGCTGAAGGCCTCAGTGGCTCACGGCACCCAGTTCGAGAAGGAGATCAAGAAGGTTCTCCCGGCAGCGGGAATGACTGCGTCGATCACGGCGGGCAGCCTCTACAAGCCGAACCGCACGGTTCGGATCTTATGCCGCCGCAAGGAGATGCACTCCGACGACAAGCTCGTCTGGTTCTACACCGTCGGAGCCATTGCCTTGGCCCTCGCAGCAATCGCATTACAGGCCGGAGTGCTCCTGGGGTCCGCTGCCAACAGTTCGAGCGAGACGCCCCCCAAGCCAACTGCAAGCTCTACTCCACGCTGATGACCAGTCCGGTGACAAGCCCCGATCCCCTGACTCCCCCCGCGTCAGTCATCGGACCTGGATGGGTGGACCAGAGAACCACCCCCATCATGGGCCTGTTTCCGTTGTCGGTCGAGCGCCACGTCAACGGTGCCGTAGCCGACCACGCCTTCGGGGTGACGACCGTTACGCGAGCTGCCCAGTACTACGCCTTGCACGGCCTCATCGCGGACGAAGCAGCCAAAGAAGGCCTCACGAATGATGCTGCCCGCTCCCTGCTCTGGCGGGTAGAGGTGGTGTACACCGCCGCCTGCCTCGCACACGAGTCCACTCCCGAACACCCGCCGAGCGGCGCCATCGACCCACACGGCGCTGACTTCCTCAGGCCCCTCCTTGCGACGGGAGCCGTGGACCTCCGTGCGATGACCACCCCTGGACCTGGCACGTAGGCACAAGCGGGCTGGGGCTTCGCGGGAGCCTATCGAGGGTCTGAACTCGTGCTTGGAGTCCTGCAGAGCGCCACCACGACAGGACCGAAGTACGACTCGATCCAGGTGCGCCAGGCACTCGCACCTCTTCTGGCTCTGGCCCGACAAGACAGCATCGACCTCACTGCAGCATCTGCGATCAGGGGCCTATGTCTGTGCCAAACGTCTGTGGCACCAGTTGAGAACGTTACGGACTCAACTCATTGTCTGATTCAGGTGCCGGTGTCGTCCTTGGGCGCGAGCAGGAACCGGTCGTTGCCCGGCCACACGAACTCCAGTCGAGTGCTTATTCGTCGATTCCTGGCGCGGGATTGCTAGAACGCCCAGATGTCGCAGGGTCGAGGTCGTAGGCCACGGGTGCGTTCATGACCTCAAAGACCTCCGCGGCATACCAGTATTCACGACCGCCTCGGCCGCGCGCCCCTAGGCTGACGAGCCACCCACGGTCGACAGCGGAGTGGATGAGGCTGCGGGCGCCCTGGTTCGTCAGGCCTAGACGGGCCTCTACGGCGCGCACCGTCACGAAGGGGTTTTGGGTGATCATCTCGACCAGGCGGGGCAAACTGGACCGGGCCTGGATGGCTTCGGAGAGGTAACCCTCACGCACAGCGACGAGGCGAGTGGCCCGAGTGATCGCGTCGTTGGCCTGGGCGCTCACAGCCCTGAGGAAGAAGAGCAGCCAACTGTCGATATCACCTCGCTCGCGGACGCCTTGGAGAGTCGAGTAATAGTCCGCACGATGGCTTTCGAAGTAACTGGACAAGTAGAGCAGGGGGTGACGGAGTCGACCGCGAAGCATGAGTTGGAGGTTGATGATCAACCGGCCGATGCGGCCGTTGCCGTCGAGGAAGGGGTGGATGGTTTCGAACTGATAGTGCATGAGCGCGGCCTGGATCAGGGGCGGGTATGCCGGCTGGTCGTCGTTGACGAACCTCTCCCAGTCGGCAATCAGGGCGGGCAGATGCTCGGGGAGTGGCGGGACGAATACGGCTGTGTCTGGGGTGGCCCCAACCCCACCGATCCATACCGGCGATGTGCGGAACTCGCCCGGGCGGCGTTCCTCCCCCCGGACGGCGGTAAGGAGCACCCGATGAACGTCGAGAAGCAGCCGTTGAGAAAGCGGCAGGTCGGAGACCAAGCTGTGGGCAAGGTGTGTCGCTTCGAGGTAGCGCTGCACTTCAAGAATGTCCTCGGTAGGGCTGGCATCATCGAGTTCGGCCTGCAAGACCTCTGAGAGCGACGCCTGCGTGCCCTCGATGCGCGTGCTGGCCAATGCCTCACGACGCAGGTATGGACCGATCAACAATGCCGGATCGGTGATGAGAGCGCCCAGGGCCTGCAGTTGACCTAGGGCTGCATCCGCCTCGGACAGCGCCGTGACCACGTGGGCCGCGAGTGGCAGTGTGCGGGGGATCGGCTCGGGGAGGTAGTACGTGAATGCCCAACTGTTACCTGGCTCCCGAGTCGCTCGGCCGAAGGTCGTCCGGGCGAAGTCGTCGACGCACATGGGCCGCGTCCTACAACTGAACAGCCCGTTTGGTTGGAAGTTCAGGCCCGGCTTCCAGGTCCAGTTGGAGCGTCGCCGACATTCGCAACGGAGTTCGACCGCTGACGCGCTGGTCAGGGACGCGCGGCTCGTGGTGTTGGTCTCCTCGCTGTTGGAGCGGCGACGGCATTCACCGGTCTGAGCCAACTGACTTTGTCGCCCGAACCGACCCTGACGATCGGCAATGACGCGTCCCCACCACGGATCCGACGGCGAATCGGGCGACGGGTACGGCGGGGCTTGGCTCGAAGCACAGCATCCGCGGGCCGTATGCCGCGCCTCCCGCGATCTCGCTTGCCGGCGTCGCAATACGGACTCTGGTGGGCGTTGAGTGAGGCCGATCGGCTCCCGGTGCCTGGCATGATCGCAGTGTGTCTGCGCTCTCCGACGCCGTGCTTCCCCTGATCCGCACCCAGGCCGACGTGTACCGATGGAGTGCGGCGAACCGTCACGGTGAGCAGATGCACGAGGGCGTCGACCTGCTCGAGAACGCCGCGGTCGATGATCCCGCGGAGGTCTTCAGGGTCACCCAGCGGGCCATCCGGTCGGCGATGTCGGTCATCATGCGCGCCGATGACTCCAGCGGCATCATCGGCGACGCCTGTCGGCGCCTGCTCGACCTGCACGCCGCCACCGCAGGCCCGGCCCGAGTCGCCCCCGCCCCACTGGTCCGCTGGCTTTTCGCCTTCCAGTTCGACCAGGAATGTGACTTCTTCACCATCGACCCGGTGGCCTACGCGCCGGCCCTGGGTGAGCGCGGCATACGGGCCTATCGGCACGAACTGGACAAGCGACGGGCAGCCTTGGGCGCCGAACCCTCGGGCGACGACGCCTGGCGCTCGCCGCACTCCGGGGACTGGTTCACCATCCATCACAACGACCGGCGGTTGGCCGTCTACGACCGTGACGCCGAGGCGATCATCCGCACCCATGCTCGCGACCAGCAGGTCCCTGCGTGGCTGCAGGACACGGCGCAAGCCTTCGAGGAGATCGGCGAGTTCGACCTTGCAATCGCCTGGGCGGAGCGGGCGGCGGCCCATCCGGTTGGGGGGCACCAGGCGATCACGGCCGCCGCCTACCTCGGTGAACTGCTCGCGAAGCACCGCCCCGACGCGCTGCTCGATGCTCGGCTGGCCACCTTCGACCGGTGGCCGACATCGATGCACGCAGCGGCCGTGCGTGAAGCGGCAGGCACCCGGTGGCCCGAGTTGCGCGACGGGGTGTTCGCCCGCCTCGCCACGAACCCGCGGGAAGCGGTCGCCTTCGCGCTCACGACCCCGGGCGACGAGCGGCTGGCCTGGACTCTCGCTCACGATCTCGGCCTCGATGGCGACGATGTCTGGGACCGTCTGCTCACGGCATACGAGAAGGTCGATCCGCTGGCAACCCTGCCTCACCACACCCGTCTCGCGGTGGGCTACCTGGCGCGAGCCGACGCGCGGAACTATCGGCTCGCGGCGCGTCGCCTCGCCCGGATGCGCACTCTCGCCGCGGGCAGCCCGCTTGCCACCGAGGTCGACGACCTCATTGCGCAGTTGCGCCTCGAGCATCGCCGGCGGCCGCGGCTGCAGCAGGAGTTCACGAGGGCGGGTTTGCCCTGACGCGGGGCTGCTGAGCAGGTCCGGCAACAAGCGAGGATTGATGCGCCAGAGCAGCTGCGGTTGCTTGCGCCTCGATGCGGAGAAAGACATGCCGGAAGAGTCGCGAGTTGGGTAAGCGCGCCGCAGTCGAATCGAGTGCGGCCAGGGCCGCCCGAGTTTCAGCAATGGTCCGGTATGCCGCGGGGCTCAGGCTCGGAGTCTCGTCGCCGAGGGGGTGGGGGGCGAAGGCGTAGTGTCGCCACTCATGTCCACCCATGCTGCCCGCGATGGGCACCAGGTGTCCGGTCGGGCTGTTGTGGAATAGTTCGACCTGCCCAACGTCACACTATGGGCGTATCTGGAAACTCTGGGCGGCATCTTCGCGCCTACGTGAAGCGCCATGGCGGTCCCACGGCCATCACGCGTCAACCAAGCGGCCCAAGTCAACGCGGGACGATGAGAGCCACGACCCCGGGGGCACAGGTGAAATAGGCGCTGATCGTGGCCTGCGAGTGCTCGGTCAAGACGGTGGGGTGGGGTGTGGCCGTGAGGTCCGCGCAGTCGCGGGTGTAGGAGCGCTCGTGGGGAAAGACCCGCAGCACCGCCAGGTTGACCCGGTAGAAGTCGAGGATGCGGTCGGTGAAGACCACCCCGCCGCCGGGGTCGGGAAGGTCCCACGCGATGGTCGCGCCGGGTGCCTGCGTGCTCGTGACCGCGGCGACGGTTCGTTCCCAGCGCGGCGAGGCGGCCCAGGCCAGGTGTGTCGTCGCGGAAGTCCCGAAACCGAACGCCACGGCGGCCGCCACGCCCAAGACACCGGTGTGCAGGCGGGGTATGCGCCAGCGCGCGAGTCGGCCGAGCAGCCAGAGCAGGCCCGCGCACGCGAGTGGCACCCCGACGAGTCCGGCGATCCACAACACCTTGCTCGGGTAGTACGAGGTGAGCGGAACCCGGCCGACGAGTGAGAGACCGAGCGCACCACCAGCGGTCACGACGAAGGTGCCGGTGATCAGGAGTAGGCGGCGCGACTTGACCAGGACCAGCGCGACCGGCGCCGCCAGTGCCAGCCAAGCGAGCGCGATGACATCGACGGGCGGGACGACTCCCCCGGTTGCCGTGCGGGCCATGGCGTCCACCGAGGTCAGGACCGCCCAGACAACCCCTGCCCCCGAGGCCGTGATGGCCAGGGCGCCGCCCACCACGGCGAGCCGCGCCCCGACCGTGAGCGTGCGCCAGCGTCGCACGAGAACGACGGCGGCGGCATACCCGACCGGCAACGACGTGAAGGTGGCCAGCGGCCAGGTATGCAGCGTGATGAGGACACTCGCGGCGGCGGCCAAGGCGGTGACGGCCGGGGCTGCGGCGCCCCGGTGCGGGGCGGTTGCCGCGGTGAGGGCGGCGGTCAGGCCGACGGAGGCGAGGACAAGGGTGAGGAAGCCGTAGCCGAGGACCTTGGGAAACGGCGCGAGGAGCAGCGCAAAGCCCGCGGTGGCCCCCACCAGCGCGGCGGGTCCGCGGCCGAGGTCGGGGCGTATTTGGTATGCCGCCCGCCGGGCGAGGATCGTGACGGACAGCACCAGGAGCCCGAAGAGGAGCCAGAAGGCCATGGTCGTCGTGCTGAGCAGGTCGAACAAGGCGACGCGGGACTGTTCGGGGGTCGTCGTGCGGGAGTACGGGGTGGCGGTGGCCAGGATGGTGGCGATGAGAGCGTGGGCGCCCCCAGGGTTGGGGAACTGGGTGTAGGTGAGGCCACCGTCAAGTCCGCGGAACTGCACTTGGAGGGCGTGCTGGATGTTGTCGATGCCCCGACCGAACCAGGCCATGCCGGCACCGTTGTTGAGTCGGGCGCCGATCAATCCGGCGATGATCCACACGAGGGTGGGCAGGGCCGTCAGCCCCGTGGTCCAACCGTTGGCCGGCTCGGGAACGGTGGGAGCCAGGGGTTTGGTGGCGGTGTGGGGGACCGGGTCCGCGTCGCGGTCGACAGCCGGGCTGGTGCGACGGGCGGCGACTGCGACGGCCACGACGGCCGGAGCAAGCAGCACCGCCGCCGACGCTGGGCGGGAACCCAGCAAGTCGAGGCCGAAGACGCCCGCGGCGTGACACACCACGATGATCCAGGCCACGACGCCCGCGACCGCCGGTGGCAGGGCGTCGACGATGCGGGACAGCGTTCCCCCGGCCGGCTCCGGCCCCGCGGCCAGCGCCGCGACAACCAGACAGACGATCGAGATGGCGAGGAGCGGATAGCCGGTGAGAACGGCAAGGATCGCGCCCGCGGTCAGGCCGGCAATCCAGAGGAGGCCGGCCCGGTGAAACTCCCGAGGCGCACCTCGCACATTCGCGGCCACAGGGAGGACTATCGCATGGCGGGCCCCGCGGACCTCAACCCGGCGGCATACCGGTCGGGAACCCGGCGGCATACCGGTCGGCGGCGTGGCGGCATACGAGGAGGCGACCGTCGACTCGTATGCCGTCCGGCGCCCCCGACGACAGCGGTGGGGTCACGCCTCGGGCGACGGAGGGTGTACTGGTGCCGGGAGATCGAGCGGCTCGGGGGTGGTGCTGCGGGGGTAGAAGAGTTCGGTGAGTCCGGCGCCGAGGGCTGCTCCGAGGAGTTGGGCGGCGATGAAGGCGGGAACGTCGGTGGGGGCGATGCCGGAGAAGGTGTCGGTGAGGGATCGGCCGATGGTGACGGCGGGGTTGGCGAACGAGGTGGAGGAGGTGAAGAAGTAGGCGGCGCCGATCCAGGCGGGGACGAGCGCGGGCCCGAGGCGGCCTAGCTGGGTGCGGGTGAGGGCGCCGATGAGGGCGAGGAGGCCGGCGGTGGCGACGAACTCGCCGAGCCACTGCCCGAACCCGGCGCGGTGCCGTGGGGAGAGGGTCAGGGCCGGGTGGTCGAACATGAGGTGCGCAATCAGCGTGCCCACCAGGGCGCCGAGGACCTGGGCCGTGACATAGAGGCCCGCTTCGGTGCGGCGTATCTCCCCTCGGGCGGTGGCGACGAGCGTGACGGCGGGGTTGAAGTGCGCGCCGGAGATGGGACCGAGAGACCAGATGAGCACGGCGAGGGAGGCGACGGTGGCCAGGGCGTTGATGAGCAGCTGGAGTCCAACGTCGGTGGTGAGCCGGGTGGCCATGATGCCGGAGCCGACCACGGTGGCGACGAGGGTGGCGGTGCCGATGCCCTCGGCGGTGGCCCGGCGAGCGACCGGGTGGGTGGGAGAGCTCATTCGTGGCTGATCCATGAGGGAGACCTTCGCGGCATCGTCAGCAACAGGTGGCGCCGGGTTGGGGCAGGTTGAGAAACTCCCTGACGCTCGTCAGGGATTCGGGGCGCACCGTCCAGTGCACCCATCGGCCCCGTTGTTCGCGGGTGACCAGGCCGGCGTCGTGCAGCTTGCGCATGTGGAAGGACAGCGTGGGTTGGGTGATGCCGAGGGCGTCGGGCAGGTGACAGGCACACGCTGTTCCGGCCTCGGACTGGGCGAGGTAGCGCAGGAGGCGGACCCGGGTGGGATCGGCGAGTGCCTTGAAGACATCGGCCAGCACGTGCGCCTCGGTGGCGGGGATGAGTTCGCACTCGGCCCCGGGGCAGCAAACGTCGGCGGCGGGTTCGGCGATGTGGGCGTGCGCGGTGGCCATGAGGCCGGACTCTATCCGGTCGCATTGACAAACGTCCATATGTCGCGGTTGACTTGACCCATAGACGGGTTTCGATACGTGGAGGTTGCGGTGTCAGGTCCGCCGTTGACGGTGCATGGGAGGTGTTTGCGCCTCACCTGACCCCCACCCGCACGTCCTGCCGTTCGTCCGCCGCCTCTACCCCCTCGTGAAAGTGACCGTCATGTCCGCTGAACCTCAGACCCGTCCCTCGGTGCTGTTCGTGTGTGTCCACAACGCTGGCCGCTCCCAGATGGGCGCCGCATACTCCCACCACCTCTCCGGCGGGCGGGTCGAGGTCCGCTCGGCCGGGTCGGCACCGGCGCAGACCATCAACCCCGCTGTGCGGGAGGCCATGCTCGAGGAAGGCATCGACATCTCCGCGGAGAAGCCCAAGATCCTCACCCCGGAGGCCGTCCAGGCCTCCGACGTGGTGATCACCATGGGCTGCGGGGACACGTGCCCGTATTTCCCCGGGAAGCGGTACCTCGACTGGGTGCTGGAGGACCCCGCGGGCCAGGGCGTGGCCGCGGTGCGACCGATCCGGGATGAGATCAAGGCGCGCGTGCGCACCCTGCTCGTGGAGCTCGGTGTCGAGCCGCTTGAGCGTTCGTGAACAAGGCCACAGCATCGGTGGTGCGGCGCCAGCGCAACGCCGGCTCCCTCGGGCGGGTGGCGCTGTTGGCCGGTGTGTGGGTGGGCTCGTACTGGCTCAATGAGCACCTGTGGACGTGGCTCTTCGACAGGTTGGGACTCGATCCGGCGCACCGCATTCCCGGTGCCGCGCAGTTCTTCCTCTATGACACCGCGAAGGTTCTGCTGCTGCTCGTGGGGATGATCTTCGTCATCGGCGTGTTCCGGACGACGATCCGTCCGGAATCGGTTCGTGCCTACCTTCAGGGCAAACCCCTGGTGGCTGCCTTGGCTTTGGCCGCGCTCTTTGGCGCGATCACCCCGTTTTGCTCGTGCTCGTCGATTCCGCTGTTCATCGGCTTCGTGGCTGCGGGCATCCCGTTGTCGGTGACGCTCACCTTCCTCATCGCCTCCCCGTTGGTCAACGAGGTGGCCGTCGTCATGCTGAGCCAGTCCTTCGGTTGGTCGCTCACGGCCACCTACGTCGGGTCCGGGCTGGGCTTGGCGATGCTGCTGGGCGCCTTCTTCTCGCGCCTGAATCTGGAGGACCAGATCGCCGACTTCGTGCGCTCCACCCCCACCGCCCGGCTGCAGGGACACGCTGGGCGGCCCACGCTGGACGAGCGGTTCGCGGCCGCCCGCGAAGAGACCGCCGACATCGTGGGGCGCGTGTGGAAGTGGGTTGTCGTCGGGGTCGCCGTCGGCGCCTTCATCCACGGCTGGGTCCCTACTGAGCTCCTCGCGACCTATGCCGGACCGGACAACCCCTTGGCCGTTCCGGTGGTCACCCTCCTCGGGATTCCGCTGTACTCCAACGCTGCCGGGGTGATCCCGATCGCCGAGGCGCTGTGGGCCAAGGGAATGGGCACCGGCACCGTCCTGTCCTTCATGATGGCGACCGTCGCGCTGTCACTGCCCGAGTTCGTGTTGCTCAAGCAGATCCTCAAACCACGGCTCCTCGCTCTCTACTTCGGTTCGGTCGCGGCCGGGATCATGGTCATCGGCTTGCTCGTCAACGTGTGGTTCTGAGGTCGGACCACGCCCATCAGCCACCTATTGGAAGGGAAGCCCTGTGCACATCAAGATCCTTGGACCAGGTTGCCGCAATTGCGTGACCCTCGAGAAGGAGGTTCGCGCCGCCGTCGAGCAACTGGGCCTCGATGCCACCGTCGAGAAGGTCACCGCCTACCCCGACATCGCCGCGTACGGCATCTTGTCCACCCCTGGCCTGGTCATCGACGAGAAGGTCGTGGTCAGCGGCCGTGTCCCCAAGCGGGCCGAAATCGCCGAACTCCTCGCGGGTTGATCGTCAGTCGCGCCGACCGACCCCGCGCTTGAGCCGGGCTCCGATCGGGCCCGGCGACGACCCGCGCCGGGGTGGGTGGGAGCGGTCGGCGCGGGAGCGGCATACCGGCCGGAGAGCCGTGACTTGGTATGCCGTGCAGCACCACCGTCGACTCGCCAACTGATCTGGGCCTCTGCTAACGGGGTCCGGTCCTCAGTCACACTGGGCGTCATGTTCCAGTTGCGCGTCAGTGCCCCCGCTGCGGTCGCCGATGCGGTGGTTTCGCGGCTCACGGGCGACCCGGCCGTCAGCAGCGTGGCGCGAGTCCGCGGCGCCTCCATCACTCCTCCGGGGGATCTCGTCTTCGCCGAGGTGGTACGCGAGGGCACCAACGAGGTGATCCACGACCTCCGGGCGATGGACGTCCACCACGTCGGCTCGATCCACCTCGAACCGGTGACGACCTGGCTGTCGAGCGCGGCATACGAGGCAGAAGAACGCACGCCGGGCGCCAGCGCCGACGCCGTCGTGTGGGCCGAGGTGACCCAGCAGGCGTATGAGGGGTCCGAACTCAACTGGACCTACGCCTCGTTCATGGTGATGGCGACCCTCTTGGCGAGCATCGCGATCGTCCTGGACTCGCAGATCCTCGTCATCGGCGCCATGGTGCTCGGGCCGGAGTTTGTGGCCGTCGCCGCCCTCGGGTTGGGGCTGGTGCAGCGCCGGTTCGGCCTGTGCCGGATCGCCCTGCGGACCCTGGTCGTCGGGTTCGTCGTCGCGATCGCCGTGGCCGCATTGGCCGGGCTCGCCGCGCGCGGCCTGGGGTGGGTCGATGTCGCCGACCTCAGCGCGCCGCGACCGGGGACGGCCTTTGTCTACCGACCGGACAAGTGGTCCCTCGTCGTCGCCGTGCTCGCCGGTGCGGCAGGTGTCCTCTCGCTGACGTCGGCGAAGGTCGGTGGCCTCTCCGGGGTGTTCATCTCGGTGACGACCGTCCCGGCGGCGGGCAACGTCGCTCTCGGCCTGGCCTTTTGGGTGCCGGACGAAGTGTGGGGCAGTGCGCTGCAACTCGTCGTCAACATCGCCGGCATGGCGCTCGCCGGCTGGGCGACGCTGGCACTCCAGCAGGCCGTCTGGCGCCGCCAGACGCGGCGCTTCGACGGTGGGCGTGCGGCGGTCCCGTGACGCCGGACCTGTGATCCGGCTCCGTCCAGGGGCGCCTGCGGAATCGAAGGAGTGAGACACGCCGAGAATCGCCCGATTCCTCGGCGTGTCTCACTCTCTCGATGAAGCAGGACCCGGTCGGCTGGGTGTTACCAGCGCTGGCGCACGTCCTCGGCCCAGCCGTAGAGGCCGTCGACGCACTGGTCGCCGACCCGCCCGGTCCACACCCCGAAGCACTGCGCGGTGCGCGAGGCCACCACGCCGAGCTGGGTCGAGGCGAGGCGCACATGGTCGGGCGTGAACGTCACCGCCACCGGCCCACCGCGTACCTGCCAGGGACGGCGCCAGTCGCCCGCGGCATACGACCACCGCAGGTCCTCCGAAATCTTGGTGAGCCGCCCGTCGACGGTGAGGGCGTTCTCGGTCGCGCCGGTGCCGTCGGTCCAGCGGCCGCCCAGTTGCAGCCCGACGACGCGCCCGTCGACCCGGCCGCTGCCCGCGCCCCAGTTCCAGTCGATGCGGTAGGGCCAGCGACCGCGCCCGTGGTCGAGGGTCGCCCAGGAGTCGCCCGGGGGCAGGTCGATGGCCGCCCCGTCCACCCACAGGGTGCCGGTGGCCGGTCGGGCGAGGTCCTTGATCGTGTACTGGAAGCGTGTCCGGCTCCACGGGACGACGACGCCGAGCCGTTCGTGGGCGGGCGGGAGGTCGGCATACGCCTCGAGCCGCACCCGCGGGGACCGGGCCGTGAGTCGGGTGCCGCCGGGGTCGTCACGGATATCGAGGGCGAGTTTGGCTGAGGTGTATGCCGCGTGCCCGCCGCGCGAGCCGAGCGGCAGGGTGACGCCGCGGGCGAGCGGGGCGACGACCTCGGTGGTCATCTGCGCGCCGGTGCGGCGGTCGAGGACGTAGAGGGCGTTGACACCGGCGTAGTCGATGTCGGAGACGGTGAGGGCGACGACATGAGTGGGGGAGGTGATCGCCCAGTACTCCCAGCGTTTGGTGCGTCCCCAGTGGCGGTGGCGCCAACCCAGTTGGGTGAGGCCGCTGGTGTCGTGGAGTGGGGTGCGGGTCCAGCCGATCGCCTCGGTCGCGAGGCACCCGTCGGGAGTCACCAGGGCGACCGGGGAGGTGATCTCGCGCTCGACGGGCATGTCCGCCATCCTGCCCGACGGCGCTGGGTCGGCCTTGCCGGCGACGAAGGTGAAGTGGTGGCAACGCTGCCAAAATGACTGCGTGAGTGTGGCGGTGACGGTCCGTGACGTGCCCAACGAGACCAGGGATGAGTTGGCGGCGCGGGCTGCACGCGCGGGCATGTCGCTGCAGGAGTACCTGCGGGCCCTGCTCGTGGAGCATGCGACCCGGCCCACGGTCCAGGACGTCATCGCGCGGGCGCGGGCGCGGGTCGCGGCCACCGGGGTGCGCCTCGACCGCGACGCGATCCTGGACGCTCGCGATGCCGACCGTCGATGACCCGCAGGCTCGTCGTCGACGCATCGGCGCTCGTTGCCGTGCTCCTCGACGCCGGCCCCACGGGTGTGTGGGCCGCCGCGGCCCTGCGTGACGCCGACCTCGCGGCGCCCGCGCTCCTGCCCTTCGAGGTGGCGAACATCATCCGCCGCCATGAGGCGAGTGGCCTCATCACGAGCGATCAGGCGGCGCTTGCCCATGCCGACCTGCTCGACATGGCCATCGAACTGTGGCCCTACGACCTCCTCGCGGCGCGGGTCTGGCAGGTGCGGTGAAGCCTCACCGCCTATGACGCGGCATACGTGGCCTTGGCCGAACTCCTGGAGACGACCCTGGTGACCCTGGACCGCCGCATCCGCCTCGCACCGGGGCTACGCTGCCCGGTCCTCGACGGCCCGCCGGGCGGGGACGTTGAATCGAAGGAGTGAGACACGCCGAAGAATCGGGCGATTTTCGGCGTGTCACACTCACTCGATGGGGAGGGTAGCTGGCGGCGAGCCGGCTCAGGATTGGCCGTCGCCCACGCAGAAGACGTTGCCCTCCGGGTCGGCCATGACCGTCCAGGTGAAATCACCCATGGCGTGCGTGTCCCCTTCGGTGGCGCCCAGGCCGACGAGGCGCTCCACCTGCGCGCGCCGGTCGCCGCCGCCGCCGTCGAGGTGCAGGCGATTCTTCCCGGGTGTCGGGTCGGGGACCTGCTGGAACCCCATCCGCGGGCTCGACCCGACCATGACGAACATCCCGTAGTCCGCGACGATAGGCGCCCCCGTCGCCGCCGCCCAGAACCCGGCCAGGGCCTGCGGGTCCCGGCAATCGATGGTCACCATCCCGATGTGGAACTCAACTGACGGCATACCCAATCCACTCCTCACTGAAAGGGCCTCGGTGCTGTCGGCTCACCCTAGCCAGTCGAGGTCCGTGCCGCCGTCGCCGCGGAGCAGGCCGTCGAGGATGACCCCGTCGAGGGCCGCGACGAGGGCGCGCGCCCGATCGGCAGGGGTGCCCGAGGTGACGCTGGCGGCGGGGTTGCTCGCGGCGGCGACCGACCGCGACTGCACCGTCGCCACGAGCAGGTCACGGGCCCGCACGATGTGGGCGCGCAGCGCGGGGTCGCGCATGGCGAGCAGGAACAGTTCGTAGCGGGCGGTCGTCCGGGTCCGTTCCGGGCCGAGGAGGCGTTCGACCATCGCTGCGGGCGATTCGGCCGCGCGCGCCTGGTCGTGGGCCACGAGGTCGTCGACGAGGGCCGCGACCAGCCCGGCGCGCGAGCCGAAATGGTGCCGCACCGACCCGTGCGGAACCCCCGCGGCCTCCTCCACCGCGCGCACGCTCGTCCCGCCCGCCCCCCGCTGGGCCAACTCGTCGTATGCCGCGTCCAGCAACCGTCGCCGGGTCCCCTTCTCCATGTGGAGAGTCTACGGAGTACGCTCTTCTCCGAGTGGAGAAGGAGTGGATGGTCATGCAGATCGTCATTGTGGGAGCCGGCATCGCAGGGCTGACGACCGCCCTGGCCTTCGAGTGCCTCGTCCCCAAGGGTCGGGTCACCCTCGTCGAACAGGCACCGTCCCTGGAACCGGTAGGCGCTGGTATCGTCCTCTGGCCCAACGCCTTGCGCGTCTTGGAGGAACTCGGCATACCCGCCGAGACGCTCGCCACCCGCGGGCGTGTCGGCGCGCTCGGCGGCATCCGCACCCCCTCGGGTCGCTGGCTGCAACGTCTCGACCCGCGCCCCGAGGAGCGACCCGCGGCATACCACCGGGCCGATCTCGTCGCCCTCCTCCGCGACCACCTCGGCCACACCGACATCGTCCTCGGCGCCCAGGTCACCCGGGTCGAGCCGACCGGCGAGGTCACCTGGCACCAACCGCCGGACACCGACCACAGGGTGAGCGCCGACGTGGCCGTGGCCGCCGACGGCATCCACAGCCCTGTGCGCCGCGCCCACTGGGCCATCGACCCGCGCCCCAGCGGGATCGTCTGCGCCCGCGCGGTCGTCCCGGTCGCCATCGAGAGCGGCGCCGAGACGTGGGGGCGGGGCGCGATGGCCGGGTACGTGCCGCTCACCGACGGCCGCACTTATGTTTATGCCGCGCGCCGCACCCCCTGGGACGGTCACGATCTCGCCTGGCTGGCTGCCTGGCCCGACCCGTTCCCCACGCTGGCCGCCGCCGCCGCGGGTCAGGACCTCATCGTCGCCGAACTGGCCAGCTTGCCGCCGGTACGCCCCTGGGTGCGCGGCCGGATCGCGCTCGTCGGGGACGCGGCCCATGCGATGTTGCCGTTCCTCGGGCAGGGGGCCTGCCAGGGCATCGAAGACGCGTTCGCCGTGGCGCGGGCGATTGCCAGCGGCGACCTCGCGGCATACGAGCGCGCCCGGCGACAGCGGGCACTTGCGGTGAGTCGCGCGTCCCGCTCGGCCTCTCTCGTGGCCTTGGCGGACGGCTGGCGGGCCGCGGTGCGCGACGCGGCGATGCCCTGGGTGCCGCCGGTGGTGACGAGGGCGTCGATGGCGCGCTTCACGACCCGACCGCACGCCTGACCCTGACGAAGCGGGGTGCCGTGGGTCACACTGAGGACACACACCGCGCCCCGACGGAGGGGCCGGCATCCGCGAAGGTGGTGAGCCTCATGCGCGTCGCGCTGTTCGCCACGTGCTTCAACGACACGATGTTCCCACAGACGCCGAAAGCCACCGTGGCCCTCCTCGAGCGGCTCGGCTGCGAGGTCGAATTCCCACTCGCCCAGACCTGCTGCGGGCAGATGTTCACCAATACGGGGTATGCCGCGCGCACCCTGCCGCTCGTCCGTTCCTTTCTCGACGTGTTCGGCTCCTACGACTCGGTCGTCGCACCGTCCGGGTCGTGCGTGGGCTCGGTGCGCGAGCAGCACGCGCAGGTGGCTCGACAGGGAGGGGATGGAGCGCTCGCGGCGCGGGTCGAGGCCTTCGCTCCCCGCGTGCAGGAACTCTCCGAGTTCCTCGTCGACACCTTGGGCGTGACCGATGTCGGAGCCACCTTCGCGCACCGCGTGACCTATCACCCGACGTGTCACTCGCTGCGGATGCTTCGTGTCGGCGACCGGCCGCTGCGGCTCCTCGAGTCGGTCCGCGGGATCGACCTCGTGCCGCTCGCCGGAGCCGACCAGTGCTGCGGTTTCGGTGGCACCTTCGCGGTCAAGAACCCCGATGTGTCCGCGGCGATGGGCCAGGACAAGGTCCGCCACGTCCTCGACACCGGCGCCGACGTGCTCGTCGCCGGCGACAACTCATGCCTGGCCCACATCGGCGGCATCCTCAACCGGCAGGGCGCACCGGTGCGCACGATGCACCTCGCCGAAGTGCTGGCGAGCACACCGGAGGTGACGTGGTGAGCGCGTCCACGGACGGAAGCGGCGCGGCATACGGGGACGGCGCGGCATACGGAAGCCCGCCGGTGCAACGGACGAGCGCGACGTTCGTCGGGATGCCGGCCTTCCCGGAGGCGGCGCGCGCGGCCCTGTCCGACGGGCAACTGCGGCGCAACCTCGCCCACGCGACGGGGACGATCCGCGACAAACGCGCGCAGGTCGTCGCCGAGGTGGCGCAGTGGGAGGAGTTGCGACGGTATGCCGCGGCCGTCAAGGACACCACCCTCGCCCACCTCGACGAGTACCTCCTCACCTTCGAGGAACAGGCGAGCGCGCGCGGCGCCACGGTCCACTGGGCGCGCGATGCGGCCGAGGCGAACCGGATCGTCGTCGACCTCGTCCGCGCGGCGGGCACCGACGAGGTCGTCAAGGTGAAGTCGATGGCGACCCAGGAAATCGAACTCAACGAGGCCCTCGCCGAGGCCGGGATCAGCGCCTGGCAAACCGACCTCGCCGAACTCATCGTCCAACTCGGTCACGACCGTCCCAGCCACATCCTCGTGCCCGCGATCCACCGCAACCGGCGCGAAATCCGCGACATCTTCGCCCGCGAAATGGGCCTGGTCGGCCGGGCCGCGCCCGAGGATCTCACCGACGACCCGGCCCGGCTCGCCGAGGCGGCGCGGCTGCACCTGCGCGAGAAGTTCCTCCGGGCTCGAGTGGCGATCAGTGGGGCGAATTTCGCGGTGGCGCAGACGGGCACGCTCGTCGTCGTCGAATCCGAGGGCAACGGACGGATGTGCCTGACGCTGCCAGAAACGCTCATCTCGATCGTCGGCATCGAGAAGGTGGTGCCGACGTGGGAGTCGCTCGGGCCGTTCCTCGAGGTGCTGCCGCGCTCCTCGACGGGCGAGCGGATGAACCCCTACACGTCGATGTGGACCGGGGTCCACGAGGGCGACGGCCCGCAGGACGTCCATGTCGTGCTCGTCGACAACGGCCGCACCCATGTGCTCGCCGACCCGGTGGGCCGGCAGGCGCTGCGCTGCATCCGGTGCTCGGCGTGCCTCAACGTCTGTCCCGTCTACGAACGCACCGGTGGGCACGCCTACGGCTCGGTCTACCCCGGGCCGATCGGGGCGATCCTCAACCCGCAGTTGCGCGGCACGGCCTCGCCGGTCGATGCCTCGCTGCCGTACGCCTCCTCGCTGTGCGGGGCGTGTTACGACGTGTGCCCGGTGCGGATCAACATCCCCGAGGTGTTGGTCCAGTTGCGCACCCAAGTTGTCGCGGCCAAGGCGGCGGGGCACCGGTTGCCCTCGCCGGAGGCCGCGGCGATGGGGGCCGCCGGGTGGGTTTTCGGGTCCTCGAGGCGGTTGGGGGCCGCGGGTCGGCTCGTCTCCGGTGTGGGTCGGCTTTCGCGAGGCCGTATGCCGTCCCGGCTGCCGGACTGGGCGCCGGGCCCGCTCGGCGCCTGGGCCGGCGCGCGGGACCTGCCGGCGTTGCCGACGGAGACATTCCGCCAGTGGTGGGTGCGCACGCGCGGCACGCCCCCCGTCACCAATCCCGCAGCCGGGACCCGCGTTAACAAACGACCAATAGGTGGATTGTTGACGAGTGGAGGTGCTGCCAGCGCTCGGCCCGGTGCTGCAGCCCGTCAACAATCGACCATTAGGTGGATTGTTGACGGGGTCGGCGGGGCAGGAGACGCCAGGACACCCTCCGATTGGCAGGCGACGGGCACCCACTCCGACCCGGCCCGGGTGGACCTGGCGCGAGCCGAGATGCTGCGCCGGATTCGCGCAGCGACGGCCGAGGTGCGTCCCGGGGCCTCCCCGGAGCCTCCGGGGGCCCCCCAGGTGCGCGCCGACAGCGGGACGAGTGCGGATGGCATACCCGAAGGGTCGCCGGCGAGCGGGTCGAGTGCGGATGGCATACCCGAGGGGTCGCCGGCGAGCGGGTCGAGTGCGGATGGCATACCCGAGGGGTCGCCGGCGAGCGGGACGGGAGCGGGCGGCATACCCGCGCGACCAACCGGAGCGGGCGAGGTGTCGGAGAGCGCCGTGCTCGACCTGTTTGCCGAAACGGTGGCCGACTATCGCGCCGAGGTGGTGCAGGTGCCGCCCGAGCGGGTACCTGCGGCGATCGCGGCGGCGCTGCGGCAGGTGGGGGCGCGCGATCTCGTGGTGCCGACGGGGTTCCCCGAGGAGTGGCTCGCCGGGGTCGACGGGCTGCGGCGGGTCGCTGATGAGGGGTTGAGCGCGACGGATCTGGACGGGATCGACGCGGTCGTCACGAGCGCCAGCGTCGGGATTGCCCGCACCGGGACCATTGTCCTCACCCACGGTCCCGGGCAGGGGCGGCGGATCCTCACCCTGGTGCCGGACGTCCACGTGTGTGTCGTGCGCGCCGATGAGGTGGTCGAGGAAGTAGCCGACGCGATGGCCCGCCTCACGGGCGACGCGACCTCGCCCCAGACGTGGATCAGTGGGCCGAGCGCGACGAGCGACATCGAGTTGGACCGCGTCGAAGGGGTCCACGGCCCGCGCACCCTGATCGTGATCCTGACTGTTCCGTGACGCGCCCTGCCGCCAGCCACTCCCTGGCGGCACTCCCTGGCGCCGCTTCCGAGCAGGCGGTGCCCGGTAATACAGGTCCGGTCGTCCCCCTGTCGCAACCGGCTGCCCTCTGCCATACTGGCGCGATCCGGGAGGAGTGCCACATGGGGACGACGGGCGCCGAACACAATCTCACCTGGGTCTGGCTGATTGCCGGGCTGGCGCTCATGATCGCCCTGTTCGCGATCATGCCGTCGGTTCGCCTCGGTTGGCCGCCGACGAAGATGAAGTGGATTCCGCCACGCGCCTGGTCGCCGGGGGCGTTCGTCTGGTACCAGGTCGCCTGGCTCGTGGCCTGTGCCGTCATCGTGCTCGCACTCGCGAGCCCGCAGCCGCTGGTCGCGGCCCCCCACGAGTGGCCCGCCTGGACCCGCGTCCTCTCCCCGTGGGTCGGTCTCGGTGGCGCCATCGGCGGGGCCACGATCAGCCTCGTCGGTGTCTCCCGGCACGCGCAGCATTGGGACGGCGCGCGCTTCGCGTTCTTCCACCTCGTGCGCCCGCTGCTCGGCCTCATCACCGGCTCGGTCGCCGTGCTCATCATCATCTTCGTCATCAACGGCTTCAGCGGGGGCGCCGCGGCCAGCGCCACTCCCGGCGCCACTCCCGGGGCCGGCACCGCCGTCACCCTCGACCCCACCAAGCCGTTCTCGCCGTCCGCGCACGCCTTCATGTTCATCATCGCGTTCGTCGTCGGCTACCGCGAAGAATCCTTCCGCGAACTCGTCAAACGCGTCGCCGACCTCATCCTCACCACGGCCAAGGACCCCAAGGACGACCCGTTCACCATCGGTTTCCTGCCCTCCTCGGTGAGCCTGTATGCCGCAGCCGGCGCCACGGCGACCCAACTGGCCTACCTCGCCAACACCACCGACAAGTCCATCGACGCCGACATCGTCGTCACCGTCGAACCCGCCGACGCGGGGTTCACCGTCGCGCCCGCCGCAGCCCGCGGCATACCGGCCGGGGGAGGGGTGCCGTTCACCATCACCTGGACCGCGCCCGACCCGGTGACCGAACGCACCGCCGCGCTCACCGCGCTCGTCGGCACCCGGCAATTCACCCTCACCCTGCGCGGCGGCCCACCCGCAAGCTCCCCCGCAAACCCCCCAGCGGCGAACCCACCAGCCGCTGCCCCCACCACCCCCACGGCCGCCGCGAGCAGCTGATGGCCACCCGAGAGTTGCGCATCGCGCCGGTCATGACCGGGGGCACCAGCCTCGCGGTCTGGATGGGCGGGGCCTCCGTCGAGCTCTACCGGATGCTCCACGCCCGCACCCCCGGCGCCGGCAGCGACGTCTACCGGGCGCTGCTCGACCTCACCGACACCACCCCCGTCGTGGACGTCGTCACCGGCACCAGCGCCGGCGGTCTCAACGGCACCCTCCTGTCGGCCGCCCTCGCCTGGGGGGTGCCGCTCGCGCAGTTCGAGGGCATCCGTGAGGTGTGGATGACCCAGGCCGACCTCGCTCGGCTCATTCGCACGCCCGCGGCCCCCGGTCCGTCGCTGCTGGACGGCAACGGCACCTTCGTCCCGCAGGTCCAGGAGTTGTTGCAGACCTGGTATGCCGCCTCGCCGGCTCCCAGCGCACCCGCCGCGATCGACCTGGTCACGACGTTCACCGCGTTGCACCCGCGGCGGCGGCTGCTCAGCGACGACTTCCGGGAACGGATGGACGAGCAGGTGTATGCCGGCACCATCCGCCACCGCTTCGACGCCGAGGAGGCGCCGACGCCACCCCTGTTGGCCTGGGGCGCACGCGTCTCGGCGTCCATCCCGGGGGTGTTCGAGCCGGTCTACCTGCCGACGACCGAGAGTTCCGCGCAGGCAGCCAACCGGGTGCGGGCGGCCTCGGGCCGGGGCACCCGATCCGGCACCAGGGGCGCGGCACCGGGCCCCACGGCATACCCACTGCCGAACTTCGGCGAGCGGCTGCGGATCGACGGGCGCGCGGTGACCCCCGGGGTGTGGGCCGTCGACGGCGGGCTCGTCAACAACTTGCCGCTCGGGGACGCCCTCGACCGGATCTTCGAGCAGGGCTCGGAGACCGAGGTGCGCCGGGTCGTCCTCTACGTGAGCCCCACCCCGGGCACCGTGGCCAACCCCGGTGAGTTGCCCGGCACCGAGCCCTCGGTCGTCACGAGCGTCATGTCGGTCCTCAACGCCCCACGGGCCGAAAGCGTCGGCCGCGACGTCACCGCGATCGCCGAACACAACCGGGCCGTGAGCCGGCAGCGCGCCGCGCGCTGCGCGATCCCGCAACTGGTGCACGGGGCCAACGGAGCGCCGGGAGACGCGCCCGCGCTGCCCGACCTGCCCGAGTCCGTGATGGCGACCTACCGGCGGCGGCGGGCCCAGGAATCGGTGGACCGCACCCTCAGTCGTCTCGAACTCGTACTTTCCAGCCTCGATGACCCCCCGAACATCGACCGGATCAGTTGGCGCCAGGCCTGGTTGGCGGCCCGGTCCCGCCCGGAGTTTCTGCCGGCGCGCCTGCCCACCGCGGACGAGGTCATGGTCGGCGACTGGCAGTGGGGCATTTCGCCCATCGAACTCGCGGTCTCCACCGTCCTTGGCCTGTTCAGCCGCACCCTCGCCCTGCCCGTCGCGCCACCCGAGCCGGCGTCGCCGCTGGCCGCGCGTGTGGCCGAGGCGCGCCGCGCGCTGCTCGGCCTCAAGGACGACGTGCATGCGGTGCGGGCGGAGTTGTCGGCCTGGCGGGCCCGGGATTACGCCTATTGGACCACCGTTTTCGACGGGCTCGTGGCGGCCTTGGCGACCGACACCCTGGACGTGCGGGAGGCGGCATACGACGGGTATGCCGCCTGGCCCGGTGCCGGGCGCGACGCCGCGATGCAGGCCCTGTGGGGTTTGATGCGGCGGGTGGCCGAACTCCTCGTCGCCGCCGGGGAACCGCTGGCGACGCTGCTCGCCGGGGCCGGGGTGACGCTGCGGCCCGGCGTCGACGCCCCGACCTGGCGCAACGCCCGCGAGGAGCAGGACCTGCAGACTCACGCCGACGCCGAAGACATCGCCAGCGAGTACCGCGCGGTGGCCGCGGTGTCGGACGTGCCGGCGACGGTGGTGGCGCTGCTGGCCAGCCACATCGTCCAGGTCGTCCTGCTCGGCGAGGTCGCCCCGCGCGAGCAGCCCGTCGAACTCATGCAACTCAGCTGGAACTCACCCGATCTGCTCACCGATCGCAAGCCCGAGGCCAAGATCGTCGGCAACGAGGCCGCGCGGCTCGGCGCGTTCCTGTTGCCGGCGTGGCGGGCCAACGACTACCTCTGGGGGCAACTCGACGCCGCCCCACGCCTGGTCGGGATGCTGCTCGACCCCCGTCGCCTCTCGCAACTGGGACTGACTCGGTCCGAGGTGCGTGAGGCCCTCGGGGTTCCCGCGCCGCCCGGGCCGCTCGACGCGATCGGTCACGAACTGGCCTACCTCGAGCCGGACAGCACGGCACCGATCCCGGCGGCGCTGCCGGCGTTGGTCGCCGAACTCGCCCGCCGTCGGCAAGCCGAGATCGCCCGCGCCGGTATGCCGCAGGTGCGCGCCGCGTTGGCCGAGACTCCCGCTCGGGGCGCCGAGTGGACTCCGGCCGCACGCGAATTCGCCGCGAACTACGACGCGCTCGTCGGGCCCTCCGGCGAGGTGCCGCACGAGGCCGTGTGCTCCCTTCTGGCCGAGATGCGCATCGGCGAGGAGAGCCTCGACGACTACCGGGACAGCGCGATGGTCGCGGGCTACCTGGCGCGGCTGCTCGGCACGAGCGGGGCTGTGGTGGGCCAGATCGACGGTGGTCCTCGCCTGTTGGTCCGCTCGGCGAGTGCGGCCCTACGCGTGGTGTCGCGCCTGTTCGCCATCCGCGCCTGGCGCCGCCGCGGGCGCTCCTCCCGCGCGACCTGACCGGCCTTTAGGTGGGGGAGGCCCACCCGGCGCCGTGCAGGCGCGCCACGCCGTCGAGGATGACGTCGAGGGCGAACTCGAACTCGAAGTCCTCGTCGCACCCCGCGCCCGGGCGGCGCGCCTGGGCGTCGGCCGTGATCGCGAGGATGCCGGGGTAGTCGGCGGGGTCAGGGGGCGCGGCGGCGCGACGACGGGCGGTGGCGCTCGCCGTGGCCGGTGGGTCGCCGGTGAACAGTTCCGGGCTGAAGCCCCAGATCCGATTGCCGAGCAGGTGCATGACGTGGTGGGTCAGGTCGGGACTGAAACCGGCCCGCAGGAAGACCTGGCTGACGCGCTCCATGTGCGCGAGCACCGCCGTCGTCCGTCGGGTCCGTGACTCGATCGCCCGTCGCGCCCAGGGATGACCGGAGACGACGAGCCGGGCCCGATGCGCCAGCGCGTGGACCTCGACGCGCCAGTTGGGGCCGGCTTCATGGGGGAGGGCAGGTCCGGCGGCGTCCCGACCGGGCTGCCCCGGTCCGCCGGCCTCGTCGTGCATATCGCCGATGAGGGTGTCGACCATGCCGTCGAGGAGGTCTTCCTTGGTGGCCACGTGTTTGTACAAGGCCATGGGGACCACGCCGAGGTGATCGGCGAGGCGGCGCATGGTCACCGCGTCGAGGCCGTCGGTGTCGGCGAGGTCGATCGCGGCCCGCAGCACCCGGGGACGGTTGAGCGGCGCGCGGGGGGCGGACGGCATACGACTCCCAACTCGATGGTGTGCGACTTGACGAGGTGTACAGCGTACGCCTACGGTGACCGAACGCCAAGGTGTACGCCGTACACCCATGCAGCAACGACAGGAGTTCTCATGTCCCCACGACGCCGCTTCGCCATCGGCGCGGCCGTCCTCTACCTGATCACCTGGGTCACCTCGGTGGCTGCGCTGCCGCTCTACGGCGGGTCCGCGGCCGACGCCACGGCCCCTCTTGCCGAGCGTGGATCGGTCCTGACCGCAGCGCTCCTCGAGGTCGTCCTCGCGGTCGCGGTCGTCGGCACCGCGGTGGCCCTCTACCCCCTGTTGCGTCCGCACGGAGCCGGCGCCGCCGTCGGGTATGCCGCGCTGCGCACCCTGGAGGCGTCGGTGATCCTGCTCGGCGTGGTCGCCATCCTGCCGGCCGTGGCCCGCCCCGCGCTGGCCGCCAGCCCCGGTCTCGATCAGGGGGTAACCGAGGCGTTGCACCTCGTCCACGACTGGACGTTCGTCATCGGTCCTGGGCTGATCAACCCCGTCAATGCCGTCGTGCTCGCCACCTTCTTGTGGCGCCGGCGCCTCGTGCCCCGGGTCGTGCCGCTGCTCGGGCTGGTCGGGAGCGTCCTCGTGGCCGGGATGAATGTGGCCGTCCTGTTCGGGGTGGCCAGCGCCCAACCGTTGCTCGCCATGCCGCTGTTCGCGTGGGAGATCGGCCTTGCGGCCACGCTCGTGTGGCGCGGCATCCCGCAGGCCCTCGACGCTGCGCCTCGGCGCGCGCTCGCGCCCCGCATGTCATGACCCGGGCCCGAGTCGAGGCGACCAGCCTGCTCGTCGTGACGGCGCTCCTCGTCGCGGCGGTGGTCCTGGTGCCCTGGCCACTCGCGGCCTGGGCCACCGGGACCACCTGGGCCGGCCCGGATTCCCTGGCGCACGCCGTCGGCGAGGGACTGCTGAGCGACGTTCGGCACGGCATACCGACCCCGGGTCGCGGTGAGTCCGCGCTCACCGCGCCGACGCAGTTCTGGCGAGGGTTCCATCTCGTCAAGGCGGTGCTCGGGGCCGCGCTCCTCGGCGTCGCGGTGCTCGCCACGATGGGCAGCGGACGCCGGAACGGGGTTTTGGTCCGTCGCGTGCGGCGGCTGGCCGGAGCCGGCCTGGCGGCGATCGCGCTCGTCGTAACGCTCGCCAACATCCAGGGGGCAATGACACCGCTGGCCTCGGTGCTGTCGTTGCTCCCCGACGACCCGGACTCGACCACGCTCCGCCTCGTCGTGCCGGCGCTGCGCGCCGACCTCGAGGACGGGGCAGCAGGCCCGCTCACGGTCGCCTTGCTGCGCGACTTCTCGACCTACCACCTGGTGTTGGCCGTACTCGCCGGGATGACCGCGCTCGGGCTCGCGGCGCTGGGTGTGACCGGTTGGCGTCGGGCACGCCTCGTGGCCGGGTTCCTCGTCGGCGGCGCAGTGGGCGCGGCTGTGGTCGCGGCCGCCAATGTCGGAACCGCCCTCGATCCGGGGCCGGCCCTCGACGCCTTCCTGCGCGGCATACCCCTTGGTTAGTCAGGACCCGAAGCGCGGCGAGACCCCGTCGGAGGGGAGCCGTAAGGTGACCTCGACAGCCCGAGCGCGGCACCCGGGAGCAACCGAAGGGAGACAACGGTGAGCGAGCAGCGACACGCGGGGATGGGGGCGCTACCGCACGACGGCGGCACCGCGTTTCGGGTGTGGGCCCCGCACGCGGACTCGGTCGCGGTCGCCGGCGACTTCAACGAGTGGGACGCGAGCGCCGCTCCGATGGAGTCCGAGGGCAACGGCTATTGGTATGCCGACCTGCCCGGTGCCGCGGTCGGGCACGGCTACAAGTTCGCCATCGTCAACGGCGACCAGGAGTTGACGCGCATCGACCCCTACGCCCGGTAGGTGACCAACTCGGTCGGACACGGCATCATCTACGACCACGGCGCCTTCGACTGGGAGGGCGACGATTTCCACCTCGCCGGGCACCACGAACTCGTCATCTACGAACTGCACATCGGGTCCTTCTACACGCGCACCGACGAGGTCGGCACCCTCGAGTTGGCCATGGACAAGTTCGACCACCTCGTGCGCCTCGGCGTCAACGTCGTCCAGGTCATGCCGATCGCGGAGTTCGCCGGCGACTACTCGTGGGGCTACAACCCGGCGCACATCTTCGCCGTCGAATCGGCCTACGGCGGCCCCGATGCCTTCAAGACCTTCGTCAAGGAAGCCCACCGACGTGGTCTGGCCGTCGTCCTCGACGTCGTCTACAACCACTTCGGGCCCAGCGACCTCGACCTGTGGCAGTTCGACGGGTGGAGCGAGAACGACAAGGGCGGCATCTACTTCTACAACGACGCCCGGTCGGTCACCCCGTGGGGCGACACCCGCCCCGACTACGGGCGTGAAGAGGTGCGCCGCTTCATCCACGACAACGCGATGATGTGGCTGCACGACTACCACGTCGACGGCCTGCGCTAAGCCTCGATCCGTGGGTCGGCCTTGAGTGTGGTGGGTGAACACGGCGTGGTGGGTGTGGAAGTGCCTTCTGGGGCAGGAGAATCGGGAGTGTTGAGATCCTGATCGCTCGGAAACCCAGAAGGCACTGAAAGTGAAACTACCGCACGCGTGGTCTACTGCGACGCCGATCTTCGATGATGAGCATCTCGTGTCGTGCGCTGGCCTGGCGCCGGTGATGGCGTTGAGTGAGCAGGCTGGCTTGTCCGAGTTGGTCAAGGAGCGCGTCTTGCTCGACTCGGTGCGGGTGGCCTCGGCGGGGGTGAACCCGGCCGGGAAGATCACCACGATCGTCGCCGGAATGGCTGCCGGCGCGGACAGCATTGATGGCCTGCAGGTAGTCCGCTCGGGCGGGATGAAGAGGATGTTCGGCGGCGTGTACGCGCCGGCCACATTGGGTCAGTTCCTTCGCGAGTTCACTCACGGCCATAGTCTGCAGTTGGCTTCGGTACTTCGCGGGCATTTGGTCAACCTCGCTGAACGCACGGAGGTGCTGGCTGGGATCGAGGAGCAGGCTTATGTCGATATCGACTCGCTGCTGCGGCCGGTGTTCGGACACGCCAAGCAGGGCGCCAGCTACGGGCATACCAAGATCGCTGGCAAGCAAGTGCTTCGCAAGGGGCTCTCTCCGTTGGCGACCACGATCAGCACCTCACGCTCGGCACCGGTGATCGCTGGGATCCGGCTGCGGGCTGGGAAGGCCGGGTCCGGCAAGGGTGCCGCCTCGATGGTCGCTGAGGCGGTCCGCCTGGCCCGGGCGGCGGGCGCAGTGGGGTCAATCCTGGTCCGTGGTGACTCGGCATACGGCAATAGTGATGTCGTTGCCGCGTGCCTGAAGGCCAAGGTCAGTTTCTCCGTGGTGTTAGTCAAGAACCCGGCGGTGACCCGGGCCATGGCTTCGATTCCCGAGGACGCATGGAAACCGGTGCGCTACCCCGGCGCTGTCATCGATCCCGATACCGGGGAACTGATCAGTGACGCGCAGGTCGCCGAGACCACCTTCACCGCGTTCGCCTCGACAAAACAGCCGGTCACCGCCCGGCTCGTGGTGCGCCGGGTCCGGGACCGAGCCAAACTGCAGGAACTGTTCCCGCTCTGGCGATATCACCCGTTCCTGACCAACTCCTCCGAGCCGACCGCGGCCGCGGACATCACCCACCGTCAGCACGCCATCATCGAGACCGTGTTCGCCGACCTGATCGACGGCCCCCTGGCCCACATGCCCTCGGGCCGGTTTGCGGCCAACAGCGCCTGGGCGATCTGCGCAGCGATCACCCACAACCTGCTCCGCGCCGCAGACACCCTCGACCCAGACCGCCCGGCCCCCGCCCGAGGAGCAACCCTGCGACGACAGATCGTCAACGTCCCCGCACGACTTGCCTGGCCACAACGCCGCCCCGTGCTCCACCTGCCCCAGCACTGGCCCTGGTCGAAGCGATGGCTCGCCATCTGGACCGCCGTCTTCACCCCACCAGCCCAAGCACCGCCCCGCACCACCTGACCCACCCACCGCCACACAGGCCCAACCAAAAAACCACCGTGGAAAAGCTGGGCAGACCAGCAGATCACTCACACCCTCAACCAGGCACAGACCACCCACACCCCAACAGCCTCAACTCCAAGCAGGCTCCACGGATCGAGGCTAAGACATGACCCCCTATATCCGCAGCGTCAACGCCTCGGGGCGTGACCTGCCCGAGGGCTGGGAGCTCATGCGCTGGGTCAACACCTCGGTCCGCGAGCAATACCCCGGGCGCATCCTCATCGCCGAGGACATGCACAAGGACCCGTCCATCACCCAGGTCGACAATGACGGCGCGGCGTTCCACGCCCAGTGGGATGGCGCCTTCGTCCACCCGGTGCGCGACGCGGTCATCGCCCGCGAAGACGACTGGCGGTCCATGCCCGCGGTCGCCGACGCGGTGACGACGGTCTACAACGCCGATGCCTTCCAGCGGGTCATCTACACCGAAAGCCACGACGAGGTCGCCAACGGCCAGGCCCGGGTCGTCTCCGAGGTCCACGCCGACGACCCAACCGGCTGGTTCGCCCAGAAGCGCTCGACGGTGGGCGCGGCCCTGGCGCTGACCGCACCCGGCATCCCCATGCTCTTCCAGGGGCAGGAGTTCCTCCAGGGCGAGTGGTTCCGCGACGACGTCCCGGTCGACTGGGATCTCAGCGAGGACCACCACGGCATCGTGCGCCTCTACCGCGACCTCATCCGGTTGCGCCGCAACTGGCGCGACTCCACGCGGGGCCTGTCCGGGCACGGCGTCGCGGTCACACACCTCGATGACGAGGCCAACCTGCTCGCCTTCCACCGGTGGGCCGACGGCGGCCCGGGCGACTCGACCGTCGTGGTCGTCAACCTCGCCAATGCGGCCCTCGAGGACTACCGGATCGGTATGCCGTCCGCGGGTTTGTGGCGTCTCGAACTCAACAGCGACGCTCGCATCTACAGCGACGACTTCGGTGACTTCGTCTCGACGGACACCGAGGCCGACGGCGAGGGCCTCGGCGGTCAGCCGGTGAGCGCGCTCATCTCCATCGCCCCCTACAGCGTCCTCATCTACTCGCTCGTCCCCTGACCGGTCCCTGACGGGTCGGCGCCGGTGAGCATCGCCGCCAGCGCCGGCACGTCGGCGAGCCCGCGCAACACGTCGTTGAGGTGGGTGCAGGTGCTCGGCCCGAAGAAGTCGAGCGACACCGACTCCCGCAACCCCCTTGCGGGACTGCCGATCACCCGGGAGGCGGTGCCCGCGGCATACGGGCACTCCAGGTGCGGCAACACGTGCGGGGTGGCGCGGCAGCCGGTCACGGTGCCGTCGCCGTCGACGCTGACGGTCGCGGTGTACTCGTGGAGCACGCGCACCTGCCCGTCCGGATCGGCGAACGTGTCGCGGAACCCCACGTCGGCGCGGGCGTCGCTTCCAACCCGCCAGACATCGAGGCGCCGGAACCGGCGCATCGCCCCCGGGGGCAGGTCGGGGAGGGTATGCCGGCCGGCCGGATCGTCGTCCCAGGCGGGGGCCGGGGGGTTCCACACCGGCGGCGGCGGGGCGCCCTCGCTCTGGAGTCGGTGGACGGCATCGGACTCCGAGGCCCACCCGATGCAGACGTCGAGCCGGCGGGCGACCGGGGCGGTGGGGGTTTCCTTGGGGCGGGTGAAGCCGCTGATGATGAGCGCGCCAGGGACATCGTCAAGGAGTTGGTGGAGCGCGGAGCCGGCGTCGTAGTCGGCGCGCAGCGTGCGCCACACCGCGGTGCGAAACCCGATCGCGGCGCCCCGGCCGACGAGCGGGGTGAGGTCGTGGGGGTGCCCGATCGCGGTGCGCACCTTGCGGTCGGGGCCGATGATCAGTTGGGTAAGTGCCGAACCGAGCACGCGTGTGCCGCCGCCGGAGTCGGTGAACAGGTCGCGGGCCCGGCCGCGCAGGGTCAACTCGGTGGGCGCCGCGGTGAGAGGCTGCCCGGGCCCGCGGGTCGCCAGGATGTCGACGCTCGTCGTGCGGCGCACCGACCCCGGACGGCGCGTCGGCAGGGTGGCCGTGGGGCCGGGTTGGTCCGCGGGCCGCAGCGTGGGGTCCGCGGGGATCAGCATGGCGGCCAGCCTATGTCGACGTCGCCGTGCGCGTCGGTGGGTGTGCTCGACACGGCATACGGTGACGGGGAGCTCGTGGCTGACCCGGCGGGCGTTGGTGGCGGTGAGGAGGTCGATCGGCTGATGCGACTGCGTGTCGATCGCGATCAGCGTGGTGTGTTTGGGCGGCTGCCAACAGATGACTAGTCCGAATATTCCTGAGCCCCAAGGGAGATCACGTGGAGCGGAGTTCGTGCCGGCCGTGCATGGGCGGGGGCGCCCGATGCGGCGAGAGACTCGGTTTGTGCTCAGGACGGATCGCACCATGGCCAGGGTGTTGCGTCCGTGAGAGGTGCAGCAAGCATGTGATCCGTGTCCCTGGGAGGCGGGGCCATCCCCTATCTAACTAGTCACTAGGTGATGATTTCCTCCTCAACTACCCCATAATTGTAAAGCGTTGGCAAATTCTCAGGTCCTGAGTCCTACGTTCGCCGGTGCACGGGTCTGCCCAACGGAGGGCAGCCCTTGGGTGCCGGGTTGGCGGAGGAGTGCATATGTCCAGCGAGGGTCGCAGCGTCAGGCGCGTAGGACGGGCCGGTGGCCGGGTGGTCTGGTCATGGGGTCGAGAGGCGCGCGGCTCGTGGCTGGCGCGGCTCGTCACCGCGGTCATGGCGGCGGCGTTGGCCGTGTTGGGTGTGGCCGTCCCCGCGCACGCTGCTGGTAGTCCAGACATCGCCAAAGCCTTGGACGCTACTCAAGGCGCTGGCTACACGGCCCCGTCAACGTTCGCCGTTGGCGCTCTCGTGCGGTACCGGCTCACGCTCACGTGCTCATCCAACACGACGGACTGTGGTGCTTCGACGATGAGCGATGTCCTGAACTCGGGCTTGACCCCGGTGCAGGTCGTCCTGCCGACGGCAAGCACCGACGGCACGCCTTTGTCCTTCCCCCTCAGCCAGTCGATTTCCGGGCAGACGATGACCGTCACACTCGGGTCGGCCGCCAAGCCCTGGCCGGACGGCAACTCCCTCGAGGTGGTCGTCGTCGCCAAGGTGAACGGCACGGTGACCGGCACGATCCCCAACAGTGCGACGCTCGAGGCCAGTGGCGGCACCGTCACCTCTCCGATTGTCGACATCACGGTCCCGAAGCCCACGCCCAACTGGCTGCTCCAGAAGGGGGCCACGCCCAGCCAGATCGCTCCGGGCGAGACGGTGAAATACGGGATCCGCTTTGCGAACCCCAATACGCTGGGCAACGTGGTCGTCACGGGGGGGACTCTCGTGGACACCTTCCCCGCGGGAGTGGTCGTGCTGAAGAACGGGGTTGCTATTCCTGACGGCGGTACCACGGCGGAAGGGGGAGTGGTCGACTACACCAGCCACACCATCACGTGGACGGTGCCTCGTCTGGACCCAACCAACGCCAACTGCGGTACTTCCCCGTGTGTGAACACGAGTTGGTACCCGGCACAGGTCGAGATGAAGTTCCCAGCCGAGCTGTTCGCGGCGGGCACGACCCAAACCAACTCCGTGACGAGCACGGTCAACTACGCGGACGGCACGACCGGCACCCTGACGGCCAAGGCCGACGTCAAGATTGTCGCTCCCAGCTACAATCCTGGCTTTTCCAAGGGCGGTCCGAGCGCGCTGGTTCCGGGGGAAAGTTTCGTCTACGCCATGCGGGCCACCAACAACGGCAACGCCACGGGTTCCAACTGGACGGTCACCGACCGGCTACCCACGGGACTGAGTGGCCTGACGCTGACCCGCGTGTACGGGCCGATCTGGAACAACTCCACCGGCGTTCCGGACTCGGTCGTGACCTATGAATGGTCGGCCGACGGCACCACGTGGACGACCTTCTTCACGTACAACCCTGGCGGTGCGTTCCCGGACACCCCGGTCCCGACGTCCGCACGATTCGTGCGTGCGACGGCGGCCTCGATGGCCCCCAACGCGTGGTTCGACATCCATTTCAAGGCCACTGCTGCCTCCGATCTGACCCCTGGCGCGACGCTGCAGAACTGTGCCCAACTCACCGGCACGGGTGTTCCCGCCCCCGTCAACTCGTGCACGACGGCGACGGTGCAGGCTCCCTATACCACTCTGCGGATGTCCAAGGGGCACATCTTCGTCAACGACCCTGGAGCGACCTCTATGGCGCCCGGTGACACCTTTGGGTATTGGCTTGCCTTTTCGCGTGAAAATGGCTCACCTCTGGTCAACACGGACCTCGTCGATGTGCTGCCCAAGGCGTTCGAGTACGTGTCCACGGGCACCTTCTATACGGCTCCGCCCGGATCTCCCAGATTCGGGGTCTATGGCACCGTGAGCGATACCACGACGGGCAATGCCCTCACGCCGACCATCACAAACAATGCTGATGGCACCCAGACGTTGTTGTGGCCGAAGTTGACGTTGCCGGCGTCGGTCCAGGACGGCACCGTCGCCTATGGTGTGTACTTCACCGTGCGGGTCCGCCCGGGCGCGGCGGTCGCCAATTACACGAACAACGCGCAGGTCAACAACACCGTCACGTCGATGACGAAGTGCTTGTGGACTAGCGCGACGGACACCAAGGATCTCAACGCCAACGGCTCGACAACGGAGACGGTGTGCTCGGCGGCGGACGTGGTGCAGGTGCGAGACGCCGCGCGCGCCGATGTCCTGAAGTGGGTTAAGGGGGACGTGGGCCTCAATGCGCTTGAGACCACGGGTCTGCCTAGTTCGACCTGTCCTGACCTGAACGGTTATACCCGCTACCCCTGCGTTTCGCAGGTCACGCGCGGTGGGAAGTTTGACTATCTTTTCGAGCACGTGAACACGGGTAACGTCCCGCTGACGAACTTCGTGATGTATGACATTTTGCCGCATGTGGGCGATGTCGGGGTTAATCAGGTGCTTGCTACCAGTACTCGCGGTACCAAGTGGGATCCGGTGATGACTGGTCCGGTGACCTTCGACGCATCAACGGTGCCGGCTGGTGCGAGCCCGCAGGTGATGTACAGCCTGTCTTACGACCCGTGTCGTCCGGAGTTGGCGCAGGGCGCCCCGGGTACGAATTGGCAGGGTGCTGCGTGTGACTCTCCCGAGGGTGGCACGAATGCTCAGAACACCTGGTACACCGCGGACCAGATCACGGACTGGAGCACGGTCAAGTCGTTCAAGGTCAAGTTGTTCCAGGGTGTCAAGGACACGGCCTCGGGTTGGCAGCCGGCGGCGACGATCACTGCGCATGTGCCGATGAAGGCCCCGGTCTCGGCCTCGGAGTCGTCCTTGTCGCCGCTTAATTTGTCGGTGGCGTGGAACTCGATGGCGCATCAGGAGGCGCGGCTTAACTCGGATGGCACCACCGCGCCGCTGTTGTCGGCTGCTCCTCGCAAGGTCGGCGTCATTGTGCCGTTCCCGGGGGTGTCGGTTGGTGATTATGTGTGGGTGGATGCTAATCGTGATGGGTTGCAGTCTCCTGGTGAGCCTGGTTTGCCGGGTGTGACGGTGAATTTGAAGGATGCGTCGGGGGCGTCGGTGCAGTCGACGACGACCGATAAGAATGGGTATTACTCGTTCCGGTTCCTTCTGCCTGGTGCTCAGTACACGATCGAGTTTGTTGCACCCAGTGGTGCGACGTTTACGACGGTGAATGCTGGTGGGGTGACGAGTAATGACCCGGTGGCGGATAACGGCGCCACGCCTTTGGATGGGACCACTGGTGGTGATTCGGATGCGGTT
>Ga0116175_1000256_pt1 | contig 38666 bp, 29 predicted proteins | sample AD_UKC125_MetaG_FD_89802 | JGI IMG/M metagenome (GOLD analysis project Ga0116175, IMG submission 89802) | Active sludge microbial communities of municipal wastewater-treating anaerobic digesters from USA - AD_UKC125_MetaG | ecosystem: Engineered > Bioreactor > Anaerobic > Digestate | place: USA... | reverse complement strand
TGCAGCAGTGCGGCCGCCAGGAGGATGACCGGCACGCTGCCGAAGGTCGTGACGAAGATGGCGTCGCGGGTGAGGAAAATGGCCTTCTCGTAGCGCAGGGCGTAGGTGAAGATGTTCTGCGCCGTCGGCAGCGCCGCCATGACGACCGACACGAGCACGCCATGACCGCGAATTCCCAGCGCCAACGCCAGCAGGCCCGCGACGGCCGGTTGCACGACGAGCTTGAGGGCTGCGAGGAAGCCCAGCCGGCCGAACTGCTCCCCCGGTCGCTGGCCCAGCCGCAGCGAGATGCCGAAGGCGACGAGCATCCCCGGCACCGCGAGGTTGCCGATGAGAGTGAGCGGAGCCAGGGCCACCTCGGGGATCTGATAGCCGGTCAGTGAGACCACCAGACCGAGCAGCGCGCCGACTGTGATCGGGTTACGAAAGAGACCGGTCAGCCGCGCGACGAGGCCCGGTTTGGCGCCCTCCAGCTGCGAGTCGAGAATCGTCATGCTGATCGGTGTGAAGAGCAGCAATTGCACGAGCAGCAGCGGCGCCGAGTGGGTCGCATCGCCGAGCACGTAGATCGCGATGGGGATGCCGAGGTTGGCCGAATTGACATAGCCCGCCGAGAGCGCTGCCATGACCGACTCCGACAGGCCGGCCCGCCAGCGGCGACGCGAGACGGCATACGCGATCGCCATGACCGTCAGGGCGCTGCCGAGCGCGACGAGCAGTTGCGGCGACAGGACCGCCGACACCGGCGCCTTGGCCAAGATGACCAGCAGCAGCGCCGGGGACGCGACGAAGAAGGCGAGGTCGGCGAGGATGCGCTGGGCGGCCAGGTCGAGGACCCGGCGGTCGGCGAGCACCCACCCCACGGCGACGACGGCCGAGATCGTCACGAATCCCTGCAGCGCGCCGAGCACGCCCCGATCCTGCCACTGCCGCGCTCCGGTATGCCGTCCGGTCCAGCATGCGCTCGGGCGTCCTGCGCGAGCGATCGCCGCCGGACGAGGAAATCAGGGTGAGGGTGTCAGTGCCAGAGGTTAGGGTCACCTAATGCCGATGATCGAAGCACATGACCTGCGCAAGACCTACCGGGCCAACGGCGAGGACGTCCACGCCCTCGACGGCCTCAGCCTGCAGGTGCCCGAAGGCCGGGTGATCGGGCTGCTCGGGCCCAATGGCGCCGGCAAGACCACCGCGGTCAAGGTGCTGACGACTCTCATCCGGCCCGACTCAGGCACCGCCCGGGTCGCGGGCCTCGACGTGCTCACCCAGGCACGCGAGGTCAAACGGGTCATCGGGTCCAGCGGTCAATACGCCGCCGTCGACGAAAACCTCACCGGCTTGGAGAACCTCGAGATGGTGGGCCGGCTCTACCACCTGGGCACCCGCGCGGCTCGGGTGCGAGCCCGTGAGCTCATCGAGCTCTTCGACCTCGCCGAGGCGGGCGACCGGCCGGTGAAGGGCTTCTCGGGAGGCATGCGGCGGCGCATCGACCTGGCCGGAGCCCTCGTCATCGACCCGCAGGTCCTCTTCCTCGACGAACCGACGACCGGCCTCGACCCTCGTAGCCGGATCGCCCTCTGGGGGGTCATCAAGAGTCTCGTCGCGGGCGGCACCACCGTGCTGCTCACGACGCAGTACCTCGAAGAGGCCGACCACCTCGCCGACAGCATCTACGTCATCGACCAGGGCCGAGTCATCGCCGAGGGCACTTCTGACGAGCTCAAGGCCCAGATCGGCGGCCACCGGATCGCTCTTGCGCTCGTCGACTCCGCCGACACCGGTGCGGCGCGCGAGATCCTCGCCCGACACGGCACCGGCCCGGTCACCGTCGACGACTCGGGCCGCTCGCTGGAGGTCCCGGTGCAACGGGGACCCAGCACTCTGGCCGCCGCCCTGGCCGAGTTGGGCCAGGCCGGAGTCGAATTGCACGACGCCGGCATCCGCCGCCCGACCCTTGACGATGTCTTCCTTACCCTCACCGGCCACCTGGCCCAAGCGTCACCCGACCCCACCTCCCCCCAGATCGACGAGGCCGCCTCATGACCACCCAGCTGGCCCGGCATACCGACACCGCCCTCCCCCACGACCCCCGCACCGGTGGTCCGCGCTGGCGGCTGCTCAGCGACGCGTGGACGATCACGTGGCGCAACCTGCTGAAGTTCAAGCGCAGCCCCGACTACGTCGTCTTCGCGGTGCTGCAGCCGATCATGTTCGTGCTGCTGTTCAGCCAGGTCTACGGCGGCTCGATCCGCGTCGAGGGCACCAACTACACCGACTACCTCATGGCCGGCATCTTCGGCCAGACCGTGCTCTTCGGGGCGACCTTCTCCGGCTATGGCATGGCGCAAGACCTCAAGGACGGCATCATCGACCGCTTCCGCACCCTGCCGATGCACCCGGCGGCCGTGCTGCTCGGACGCACCGCCGCCGACCTCGCGCTCAACACCGTCTCGATGGTCATCATGATCCTCACCGGCCTGGTCGTGGGCTGGCGATTCCACGAGGGGATGCTCGCGTTCCTCGGTGGTGTCGCGCTGTTGCTGCTGTTCAGCTACGCCTTCAGCTGGGTCATGGCGCTCATCGGGATGATGGTCCGCACGCCGGAGGTCATCAACAATGCGTCGTTCATGATCCTGTTCCCCCTCACCTTCATCTCCAACGCCTTCGTCCAGGCGCAGAACCTGCCCGGGCCGTTGCAGGCCTTCGCCAACTGGAACCCGGTGTCCGCGCTGGTCCAGGCCGCCCGGTCGCTGTTCGGCAACCTCGGCCAGTCGCCGGTGTCGGACGCCTTGCCGATGCGCTATCCCATCGCGATGGTGCTCATCGGCTCGGTGCTCATGCTCGCGATCTTCGTGCCGCTGGCGGTGACTCGCTACACCCGCACCTCGCGCCGCTGACGTCGCCGACGGCTCGCCCGCACTGCCCAACTGCGCTGCCCAACTGCGCTGCCCAACGGCGGGCGTATGCCGGATGGCGGGTGCGGCCCATCCGACTGAGAGGATGGGCCCACCATGACCGCCAGCCACCCGGCATACCCGCTCGTCGACGCACTCGAGCAGGTGCGCCCCGAGGACCCCGACGGCCTGTATACCGCGTTCCTGGACTGGGTGGGCGGTTCCGGTCTGGAGCTCTATCCGCACCAGGACGAGGCGATCGTCGCCCTGCTCACCGGTGGGCACGTCATCCTCGCGACGCCGACCGGTTCGGGTAAGTCGCTGGTGGCGGTCGCGGGGCACGCCAAGGGACTGGTCGACGGACGGCGCAGCTTCTACACCGCCCCGATCAAGGCCCTAGTCAACGAGAGGTTCTTCGCGCTCTGCGATGCCTTCGGCCCGCAGCGGGTCGGCCTGCTCACCGGCGACGCGTCGGTCAACCCGCAGGCGCCGATCATCTGCTGCACCGCGGAGGTGCTGGCCAACATGGCGCTGCGCGAGGGCGCCAACGGCGCGGGGCTCGACGGCGTGGTCGTCATGGACGAGTTCCACTATTACGCCGATCCACAGCGCGGGTGGGCCTGGCAGGTGCCGTTGCTGGAACTCAGCCGGGCGCAGTTCGTGCTCATGTCGGCCACCCTCGGCGACATGTCGCGCATCGACGCCGACCTGCAGCGTCGCACCGGCCGCTCGGTGAGCGAGGTGACGAGTGTCGCTCGGCCGGTGCCGCTCACCTTCAGCTGGTCGGTCACTTCGCTGGCCGAAACCCTCGAGGAGATCGTCAGCACCAGGCGGGCGCCGGTCTATGTCGTCCAACCGTCGCAGGCCGCGGCCGCCGAGCAGGCCGCCTCGCTGAAGAGCCTCCCCTTGCTGAGCGCCACCGAGAAGGCCGCAGTCGCCGACCGGTTGGCCGGGGTCCGGTTCGCGGCGGGGTTCGGTCGGGTGCTCGGCGGGTTGCTGCGCCGCGGCATCGGCGTGCACCACGCGGGGATGCTGCCGCGCTATCGCCGCCTGGTCGAGCAGCTGGCCCAGGCCGGTCTGGTCAAGGTGGTCTGCGGCACCGACACCCTCGGGGTCGGCATCAACGTGCCGATCCGCACCGTTCTGCTCACCCAGTTGACGAAGTTCGACGGCCACCGCGAACGACTACTCAAGGCTCGCGAGTTCCACCAGATCGCCGGGCGAGCCGGCCGAGCCGGGTTCGACACCCTCGGCGAGGTCGTCGTCCAGGCCCCCGACCACGTCATCGAGAACGCCCGTCGGCTGGCCAAGGCGGGCGACGACCCGGTCAAGGTCAAGCGGGTGCAGCGCGTCAAACCCGCTGCCGGACAGATCGTCTGGAGCGAGGCGACCTTCGATCGGCTCGTCGCGGCCGCTCCGGAGGCGTTGGTGTCCCGGATGCGAGTCGATGACGCGATGATCATCAACGTCGTGGCCCGCCCGGGTGACCCGGTGCGGGCTCTGTCGCGGCTCACGCGCGACAACCACGAGGACCCGACGGCGCAGGCGCGGCTGGCCCGGCGAGCCATCCGGCTGGGCCGTAGCCTGCTCGATGCCGGTGTGCTGCAACGTCTTCCGCAGCACGACGAAACCGGGCGCACCCTCGCGCTCACCGTCGAGCTGCCCGATGACTTCGCCCTCAACCAGCCGTTGGCACAATTCGCCCTCGCCGCCCTCGACGTGCTCGACCCCGACGCGCCGAGCTACGCCCTCGATGTCATCTCGGTCGTCGAAGCAGTCCTGGACAACCCCAAGCCGGTCCTGCTGGCCCAGCAATGGGCCGCCCGCGGCGAGGCCGTCGCCGACATGAAGGCCGACGGTATCGATTACGAAGAGCGGATGGAGCTGCTCGAGGAGGTGACCTGGCCGCGCCCACTGGCCGAGCTGCTCGACGCGACGTACACGGCATACCGGCACACCCACCCCTGGCTCGGTGAGGACGCGCTGGCACCCAAGTCGATCGTCCGTGAGATGTGGGAACAGGCAATGAGTTTCACCGACCTGGTGAGCCGTTACGGCCTGAGCCGCTCCGAGGGTGTGGTGCTGCGCTATCTGTCCGACGCCTACCGCACCCTGCGCCAGACCGTGCCCACCGGCTATCGCAACCCCCAGCTCGACGAGGTCATCGAGTGGCTCGGCGAGACGATCCGCCAGACCGACTCCTCACTCGTCGACGAGTGGGAGGCGCTCGCCACCCCCGGCGCGACCCACTCACGCGAGCCGAGCGAAGCCCCCCGGCCGCCGCGGCCGTTGTCGGCCAATGTTCAGGCGCTGCAGACCATGGTGCGCCGCGCGATGTGGCGACGCGTCGAACTCGCCGCTCGTGACGACGTCGCCGGCCTCGCTGCGCTGGAGCGGGCCGCCGCAGACCTCACCGATCCGCCCAGCCAGGTCGTCATGACCAGGCAGGAGTGGGATGCCGCTCTGGATGCCTACTACGCCGAGCACGACGACGTCCGCACCGACGCCGACGCGCGGGGGCCGGCGCTGCTGGCGGTTGAGCGCGATGTCACCGAGTCACCCGACGGCGAGCCGGGGCGGTTCTGGCGGGTGCGGCAGACCCTGGCCGATCCGGCCGACCACCACGACTGGGTCATCGAGGCGCAGGTCGACCTCGACGCAACCGACGCGGTCGGCGAGCCGGTGATCACCACCCTGGCGCTCCGAGTGCTGTGAGAGTGCGACACCACGACTCGGTGCCGTCCCAAGACAGTCGTGAATCACCTTGTCGCACAACCCAGTTGGTCGAGCAGGAAGGACCACTCCCAGGCAATCTCGCGCCACATGTCGTATCGGCCCGAACGCCCGCCGTGCCCGGCATCCATCTCGGTGCGAAAGACGATCGGACGGCATACCTCGTCGTCGGTCACTCGGTCGCGCAGCCGCGCCACCCACTTGGCCGGCTCGGTCACGAGCACCCGAGTGTCGTGCCAGCTCGTGGTCACCAACAGCGCGGGGTAGTCGTCCGCAGTGACGTTCTCGTAGGGCGAATAGGACCGGATGAGCTCGTATGCCGTGGGGTCGCCCACCGGGTCCCCCCACTCCTCCTGCTCGGTGACCGTGAGCGGGAGGTCGAGATCGAGCATCGAGGTGAGCACGTCGACGAAGGGAACCTGTGCGTGCACGACCCGGAAGCGCGCCGGGTCGCGCTGCAGCGAGGCGGCCACGAGCAGGCCCCCGGCAGAACCTCCTTCGGCAGCAAGGCGACGCGGATCAACCCAGCCTGACTCACCGAGATGCTGAGCACAGGCGAGGAAGTCGGTGAAGGAGTTGGGCTTGTCGGCCAGCCGTCCGGCTTCGTACCAGTCCCAGCCCAGCTCGGTGCCACCCCGCACGTGGGCGATCGCGACCACGACTCCTCGATCCAGCAAGGACAGCCGGGCCACCGAGAAAGCCGGATCACTGGGTATGCCGTAGGCGCCATAGCCGGAGAGCAGGCCCGGCGCCGTGCCGTCCGGCTCCACGTCGGCCCGCCAGACCAGGCTGATCGGGATGCGTGCCCCATCGGGGGCTGTCGCCCACAGCCGCCGCTCCCGCAGCCGGGTCAAGTCGTATCCCCGCACGCGCCGCGACTTCAGCAGTGTGAACGACTGCGCCACGACGTCGTAGTCATAGACGGCAGGGGGCGCGGCGAGTGATTCCAGGACCACCTGCACCGTCGTCGAGGTGGGGTCAGGGGTGACCCCGGTCGCGACCACCACGGTCTCGCCCGCCACCGCGACATCGTGAGCCGGCCCGAAGCCGCCGGGGCCGCCGAAGCCACCGTCCGCCGTGATGGGGACGATCCGCAGCCCTGGCCGACCTCCGCTGCGCAATGAGAGGGAGACGAACGTGTCGAAGGCCTCCACGCCCTGGATGAGCTCGTCCGGGGCCGACCAGTCGAGATCAACCCACTCGTGCGAGTCAAGGCCTCCGGGCAGCGGTGCCCAACTCACCTGGAAGTTGGCTCGTGCGGCATTGTGAGTGATGAGCAAACCACCGGCATACGGCTCGACGTCGGCGAGCACCCCGTCGCGTCGCGGCACCACCGGCACGGGCGCTTGCGTCGGTACGGCTGCGTCCACGAGCCACACCCCGGTCGAGGTCTTCGACGACGCAGTGAGCAGGATCCATCGTTCGTCCTTGCTCGTCGACACACCGAGGAACATGCGTTCGTCGGGTTCGGCCAGCACGCAGACATCCGCGGACGCAGGGGTGCCCACCTCGTGCCGCCAGATCTCGTGCGATCGCCAACTGCGGTCAAGTCGGGTGTAGAAGACGTGTCGCGAGTCGGCCGACCAGGCCAGCCCTTCCCCGATTCCGTGGACCAAGGCGTCGACCTCGGCGCCGGTCTGGAGCTCCCGGATCACCAGGTCGTAGCGCTCCTGACCCGAGCGGTCCGACGAGAAGGCCAGCAGCCTGCCATCGGGAGACAGTTCGAGGTCACCCAGTGCGAAGAAGTCACTTCCGATCGCTTCGAGGTTCTCGTCAAGCAACACCTGTTCACCCTCAGGTGGCTCGCCCGCCACGAGCGTCGGCCGATGCGGGCTCAGCGCGACCGATAGCCGAGCGTGCACGGCATACCCGTGCCCTTCGACGGTGCGGCTGTAGTACCACCACTCCCGATAACGCACCGGCACACTGAGGTCGGTCTCGACCGTGCGAGAGCGGATCTCGTCGAAGATCTCCGTCCGCAGCGCTTGGAGGTGTGCGGTGCGGTGGTCGGCGTAGGCGTTCTCGTCCTGCAGGTATGCCGTGAGTCGCGGGTCCTCCCGGTCGGCCATCCACGCGAACTCGTCGACCCGTTCGTGGCCGTGGCGCGTCGTGACCACGGGGAACTGCGGTGCGCGGGGCGGCTTCACGCCGGCAAGCCTATGCGGGCTCGTCGGCCGACCCGGCGGCGGGCCAAGCCCCCGGCAGACGGCGGCTGACGAACCGGCGCGGTGCACCATCGATCGGGTCCCGAAAGGCGAGGACCTGAGCCACGAGCCCGAGCGGCGTGCTGAAGTCGTCGTCGGCGACGTCGTAGACCTGCGGGTAGAGCGGATCGCCAACGATGGGCAGGCCCAGCCACGACATCGTCACTCGCAACTGGTGGGTTCGCCCGGTGTGCGGGACCAGCCGATAGAGCCCGAATGGTATGCCGGCCGGTCCCGTCCACCGGCGCCGCAGCTCGATGTCGGTCACGGCGTTCGGTGCTCGGTCGGGCCGGATCCGCGCCTGCCATTGGCCGTGCGGTTTGTCGATGTGCACCGCCACCCGTTGGGGCAGCGTCACCGAGGGGTCGAGGCGGGCCACAGCGAGATACTCCTTGTGCACCTGCGCGCGAGCGAACAGCTGCTGATAGGCCCCACGCCAGCGCTGCTCGGTGGTGAGCAGCAGCACCCCACTGGTCAGGCGGTCCAACCGGTGGGCGGGGGTGAGCCGCGGCAGCCCGAGCTGCTCGCGCAGCCGGGTGACGACGGTCTGGCGCACGTGCATCCCGCGGGGCGTGGTGGCCAGGAACGGCGGCTTGTCGACGACGACGATGCGCTCGTCGTGGTGGAGCACCTCGACCTCGAAGGGCACCGGCACTTCGTCCGGCAGGTCGCGGTGGACCCACACGACCGAGCGCGGGACGAACGGCGCATCGGGAGCACACGGCATACCGTCGATCCCGACGAACGCACCGGCCGCGAGCATCGAGTCGATCCGCTCCGGACCCAGTGCCGGGATGCGTGCGACGAGGTGGTCGCGCAGGGTGAGCCATGGTCCCTCCTGCGGCATGCGCAGCCGCATCGCGTCGACCCCGTGCCGCTGCGGCAGTGGTGAGGCCGGGATGCCGCCGCGTGCCATGTGCTGCTCCTCCCCCGGCCTCGGGTCCGATCTACTCGGTCAGACCAGGCAGGCCGGACCGAGCAGCGCCTTGAGATCGCCGAAGAGCGCCGGCGAGGGGGTGACCCGGAAGGAGTCGTCCAGGCGCATGAGCACGGTCCGGTCGGGTTGGGTGAGGCGCACGTGCACCTCGGTGACCCCAGGGTGCTGCCCGAGCACCCGGCGCAACTCCTCGACCCGCCCGCCGGTGGCCTGACGCAGGGTCATCGCCACGACGACCGGGCCGCGTGGGCCTTCCTTGATGTCGGGCAGGGTGAGGTCCTGGGCGTAGATCGACATCGAGTCGTCGCGCAGGTTGACCCGGCCGCGCACCGCGACGACCGTGTCGGGTGCCAGCAGAGCCGCGACCTGGTTGTACATCTGCGGGAAGAACAAGCACTCGACCGCGCCGTCGAGATCCTCGACCGTGGCGATCGCCCAGAGGTCGCCCTTCTTGTTGCGTTTGAGCGCTAGCGACGTGACCAGTCCGGCGACGGTCACGGTGTCGCCGTCGCGGCGCCGCTCCTCGCCCATGAGCGTCGCGATGGCGGTGTCGGCATGAGCAGCAAGGACGTGTTCGATGCCGAAGAGCGGATGATCCGAGACGTAGAGCCCAAGCATCTCGCGCTCGAAGGTGAGCAACGTCTGCTTGTCCCACTCCAGCTCGGGGATGGTCGGCAGCGCCACGAGAGCCAGCGGTCCGGTGTCGTCGTCGCCGAAACCGAAATCGCCGAACAGCGAGTCCTGCCCGATGGCCTCCTGCTTCTTCTCTTCGGCGAGAGCATCGACATAGGCCTCGTGCACGCGCACCAGACCGGCACGACTGTGACCTAGCGAGTCGAATGCCCCCGACTTGACCAGCGACTCGATGGTGCGTTTGTTGAGCACGGTCGCCGGACACTTGCGCAGGAAGTCCTCGAAGGAGGTGAAACGCCCCTTCTCCGCGCGCGCGGCGACGATGCACTCGACGACGTTGCGCCCGACATTGCGCACCGCCTCGAGCCCGAAGCGGATGTCGCTGCCGACTGCGGCGAAGTGCCCGATCGAGGAGTTGACGTCGGGCGGGAGCACTCTGATGCCCATGTGGCGGCACTCGTTGAGATAGAGCGCCGACTTGTCCTTGTCGTCGCGCACGCTGGTGAGCAGGGCGGCCATGTATTCGGCCGGGTAGTTGGCTTTGAGGTATGCCGTCCAGTAGGACACCAGCCCGTATGCCGCGGTGTGCGACTTGTTGAAGGCGTAGTCCGAGAAGGGGACGAGGATCTCCCACAAGGCGCGGATCGCATCGGCGGAGTAGCCGTTGGCGCTCATGCCGGCCTCGAAGGGACCGAACTCGGCGTCGAGGATCTCCTTCTTCTTCTTGCCCATGGCCCGGCGCAGCATGTCGGCCTTGCCCAGGGAGTAGCCCGCGACCCGGCCGGCGATGTGTTGGACCTGCTCCTGGTAGATGATCAGGCCGTAGGTCGGCTCGAGGATGTCGGCCAGCGGCTCGGACAGCTCGGGGTGGATCGGCTGGATCTCCTGCTTTCCGGTCTTGCGCAAGGCGTAGTTGGTGTGGCTGTTGGCCCCCATCGGGCCGGGCCGGTAGAGCGCGAGGGCGGCCGAGATGTCCTCGAACGAGTCGGGTTGCATGAGCCGCAGCAGGGTGCGCATGCCGCCGCCGTCGAGCTGGAACACCCCGAGGGTGTCGGCCCGGGCCAGCAGCTCATAGGTCGCCGGGTCGTCGAGCGTCTTGGACAACTCGTCGAGGTCGACGTCGATGCCGCGGTTGGCCTTCACGTTGGCGATGGCGTCATCGAGGATGGTGAGGTTGCGCAGCCCGAGGAAGTCCATCTTGACCAGGCCGAGCTTCTCGCAGGACGGGTAGTCGAACTGCGTGATGATCTGGCCGTCCTGCAAGCGCCGCAGGATGGGGATGACATCGACGAGCGGCTCGCTGCTCATGATGACGCCGGCCGCATGGACGCCCCACTGCCGCTTCAACCCCTCCAGACCGCGGGCGGTCTCGACGACCTCGGCCAGGTGCGGCGCGCTCTCGACGAGCTCGCGGAACTCCTTGCCCTCGGCATACCGCTTGGACTCGGGGTTGTAGAGATCGGCCAGCGACACGCCCTTGCCCATGACGTCCGGGGGCATCGCCTTGGTGAGCGCCTCCCCGACGTTGAACGGGTGGTCCATGACCCGGGCTGCGTCCTTGACGGCCTGCTTGGCCTTGATGGTGCCGTAGGTGATGATCTGGGCGACCCGGTCTTCGCCGTATTTGGCGGTGACGTAGTTGATGACCTCGCCCCGCCGCCGCTCGTCGAAGTCGACATCGAAGTCGGGCATGGACGGACGCTCCGGGTTGAGGAAGCGCTCGAAGAGCAGGCCGTGCGGGATCGGGTCGAGGTCGGTGATGCCCATGGCGTAGGCGCACATCGACCCGGCGCCCGAGCCTCGTCCCGGACCGACTCGGATGCCCTGGTCTTTGGCCCAGTTGATGAAGTCGGCCACGACGAGGAAGTAGCCCGGGTAGCCCTTGGTGATGATGACGTCGGCCTCGAAGTCGGCGCGCTCCTGCACCTGCGCCGGTATGCCGTTCGGATAGCGCCTGCGCAGACCGCGCTGGACCTCCTTGACAAACCAGGTGGTCTCGGATTCCCCTGCGGGACAGGGGAATCGGGGCATGTATCGCCCCTCCTCCTCATGGAAGGACACCTCGCAGCGTGCGGCGACGAGCAGCGTGTTGTCGCAGGCTTCGGGTAGCTCCCGCCAGGTGTGACGCATCTCCTGCGCGCTCTGCAGGTAGTAGCCGGTGCCGTCGAAGGCGAAGCGGCCGGGGTCGTTGAGCTTGGACCCCGACTGCACGCACAGCAGCGCTGCGTGCGCGGTGGCGTCCTCGGGGTGGGTGTAATGCGAATCGTTGGTCGCCAGCAAGGGCAGGCGCAATTCCTTGGCCAGCCGCAACAGGTCCTTGATGGCCCGGCGCTCGATGTCGTTGCCGTGGTCCATGACCTCGCAGAAGTAGTTGTCCGCGCCGAAGATGTCGCGGTACTCCGCAGCGGCCGCCTTGGCCAGGTCGTACTGCCCGAGCCGCAGCCGGGTCTGGATCTCGCCGGAGGGGCATCCGGTCGTGGCGACGAGCCCGCCGCTGTAGCGCGCGAGCAACTCACGGTCGATGCGCGGCCATTTGGCGTAGACCTGGTCGAGCGAGGCCTGGGAATCGAGCTTGAACAGGTTGCGCAGGCCGGTGTTGTCCTGCGCGAGCAGGGTCATGTGGGTGTAGGCCCCGCTGCCGGAGACGTCGTCCTCGTCACGAATGCCCTGGGACCGCTTGTCACCCCACGAGACGCGCGACTTGTCGGTGCGGTGAGTGCCGGGTGTGACATAGGCCTCGACCCCGATGATCGGCTTGACGCCGGTGCCCTTGGCCTTGCGCCAGAACTCGTAGGCCCCGAAGACGTAGCCGTGATCGGTCGTCGCCAGCGCCGGCATCCCCAGCTCGGCCGCCTTGGCGAACAGATCCCCGATCCGCGCAGCGCCGTCGAGCATGGAGTATTCGGTGTGGACGTGCAGGTGCACGAAACTCTCGTCCGGCGACGGCGCACCGGCGCCTGACGAGGCGAGGGGGCTGACTGGGGAAGGCATCGCGAGTGAGTCTAGGCCCGCCCACCGACCCCCACCGGGCGTGTCGCGCCGGCCAGTCGCGGTGGGCGAGACTCTCCCCCGCTGCCCGTATGCCGTGCGGTCGCCGGAGGGCCCCGCGCGGTCTGGCGCACCGACTCAGTGGTCGGCGGCAAGCACCTCGAGGGCGTGGTCGAGATCAGCGGGGTATGGGCTGGTGAAGGTGACCCACTCCCCCGTGCCGGGATGCTCGAAACCGAGCCCGACGGCGTGCAGCCATTGCCGCTCCAGGCCGAGCCTGGCGGCCAGCCGCGGGTCGCCCCCGTAGAGCGGGTCGCCGCAGCAGGAGTGCCGCACGGCGGCCATGTGCACCCGGATCTGATGGGTGCGGCCGGTCTCCAAGCCGATCTCCAGCAGCGACGCCGCCCGGAATGCCTCGATCACCTCGTAGTGCGTGATCGCGGGCTTGCCTCGCTCGCTCACTGTGAACTTGTAGTCGTGACCGGGATGCCGTCCGATCGGCGCGTCGATGGTGCCCACCATGGGGTCGGGCAGCCCTTGGACCAGCGCGTGATAGGTCTTGTGGACCTGCCGGGTCTTGAAGGCCCGCTTGAGCCGGCTGTAGGCATACTCGCTCTTGGCCACGACCATGAGCCCGGACGTGCCGACGTCCAGCCGGGAGACGATGCCTTGGCGCTCGCTGGCCCCGGAGGTGCTGATCCGGTAGCCCGCAGCCGCCAGCCCGCCTACGACGTCCGGGCCGGTCCAGCCCACGCTCGCGTGCGCCGCGACGCCGATCGGCTTGTCGACCACGACGATGTCGTCGTCGTCGTGAACGATCCCCATGCCGGGCACCGGCTGGGCGACGATCTCGACATGCGACCCGGGCGTGACAGCGGGGAGCGTGACATCCAGGACGTCGCCCCCGCGGACGCGGCCGGATTTCGAGACCGGTATGCCGTTGACCGTCACCTTCCCGGCCAAGGCCAGATCGGCCGCCTTGGTGCGGGAGAGGCCGAAAAGGCGGGCCAGCGCCGCATCGATCCGCTCCCCGTCCAGGCCATCGGGCACGAGCAGGGTGCGGGCGTCACCCACGGGCGTCGCTCGCCGGGCTCGAGTCAGAGGCACGGCGGCCATCGACACCGATGCCACGCAGCGCGAGCAGCGCCATGAGGATGGCGGCCGACACGATGGCGATGTCGGCGACATTGCCGATGAACCAGCCGTTGTAGTCGATGAAGTCGACGACATGGCCCTGGCCGACGCCCGGGGGGCGCACCAGGCGGTCGGTGAGATTGCCGGTGGCTCCGCCCAGCAGCAGACCGAAAGCCCAGGCCCAGGCGCGGCTACCCAGGTTCCGGGCGCTGCGCAGGATGACGATCAACACGACGACGGCCAGCAGGGTGAGCACCCAAGTGCTCCCGGTGCCGAGCGAGAAGGCCGCGCCAGGATTGTGGACCAGGACGAGCCCGAGTCGCTCGCCGAGCACTTCGACCGGATCGCCGTCGGCCAGCGCGCGAAGGGCCCAGGCCTTGCTGGCCTGGTCGGCGGCATACCAGAGCAACGCGAGGCAGCCGGTGAGTGCCAGGAGCGGCCGGCTGGCCCGGGCAGGGGCGTCGGTCGACTCGGAACCGGGGGGCGTGGGGGTGGCGGCGCTCAGAGCCGCTCGGTCTTCTCCTTGCATGACCTGCATAGGGTCGCACGCGGAGCGGCCTGAAGGCGAAACTTGCCGATCGGCTCGCCGCAGTTCTCACACACGCCGTAACGGCCCTGATCGAGGCGGGTCAGCGCATGCTGGCTCTGCTCCAACTTGTCGCGGGAGATGTTGGCCAGGGAGAGTTCCTGCTCACGTTCGTAGGTCTTGGCCCCCGCGTCGGCCTGATCATCGCCCGAGCCGTCTCCGGCATCCCAGATGAGACCTTGCAGGTCTTCCTCGGCATTGCGTAGGTCGTTCTTGGCGCGTCGGATGTCGCGTTCGAGTTCCTCGCGCAAGGTGACGATCTCTTCGACCGTCCAGAGATCCTCGCCGGCACGGACCGGCACGGTGCCGGCGAGCGACGCCGCGGAGCCGGGGTCCCCCGCTGAGGTCGCTGCGGAGCCCACGCCGTCGTCGGCGATCGGCCCGTCACCGGCGGCACCGGCACGCTTCTTGGCCCCCTTGGCAGCCTTGCCTTCGGACCGCTTCGTGGCCGCCTTGGCCGACTCGGCCTTCTTGGCCGCAGCCTTCTTGGCCGCCCCCGCCTTGGAGGTGCCTGCTCCGGTCTTGGACCCAGCCATGACGTCCTGTCCTTCGAGGGATATGGATGCCTGAACGCCGCGAGGATAAGGCACAACGGGGTGAGATCGGGCAGGACGTCCGTTCCCGGGCGTGCCGTGTCGGCGGTGCACACACTTCGCGCGAGTCAGGTCGAGCACCACACGACGGAAGGCCCGGGCGAATCGCCCGAGCCTTCCGTCATGGTGTGTCGAAGATCACTGGTCTGCGCTGGTGTTGCCGAGCTCTCCCAGCCTGCTCTCGAAGTACTCCCGCAGGTGTGAGCGGTAGTTGCGCTCAAAGCCGCGCAACTCGTCGATCTTGCGCTCGATGAGGCTGCGCTGGCCCTCCAACTCCTCCAGGACGGCGGCCTTCTTCTGCTGGGCTTCGGCGACCATCCCGGTGGCGCGTTCGCGCGCCTCGGTGATCATCTGGTCCTTGAGCGAGGCGGCCTCGGCGAGCATCTCGTCGTGCTGGCGCTGGGCCGTGCCGATGAGCTCGTCGTGGCGTGCCTGGGCGGTGTTGACCAGCTCGTCGTGACGGTGCTGACCGGTGCCGACCAGCTCCTCGAACCGGGCCTGCCCGGTCGAGAGCAACTCGCGGTGGCGGGCCTCGGCCTCGTTGACCAGTTGCGAGCTGCGGCTCTCGGCGTCGGACAGCATGGCCGACGAACGGCTCTCGGCGTCGCTGACCAGGGCAGAGCTGTGGCTCTCAGCCTCGCTGATCAGGGCCGCACGACGGGCCTCCCCCTGGGCGACATGCTCGTCATGCACACGCTGGGCGAGTTCGATGAGACCAGCCGCGCCCGCCGCCCCACCGCCGCCGATGATGCTCATGGCACCGGTCGTGGTCGGCATCCCAGCGGCGGCCGTCTCGGCGGCCCGAGCTTGAGCCTCCTCGGCACGACGCTCGGCGTCAGCCGCGCGGGCCTCGGCCTCCGCGATCCGACGCTCGGCGTCGGACAGCGCCTGGCTGCACTCGTCGGCCCGACGGGCTGCCTCGGCGGCATTCTGCTCGACCTGGCCGGCCCGGTCCTCCGCTGCCTGCACCGCCGCCGTAAGCTCCTGCACCCGGGATTCGGCGTCGGCAGCTGCCCGGCCGGCCTCGTCCGCCCGAGCCAGCGCCTGCGCAGCGGCCGCGTTGCCGACCTCGGCGTGGTCAGCGGCAGCCAGGTCGACTGCACCGCGCAGCGACTGCAGCTTGCCCTGGAGTTCGGCCAACTCAGACTTGGCACCGGCGAGGTGTTCGGCGGCGCGGGTGTGTTCGCTCTTGGCGGACTCGGCGGCCTCGCCGATTCGAGTCACCTCGGCCTGCCGGTCGGCGATCTGAGCGTTGAGTGCCTCGAGGGTCGCCTTGGCGTCAGCCACCTCGCCCTCGGTCTGGGCCAGTCGCTCGCGCGCCTTGGCGAAATCTGCGTTGGCCGCAGCCAGATCCGGACCGGCCACGGGCGCGGCCGTTGCGGCTGCGACCGGAGGGTCGGCCACGCTGCCCAGGCCTCGGCCGGCCCGGCAGTCGTTCAACTGCTGCTTGTAGTCATCGCGCTGCGCGATCAGCGAGCGCATCTCCGCCACGATCTCGTCGAGGAAGTCGTCAACGTCGCGCTCGTCATATCCCTTGCGGAACTGGGTCGTTTGGAAGTGCTTGTTGAGGACTTGTTCGGGCGTGAGCGCCATGGGTCACCTCGGAATCGGAAGGAGGAACGGAGACCAACGTTACCGAACTGAGTCCATTGAGCCCAATCTCGGCGATACCGGCACCTACGGGACCAGGCCCATGAGCGTCGAGGTGAGGAAGAACAGCGCGAGAAAGGCCAGGTCGATCCGCAAGCCCCCGACGGTCAGCGGCGGGATCACCCGACGCAGCAGCCGCAGCGGCGGATCGGTCACGGTGAAGACCGTCTCGGCGACGACCAGCATGACTCCGGTGGGGCGCCAGTCCCGGGCGAAGACCCGCACCCAGTCGAGGATGAGCCGCCCGATGAGCAAGACGAAGAAGACGAACAGCAGGGTCGAGACGGTCTCCCACAGGGCGCGCATGGGCACCAGTGTGCGGGATGAGCCTCATCCGGCGGGACAGGGCTCGCCGAAGCCCACCCGCGCGCGACACCACACAAGCAGGGATGCCTGCCGGCATACCTGTCGGCGGGGATGGACCTCAGCTCTGGTTGAACGGACCGCGCACCCCGTGCGGGCCGGCGGCACCTTCGGCTGCGACCTCGACGTGGGCCGGGGAGAGCAGGAAGACCTTGTTGGTCACTCGCTCGATGGAACCACTAAGCCCGAAGACCAAGCCGGCACCGAAGTCGACGAGGCGCTTGGCGTCGGTGTCGCCCATGTCCGAGAGGTTCATAATCACCGGTGTGCCAGCGCGGAAAGCCTCGCCGATGGCCTTGGCCTCGTTGTAGGTGCGCGGGTGGATCGTCGTGATGCGGTTGAGGGTGCCCACCGCAGGCTCGCGGACGACACGGGCGACCGGCGTCGGGCGGGAAGGCAACGGGGTGACGTCGGCGACGGGACCCTCCGACTCGTCGTAACCCTCGGCGTCCGCCTCGTAGTGGTCGGCGTCGTATCGCCCGTCGTAGCGGCCGTCTTCCTCAGCCAAACCGAGGTACACCATCGTCTTGCGTAGTGCCCCGCCCATGGTGAAACCCCTTGTCGTGTCGGCGTCACGGTCTCACTCGCCCTCCGATCGGGCGAGCTTGTGCTTCGACGTTAGCGAAGGTGTGGACGTGATCCGAGGATTGCCGTGCCGACACGCACATGTGTCGCGCCGTGTGCGATGGCTGCCTCCAGATCGGCGCTCATCCCCGCCGAGATCCACTGCGCCTCGGGATGATCCGCCCGAATCCGGCGGGCGATCCCCTCCAAGGCGCGAAAAGCGGGCGTCGGGTCGATACCGAGCGGCGCGACGGCCATCACGCCCCGCAGGCGCAACAGGTCGCTCGTGGCAACAAGATCGGACAAGGCGAGGGCCTGGTCTGGGGTGATGCCGCCGCGGCCCGAGGCCGCCGAACCGCGACCTTCGTCACCGTCGAGGTCGATCTGCACCAGACAGTCCACCGACCGGTGACCTTCCCGGGCGCCTCGGACCAGCGCCTCGACCAGCCTAGGGCGGTCGACGGTCTGCACGACATCGGCGTATCCGGCCACGGCGGCGGCCTTGTTGGACTGCAGCTGCCCGATGAAGTGCAGCCGCAGCTCGCGCCCCTCCTCCCGCACCTCGGGGAACTTCTGGCTCGCCTCCTGGTGCCGGTTCTCCCCGAAATCACGCACACCCAGGTCATGCAACCGGCGCACGTCGTCGGCCGGGAAGAACTTGGTGACGACGATGAGCGTCACGTCGCCGGCATCCCGGTCGGCTTGGGCGCACGCCCGATCGATCCGCTCGAGCACCGTCCGCAGGGATCGCGCCAGCTCGCTCCGACGTCCCGCATCGCTCATCGGTTATCGCCTCCGTGACCAGCGTAGAACCCGCAGATGCCCCGGGCGTCGGACCACCGCCGGAAGCTCTTCGTCCGCCGGTCACCCCACCTGCCAGGTGGCGAAGTCCGCGACCGGCATACGGTGCAACCGGATGAGTCCGGCGAAGCGGCCGGTGCGTCCGTCTCGGCGGTAAGAGTAGAGGCGCGGCGACTCCCGGGTGCATCCCGGCACCCGCACGACCGGTATGCCGTGCCGCGCCAGCTGCGCGTCCACCCCGGCGGCGACGTCGACGGCCGGGGTGCCCGACGCCGACACGGCCCAGGACTCGGGCGTGACAGCGGCCGCGGCGGCGCGCATCGCCGCGGGGACCTCGTAACACCGAGCGCACACTGAAGGTCCGATGACCGCCAGGATGGACTCGGCCCCGGCGCTGGTCAGCGCCTCGATCGCGGCGTCGACGATGCGCGCGACCATCCCGGGACGCCCGGCGTGGACGGCACCGATGATGCCGACCTTCGGATCGGCCAGCAGCACGGGGACACAATCGGCGACCAAGGCGCCAAGCACGAGGTCGGGCACCCCCGTCACCAGGCCGTCGGCCGATGCCGGGCCCTCGGGTCCCCAGGGCCGATCGACCGAGATGACCTTCCGGCCATGGACCTGATCGGCGAAGACGAGGCGATCGGGGGCTACCCGGAGCGCTCCGGTGAGCCGGGCGCGATTGGTCGCCACCGCCGCGGGCCTGTCGCCGACATGGTCACCCAGATTGAACTCGCCGTAGGGGGCCAGGCTCACCCCGCCGAACCGGTCGGTGACGACCACCTCGACGCGCCCGCAGACTGCCCGCCAGCCGATCACGTCGCAGCTCTCGCCGCAGGACTCAGGGCGCGGCCAGCCGGGACCGGGAGGTCACTTGAGGAAGTCGGGGACGTCGAGGTCGTCACCGTCGTCGGTCGGCACCCGCGGCACGCTCGGTGCTGGCGCGGCCGGTGCCGGTCGCACGTCCGGGTATGCCGTGCTGCCGCCATCCGTGGTGGCGCTCGGTGCGGGTGCCGTCGCGGGTGCGGGAGCCGGCGGGATGACCGGCGCCACAGGCGTAGGGGTGGCCGGGCGGGCCGGTTGCGCTGCCCGAGCCTCCTGGCGCGGGGTCGGGTGGCCGCCGTCGAAACCGGCGGCGATGACCGTCACCCGCACCTCGTCGCCGAGCGCGTCGTCGATGACCGTGCCGAAGATGATGTTGGCCTCGGGGTGGGCAGCTTCCTGGACCAGACGCGCCGCCTCGTTGATCTCGAACAGGCCGAGGTCGGAGCCACCGGAGATCGACAGCAGCACGCCGTGCGCGCCGTCGATCGACGCCTCCAGCAGCGGCGACGAGATGGCCGCTTCCGCGGCCTGCACCGCACGGTCCTCACCCCGGGCCGAACCGATGCCCATGAGCGCCGACCCGGCACCCTGCATGACGGACTTGACGTCGGCGAAGTCGAGGTTGATCAGACCCGGGGTCGTGATGAGGTCGGTGATGCCCTGAACGCCGGACAGCAGCACCTGGTCGGCGCTGCGGAAGGCATCCATCATCGAGATGTTGCGGTCACTGATCGACAGCAACCGGTCGTTGGGGATGACGATCAGGGTGTCGACCTCTTCGCGGAGAGTGCCGATGCCGGTCTCCGCCTGGTTGGCCCGCCGACGGCCCTCGAACGTGAACGGGCGGGTCACGACACCAATGGTGAGCGCTCCCAGCCCCCGAGCGATGCGTGCCACGACCGGTGCGCCACCGGTGCCGGTGCCGCCGCCCTCACCCGCGGTGACGAAGACCATGTCGGCCCCCTTGAGGACCTCCTCGATCTCTTCCGCGTGGTCTTCGGCGGCCTTGCGGCCGACCTCGGGGTCGGCGCCGGCTCCCAGGCCACGGGTGAGCTCGCGCCCCACGTCGAGTTTGACGTCGGCATCGCTCATGAGCAGGGCCTGGGCGTCGGTGTTGATGGCGATGAACTCCACGCCCTTGAGGCCCTTGTCGATCATCCGGTTGATGGCGTTGACGCCACCTCCACCGATGCCGACGACCTTGATGACGGCGAGGTAGTTCTGCGGTGTTGCACCCACGATGGTGGCCTTCCTGATCCGCGCTGCGGTCCCTGCATCCCGGACGCGGAGCGCCGGTGCCGATTCACGTCGTCGCGATGTCCCGACACGCCGAGCCATCACTGTCCAAGTCTGAAGGTCTAGTGGAGGTAGATTCCTAGTCCAGCTACACCATCGCCCTGACGCTATGCACTCACGCGAAGGTGGGCAAACACGTCGTCGGCGTGTCCTGCATCTCCACCTGAGATTGACCGCGTCACCCGCCCAGCATTCGGTATGCCGTGTGACAGATGATGCCGGTGTGGCTCATGAGCGGGATGTGGCTGATGTGGTTGACCTGAACGGGCTAGCGGGTCACCGAGTGACGGGCGTATCAGGAGTGCTGACGTCGATCGACGTGGGTTTGGTGCCCATGAGGATCGTGAGCACGCGCAGCTTCTTCTCCGGATCCGAGGGGCCACCCCACACGACCTGCACCCCTGCGAGGGTGAAGTGGACCAGGTCGGCGCCCGAGACGGTCATGTCGGTGACCTGGCCGCGTTGGTCGGCCGGCATCACGCGCAGCACCTGCAGGACCGCCTGCAACCCCGCTGTCGCGGGGGCGCTGCCCTCCCGGTTGACGGGAATGACCCCGGCGGGGATGTCCGGGACGATCCGGAACGACGCGGCTTGTTCGTCGACGAGGCTGAAGGTGCCGTCGGTGTTGCGCAACGCCACGAGGGCAACTCTCGGGGTCACCGCGACCGTCAAGGTATCCGGCCAGCTCCGGGTGCTGTGGACGTCGCGCACGAACGCGACCTTCTGCACCGCCGATTCGACCGACCCGAGATCGACGCGGGCCAGCGGGGTGCCGGGTGCGACCGTGACCGCGGCCAACACCGCCGCTTTGTCGGTGTCGTCGACCCCGTCCACCCGCACCTCGCGCAGCGCGAGCACGGAGCTGAAGAACACCAGCCACGCCACCAGGGCAAGCCCGACGCCGAGGCCGACCGCGGCCGCGATGAGCCGCGCTGGACGCTGTCGCACCGCGGCAGCGCGTCGTTCGAAGCGCACCCGAGAGCTGGCCAGGCCGGTGCGTACGGCCCGATGACGGGACAGCCAGGACGGAGCCATCAGCTCGGAGCCGTTCCTGTCGCCGCCAGGCGACGGATCAGGACCGGACCGAGGTCGTTGACATCCCCTGCGCCGATGAAGCAGACGAGGTCGCCCGGCGCCACCAGGCACTCCAGGTCGTCGAGCAGTTCTTGGGAATCGGGGATGAATCGGACGTCTCGGTCCGGCGCGACCGACCGGACTGCGTCAGCCACGAGAGCCCCGCTGACCCCGGGCACAGGGTCCTCGCGCGCGGCATACACGTCGAGCACCCGGACCACGTCGGCAGCCGAGAGTGCCGCCCCAAAACCGGCGGCGAACTCTCTCGTCCGGCTGAAGAGGTGTGGCTGGAAGACCGCGACGAAGCGCGCCCCGCGCTCGTCGGCGATGCGGCGCCCGGTAGAGACAACCGCGGCCACCTTGGCGGGGTTGTGGGCATAGTCGTCGACCACGTCGACTCCTTGCACGGTGCCCTGGTGTTCGAAACGCCTTCTCACGCCACGGAATTCGCGCAGGGCTCGCACGATCTCGCCGGGGTCGAGCCCGAGACCAACCGCCCCCGCAGCGACGACCGCCGCGGCGTTGCGGACGTTGTAGTCGCCTGGAAGCGGCAGCTCAAGGGGGTAGTCGGTCGTGCCGACGCGCACCGTGGCGCTCGAGGACAGGCCCGCGCTGGACAGCTGCGTGATGCGCACATCGGCCGCCGGATCGGTGCCATAGCCGACCACCCGCAAACCTTGGGCGCGAGCCCACGCCCCCAAGTCGGCCGCGCCCGGATCATCCAGGCACACGACGAGGACCCCCGCTGCGGCGATCGTCGACACGAAGGCGCGGTATGCCTCGACGACGACCTCCGCGCTGCCGTAGTAGTCCAGGTGGTCGGGCTGCACGCTGGTGACGATCGCGACGTGCGGACGATAGACGAGGAACGATCCGTCGCTCTCGTCGGCCTCGACGAGATAGTGCGGACCGACCCCCCACCGCGCGTTGCCGCCGAGGTCGGGTCCCTGGCCGATCAACTCCCCACCGACGACGAACGACGGGTCCTGCACCAGTGCAGTGAGGACGTGGGCGAACAGCGCGGTCGTCGTCGTCTTTCCATTGGCCCCGGCCACCGCGATGCGACAGGACGCACCGGACATGGTGGCTGCGAGAGCCTGCGATCGATGCAACACCCGCAGTCCGCGGTCCCGGGCCGTCGCGAGTTCGGCATTGTCCTCGCGGATCGCGCTGGAGATGACGACCGTGTCGGCCACGTCGACGTGCGCCGCCGCATGGCCGATCCACACCTGCGCTCCCGCTGCGGCCAGCGCGGTGACCACGCCAGAGTCACGGGCATCGGACCCCGTAACGGTGAGTCCTTGAGCGAGCATGACCCGGGCGACACCCGACATGCCGGCTCCGCCGATCGCGATGAAGTGCACCACGCCGAGCTCGCCCGCGTCCGGAACCGGAGCCTCGTAGTCGAAACGGCTCTCCGGCAACGTCACAGCGCACCCCCCGCGGCCACCGCGGTGCGGATGAGCTCGACCATGGCCAGATCGGCATCGCGCCGCCCGGCACCCGCGGCGGCCGCGGCCATCGCATCCAAGCGCGCTCGATCTCGCACCAACGGAACGACCGTCGTGTCGATCCACTCCGGAGTCACGTGCGCGTCCTGCACGAGCAGGCCCCCACCGGCCGAGACGACATCGGCGGCGTTGACGCGCTGCTCACCGTTCCCGATGGGCAGGGGCACATAGACCGCAGGCAACCCCACGGCCGTGAGCTCGCAGACCGTGTTGGCCCCGGCGCGCGCAACGACGAGGTCGGCGACCGCGAGCGCGAGGTCCATCCGGTCGGCATAGCTCACCACCCGATAGGGCACCTCAGGGTCGATGCCGGAGGTCTCGAACTCCTTGCCGGCCCCGGTGACGTGCAGCACCTGGATCCCCGCCGCCGACAGTGCGGCGGCGCGTGCCGCGAACGCCTCATTGAGCCGTTGCGCCCCCAGCGATCCGCCCGTGACGAGCACGGTGGGCAACCCCTCGCGCAGCCCGTATGCCGTGAGCGCCTCCGCGCGCACGGCCCGGCGGTCCAGCGTGGTGATCTCGCGGCGCAACGGCATACCGAGGCATTGGGCGTGCGGCAGGACTGTGATGGGGAAGGTCGTCGCGACGTGCCTGGTCAGGCGGGCGCCGAGCCGGTTGGCGAAGCCGGGCCGGGCATTCTGCTCGTGGACGACGATCGGCACCTTGCGCAGCCGGGCAGCGAGGTAGGCCGGTGACGAGACGTAACCGCCGAAACCGACGACGACCTGCGCCTGGGCGCGGTCGATGGCCGCCCCCGCGGCTGACACCGCGGCCTTCAGGTCGGCCGGGAAGCGTAAGGCTGCGGCGTTGGGCCGACGGGGCATCGGCACCCGAGGGACGAAGGCAAGCGGGTAGCCGCGCTGCGGGACCAGCCGCGCTTCCAAGCCGGTTTCGGTGCCCAGTGCGGTCACGAGCACGCCGGGCTGAGTTCGGACCAGGGCATCGGCAACAGCGAGCAAGGGCGAGACGTGCCCCGCCGTGCCACCACCGGCCAGCAGCACCGAGCTCAACGGCGCAGCTGGCGCATCTGGCGCAGATGGGCCAGATGGGTCAGGCGAACCGGATGGTGCGGATGCAGGAGGCAGCGAAGTCATGACGGTCCTTTGAGCAGGTTCTAGCGAGCGCGACGGCCCGGCAGGATGGCCAACGATCGCTTCACGACACCTGGGCGGGCCGACAGGATGGCGTGCGCTCCGGGCTCGTGGCGCGCGAAGGAGACCAGCATGCCGACGGCGAGCATCGAGGAGATGAGCGCGGACCCCCCGGCGGAAACGAACGGCAGCGGAACCCCGATGACCGGGAGCAAGCCGATGACGGCACCGATGTTGACCATGGCCTGGCCGAGGATCCACGCCATGGCGCCCGCGGTCGCGATCCTCACGAAGTGGTCCTCACTGCGCAGGATGATGCGCAGGCAGGCGGTGGCGAAGACGAGAAAGAGGCCGAGGACCACGAGGGTGCCGGGCAGTCCGAGTTCCTCGCCGATGATCGCGAAGATGAAGTCGTTGTGGGCCTCGGGGAGCCAGGCCCACTTCTCCTTACTGGCGCCCAGGCCCACCCCCCACCAGCCGCCGTCGGCAAGCGCATAGAGCCCGTGCACCGATTGCCCGCAGACCCCGTTGGGGTCGGTGCAGTCCCCGGAGAGCCAGTTGGTGATCCGTCCGATGCGGTTGGCGCTGGTGATGACGAGCCCGGCCACAACGGCCGCCGCGACCGCGCCGGCGATGACGAACAGCCGCGCCGACACCCCGGCGACATAGAGCACCACTGCGACGATCATGAGCAGGATGAGCGCAGTGCCCAGGTCATGGCCGGCCAGGACCAAGGCGACTGTGCCGGCCACAATCGGGACGAGGTAGGGGACGATCGCGGCCTTGAGGCTACCCAGGCGGTGGCGACGGTTGGACAGGATGAGCGCCCCGACGAGGACGAGTCCCAGCTTGGTCAATTCCGAGGGCTGCATGCTCAATCCGAAGATCCGCAGCCAGTTGCGGTTGCCGTTGACGACCGCACCCAGCGGCGTGAACACCGCCGCCTGCAACAGCACGGCGCCGACGAGCGCCGGCAACGCCAGCCGTTTCCAGGCGCGCACCGGAATGCGCGCTGCGGCCACGGCCCCGACGAGTCCGAGGACGGCGAAGATCGCCTGGTCGGTGAACACGGCATACGAGGAGCCCTCGGTCTTGAGCGCCGTGACCATCGAGGCCGACAACACCATGACCAGGCCGATGAGCACCAGGGCCGCGGTCGCACCGATCAGGACGTAGTAGCTGGTCACCGGCGAGTCCACGCGCTCCGACCACGGCGCCCACCGGCGCTGCAGTGGATCCAGCCAGGACCGCGCGTCGCGACGCCGCCCGGCGACCGTGGTCTCCCCCGCGGGTCGGCTCGTGGGGGGTCTGCGCTGGCTGGTGGTCGTCATGGCCCCGAGGACTCCCCCAGCCGGCGCACCGCCGCCTCGAAGGCTTGGCCTCGCGCGGCATAGCTGGTGAACATATCCATCGACGCGGCTGCGGGCGCGAGCAGCACGACATCGCCGGGGACCGCCAGACCTGCGGCCCCGGCCACGATCTCGTCCATGACGGACTCGGCACCCGCGGCATCCACCCGTCCAGTGTCGGGGGCTCCGAGGTCGAGAACCGGGACCTGCGGAGCGTGTCGCGCCAGTGCGGCGCTGATCTGTGCTCGATCGGCCCCGATGACGACGACGCCCTTGAGCCGGCCGGCGAATTTTTCGACGAGGGGTTCGACGTCTGCGCCCTTGAGCAGCCCGCCGGCGATCCACACGATCGACTCGAAGGACGCGAGTGCTGCCTCGGCAGCGTGCGGGTTGGTCGCCTTGGAGTCATCGACGTAGAGCACCCCGCCGACGGTGCCGACCTCGGCGATCCGGTGCGGGTCGGGGCGGAAGCTGCGCAGCCCGTCACGCACCGACATCGGCCCGACCCCATAGGCCCGCGCCAGCGCCGCTGCCGCCAGGGCATTGGCGACATAGTGCGGTGCGACCGTGCTCGACTCCCCGCGCAGATCCTCGAGGCTGGCCAGTTCGGCCGCCGAGTGCTGGCGTTGCTCGACGAACGCCCGGTCGGCCAGCACGTCCTCGACCAGCCCCACCATCGACGGCGCGGGCACACCGAGGGTGAAGCCGATGGCCCGACAGCCCTCGATGACATCGGCGTCGATGACCAGTTGCTCGGTCAGCGGGTCGGCGACGTTGTAGACGCAAGCGATCTGGGTGCGGTGAAACACCCGGCCCTTGGCCTGCAGATAGGCCTCGAAGGACCCGTGCCAGTCGATGTGATCGGCGGCGACGTTGAGGCAGGCGGACGCCACTGGCGAGACCGAGCGTTGCCAGTGCAATTGGAAGCTGGACAACTCGACGGCCAGCACGTCGAAGGGCTCGGGATGCAGCACGGCCTCCAACAACGGCGTGCCGACGTTGCCGGCGCTGATCGCCCGCAAGCCACTGGCCCGCAGGATCGAGGCAAGCATGTTGACCGTCGTCGTCTTGCCATTGGTGCCGGTGACGGTGAGCCAGGGCGCGGCCCCGGTTTCGGCCCGCATCCGCCAGGCGAGTTCGACCTCGCCCCACACCGGTATGCCGTACGCCGCGGCGTCGAGGAGCACCGGGTGATCCGGACGCCACCCCGGGGAGGTCACCACAAGGTCGAACGCCGGCAAGGAGCCGGCCCCGCTCTCCCGGGGCAAGGCGTGGGTGTGCTGCTCGCCGAGGCGGATCTCCGCGCCGAGGATAGACAGGATCTGAGTCCGCTCGTCGACGGGGCGTGAGGCGCCGGGCGCCGAACTGTCGAGAATGGTCACCTGGGCGCCGCGTTCCAGCAGCGCGTCGGCTGCGGCGAAGCCGCTGATCCCCAAGCCCGTCACGAGGACCCGCAGCCCGGACCAGTCGGCGTCTCGGTGAGTGAGGCCGGGCCGCGGCTCGTAGGGGTCCAGCTCGATCATGTCGCTCCCACCACCCATTCGGCATAGAAGATCCCGAGCCCGAGGGCGACGAACAGGCCGGCGATGATCCAGAAGCGGATGACCACCGTGATCTGCTCCCACCCGAGCATCTCGAAGTGGTGGTGCAGTGGCGCCATCCGGAAGAACCGTTTGCGCGTGGTCTTGAAGACCCCCACCTGAATCATCACCGACAGGGTCTCGATGACGAACAGGCCGGCGAGGATCACCGAGAGGAACTCGGTGCGCGAGCAGATCGCGAGACCCGCGATGGCCCCGCCGAGCCCCAACGAACCGGTGTCCCCCATGAAGATCTTGGCCGGCGAGGCGTTCCACCACAGGAACCCGAAGCACGCGCCCATGGCCGCAGCAGCAACGATCGCGAGATCGATGGAGTCGCGCACCTCGTAGCACTTGGCACCCGGGTTGGTCTGACAGTTCTGGTTGAAGGTCCAGATCCCGATGAGCACGTAGGCACCGAAGATCATCGTCGAGGCGCCGGTCGCCAAGCCGTCGAGGCCGTCGGTGAGATTGGCCCCGTTGGACATCGCGGTGATGATGAAGTTGGCCCACAACACGAAGAGGATGACCCCGACGATCGGCCCGAAGAACGCCAGGTCGAAGCGGGTGTCGCGCACGAACGAGATGGCCGTCGAAGCCGGCGTGCGGAACATCTGGTTGGGGAACTGCAGCACGAGCACCGAGAAGATCACCCCGACCAGGCCCTGACCCACGAGCTTCTGGGCGCTGCGCAGGCCCAAGCTGCGCTGCCGCGAGATCTTGATGAAGTCGTCGAGGAAGCCGACGAAGCCGAGCCCGGTCATCAGGAACAGGACTAACAGCCCCGAGGCCGACGGCCCGGTCCAGGTGAACAGGTGCGAGAGCGCGTATGCCGTGAGGGTCGCCCCGACGATGACCGCCCCGCCCATCGTCGGGGTGCCCCGCTTGATGTGGTGCGAGGTGGGGCCGTCGTCGCGGACGAACTGGCCGTACTGCCGCGCCACGAGGAAGCGGATGAACAACGGGGTGCCGAGCAGGGTGAGCACGAGCGAGGCTGCAGCGGCGACGAGCACGCCTTTCATGCCTTCACGTCCCTCCCCGCCAGCCGGTCTCCGAGCCACCGTAGTCCCGCCGCGTTGCTGGACTTGATCAACACGACGTCACCGGGGCGACAATCCGCGCTGATGAGCTCGTATGCCGTGTCGGTGTCAGGCACCTCATACACCTCGGGTCGGCTCGGGCGGGTCGTCCCATCACCAGCTTGCGCCATAGTGGCCTCGGGTTGCCGGGCACCGCGGGCCAGCGCGTGAACGCCGGCTCCCGCGCCGACGGCGACGACGACATCGACGCCGCTGTGTGCCGCCAACTCGCCGACGCGGGCATGTGCCGCCTGGGCATCCTCGCCCAGCTCGAACATCTCCCCCAACACGGCCCAGGTGCGCCGCCGTCCGGCCCCGCTCCCAACGGCCATGACGGCCAGGGCCTGCAGGGCTGCGCGCATCGAGTCGGGGTTGGCGTTGTAGGCGTCGTTCACAACGCGTACGCCGTCGGGACGGTCGGTGACCTCCATGCGCCAGCGGCTCACCGACCGGGCCCGACCGAGTGCTGCGACGGCGCGCTGCAACGGCATACCGGCTGCCATGGCCACCGCGAGCACCGCGAGCGCGTTGCCGACGTGGTGGCGGCCGTGTAGCGCCAATGTGACATCGGCGGTGCCTTCCGGTGTCTCGACACGGAAGCGCGGCCGGCCGGAGTCGTCCAACCGGACATCAATTGCGCGCACCTGCGCAGCAGCGCTCTCCCCCACCAACACCACGCGCGCCACGGTGCGGTTCGCCATGGCCGCCACCGCAGGATCGTCGGCATTGAGAACGGCGACCCCATCGCGGGGGAGCGCCTCCACGAGTTCGCCCTTGGCCTGGGCGATCGCCTCCTGGCTGCCGAACTCACCGACGTGGGCGGTGCCGACATTGAGGACGACCCCGATCCGCGGCGGCGCGATCCGGGTGAGATAGGCGATGTGACCGATCCCCCGCGCGCCCATCTCGGCGACGAGCACCCGGGTGTCGGGCGTGATCCGACACACCGTGAGCGGGACGCCGATCTCGCCGTTGAGGGAGTTTTCCGGGGCCACGGTCGGCCCGATCTCGGTGAGCACCTGGGCCAGCAGGTCCTTGGTGCTCGTCTTGCCGGACGACCCGGTCACCGCGACGACGAGCAGCCCCTCGGGCCGTTGCTGCGCCCGGTCGACGACCACGCGGGCCAGCCGGCCGAAGGCCTCCTGCACGTCGTCGACGACGACGCAGGGCACCTCGGACACGGCCCGGCTGGTCAGGGCCGCCACGGCACCCGCATGCGCCGCGTCACCGACGAATCGATGCCCATCGGCGTGCTCGCCGATCCTGGCGACGTAGAGGCCTCCCGGGCCGGCCAGGCGCGAGTCGGTGACGACGGGACCATCGATGATGAGGTCGGCCGACCTCGCGGCATCGGCCGGGCTCGATGGCACCAGCCGACCTGAGGTGACCGTGGCGATATCGGCCACCGTCATGGGCATCATGACGGCGCTCCTGCCGCGTCACTGGCTGCTGACGCTCCCCGCACCTCCGGCACCCCAGACGCTCCCGCCGTCGGCCGGTAGCCGGTGCCGTGCAAGGCCGCTGCGATGGCGGCCCGATCGTCGAAGGGGTGCACGATTCCTGCGATCTCCTGGCCGCGTTCGTGCCCCTTGCCGAGCACGACGACGGTGACCTCCTGCGGCCGGGGTTCGGCTCTGGCCAATCCAATCGCCGTCGCGATGTCGGCTGCTCGGCCCGACCCGGAGTCGACGCACCGGTCGGGGCCAACGCTGCGCACCCCGGCCGCCACCGCCGCGCGGATCGCCGCCGGGTCCTCGGAGCGGGGGTTGTCATCGGTGATGACCACCAAGTCGGCGTAGCGCGCGGCAGCCGCTCCCATGGCCAGTCGCTTGCCGGCGTCCCGATCGCCACCGGCGCCGAGAACTGCGATGAGCCGTCCGGGGGTCGTCGGGCGTAGCGCGGCGAGCGCTGCTGCCACCGCTTCGGGGGTGTGCGCGAAGTCCACGACGCACCGTGGATCGTCCGGCGCGCCGGCGACGAGTTCCATGCGACCGGGGACCTGTGGTGGCGGCGCCATGGCGATCGCGACCTCGGCGACGGCATACCCGCTCTCCACGAGCGTCACCGCGGCCATCGCCGTGTTGACGACGTTGAAGGTGCCAGGCAGGTGGCTACGCAACTGCAGCGAGCCGGCTGGGCCGGAGAGCACGAAGGCACCGGGATCGGTGTCGGACGCGGCGATGCGCCAGTCGCACGTGCCGGTGGAGCCGACGGTGACGACCGGCACGCGACTGCGCTGCGCCAACGCCCGACCCCAGGCGTCCTCGACACACACGACCCCTCGTCGTGATCGTTCGGGGGTGAAGAGCGCAGCCTTGGCCGCGAAGTAGTCGTCCATGTCTGCGTGATAGTCGAGGTGGTCCTGGGAGAGGTTGGTGAACAACGCGATGTCGTAGACCACCCCGTCGACGCGGTGCTGAGCGAGGGCGTGGCTGGACACCTCCATGACGACGGCTGCGGTGCCGCGTTGCGCCATGACGGCGAGGATCGCGTGCAGGTCGGGGGCTTCGGGGGTGGTGCGGCTGGATTCCAGCCGCTCGCTGCCGATTCGGGTCTCGACGGTGCCGATCAGGCCAGTGCTCACACCCAGCGCGCGCAAGGCGGACTCGATCAGGTATGCCGTCGTCGTCTTGCCGTTGGTGCCCGTCACGCCATACATCCGCAACCGCTGCGCGGCCTGACCGTAGACCAGCGCAGCCAGCTCCCCCAGCACCGCCCGGGGCGTGGGGACGACGAGCACCGGCACCGGGGGCCGGCCCGATTGCCTGGCTGCGCTCGCGACGAGCTGTGCCCCGGCAGGATCGGTGAGCACGGCGACCGCACCGGCAGCGACGGCGTCCGCCCCGAACCGACCGCCGTGGGCGCGGGCGCCCGGCAGGGCGGCATACAGGTCGCCGGGGCGCACCCCGCGGGAATCGAGGCTGACCCCGGAGACGCTGGGTCCAGGTTCCGATGCGGACCTGGCGGCGGCCTCGTCGGCGCCGACACGTCGAGCCAGGACCGTGAGCGGCACCGGGTCCAGACCCACCGGGCGGGGAAATCGCACGAGAGGAAGGCTAGCCGTTGGGCTTGCTGTCGCTGATGACGCGCGGCGCCCCGGTGGGCGTGCCGTCGAAGAGCAGGGGCAGTCCCGGAGGCGTCGCGCCCGTGGGGGGCACCTGGTAGGACTGCAGCGCGTAGCTCATCACCTCGGTGAAGATCGGGCCGCACAATCCCGAGCCACTGGGGTTGTCCAGTGCGGGCTTCTGCAAGGTGACGGCTACGACGAATCGCGGGTCGTCGGCCGGCGCGAACCCGATGAACGACGTCGTGTAGCCGCTGTAGTCGGCGAGCCGGTCCTCATACCGGTATGCCGTGCCGGTCTTGCCCGCCACCCGGTACCCCGGGATGACGACCTTGGTGGCCGTGCCACCGGCCGCCGTGACCCCCTCGAGCATCTGGGACAGCTGGGTGGCGGTCTGCTCGGAGACCACCCGCTGACCCTCGGCCGCGGGTTGCGGCGGAACCGGACGACCCGGCTCGGCAGTGCCCTCGACGAGAGTGGCCGGCATCCGGACGCCCTTGTTGGCGATGGCCTGGAACACGCTCGTCGCCTGGATCGCACTGAGCGAGATGCCCTGACCGAACAGCTGCGTGTAGCGCTGCGATCCGCTCAACTGCGCGGCCGGCGTGACCCCACCGGTCGGCTCGCCGGGGAACCCGACTGCCGAGGGGGTGCCCAGGCCGAACGCGCGGTAGTAGCTCTCCATCGTCGCCGCCGGAACGCCCTCGGTGGACAGGATGGTGCCGATATTGCTCGACTTGGCCAGCACGCCGGCCACGGTGAGGTTCTGGGTGGGGTGATCGGCGAAGTCCTTGAAGGTGCGATCGGCGCGGCGCAGTCGGTTGGGCACCACAACGCCGGTGGCGGGCGTGACCAGGCCCTCCTCGAGGGCTGCGGCCATGCTCATGACCTTGGCGGTCGAGCCTGGCTCATAGAGGTCCTGGAAGGCGGCGCTGCGCAGCTGGGATGCCTCGGCCTTGCCGACCTGAGTCGGGTCGAAGCTCGGCGCGGACGCGACGGCCCGCAGTTTGCCGGTCTTGGCCTCCATGACGACGACGTAGCCGGAAATCGACCCGGTCTTGGCGACCTGCTCGGCGATGAGGCTCTGGGCGGTCCACTGCAGGTCGGCGTCGATCGTCAGCGTCACATCGAGACCGTCGACAGCCTGGACGCCGGGGCGGATCGCCCAGGGGATCTCCTTGCCGTCCCGGGCTTGTTCGTAAGCGACGCTGCCCGGCGTGCCGGCGAGCAGCTTGTCGGCCATCTGCTCGATCCCGCCGCCGCCCTTGATGGTGTCCCCCGATTCGCTCGTGACGAATCCGACGATGGGGGCAGCCGAGGGGCCCGCCGGGTAGTCGCGCTGGTAGCTCACCTCGCTGGCGATCCCGGGGATCCCCATGCCCTCGATCTCCCGCCAGACCGTGGGTGCGACGTTGCGGGCGATGACCCGGTAGTAGCTCGTGCCGAGCAGGTCGGGCAGGAGTGCCTCAGGGGTGGTGTTGAGCAGCGGAGCCAGACGCTGGGCCGCCCCGACGACACCCACCTTGACCAGCTTCTTGTCGATCGTGCGGGTGTATTCCTTGACGGCGTTCTGGTTGACCGTCACGGTGCGCCGCTCGACGCTGGCGGCCAGGACCTGGCCCTTGGAGTCGAGGATCCGACCGCGCACGGCCGGGACGATGACCGTCTGCAGTCGCTTGTCCAACGCTGCCTGCTGGACGCTCGCGGCATCGAAAGCCTGCACGCGCACCAACTGAGCGGCAAAAATCGTGAAGATGAACAGCGCCGACAGGTAGATCCCGCGCGCGCGGCGCAGCGGATGGCCGACCGCTGCGGTCCGGCGGCGAGGGCCCGTGCCCCCGGTGCTGCGCGGTGAGGTGACGGCCATCGGTCAGCCCGTCGTCGGTGGGGTCTGGACGGCGGGCGCCGCGGGTGCCACGGGTGCCGCGGGTGGGGTCTGGGAGGCGGGCGCCACAGGTGCAGGGGGTGCGACCGGGGCAGCGGCGGGTTGTGCGACGCCGACGATCGTGCCGTCGGCAAGCCGGATGAAGGCCATCGAGGTGGCCGGCACCATCCCCTGCGCCTTGGCTTTGGCAGCCAGGTTCGCCGGTGAGCGCTGCAGGTCCATCGAACGGTTGAGTTCCAGGGTGGCGTCGGTGAGCGAGCCGCTCTGTCGCTTGAGGTCATGGAGTGTGAACGACCCTTGGGTGAGCTGCGTGTGCAGCACGAGCAGGGAGAGCAGTCCACACAGCAGCACGGTGAGGCAGGCTGCAGCGAACACCCCGGTGCCAGTCCGCTCGATGGCCGCGGGCACGACCCGCAGGGACACTCGGCCCACCGGACGGGTCGTCATGCGACCGGATGGCCGCCCACCCTGCACGCGCAGTGCGCCGGTCGTTGGACTCATCCCAGTTCCCCCTGGTCTACGTCGGTGATGCGTTCGGCTGCCCGCAGCCGCGCCGAGGCGGCCCGCGGGTTGGCGTCGATCTCCTGCGCCGAGGGCACCTCGCCGCGGGTCAGCAGGCGCAGGTATGCCGCGTCTTGGGGCCGTTCCACCGGCATACCGGCAGGAGTGCGCGAGTGTGCGCCGGCCGCGAACGCCTGCTTGGTGATGCGGTCCTCGAGGGAGTGGTAGGAGAGCACGACGATCCGGCCCCCCACCCGCAGCCGCCGGATCGCGGCGGGGAGGGCGCGCCGCCAGGCGTCCAGCTCGCCGTTGACCTCGATCCGCAAGGCCTGAAAGGTGCGCTTGGCGGGGTGGCCGCCGCTGCGTTGAGACGCGGCCGGAACGACGCGCTTGAGCAGCTCCACCAGGCGCGCCGAGCTGTCGAACGGGTGGGCGGCGCGTTCGGCGACGATGGCGCGCACGATCGACCGGGCGTATCTCTCCTCGCCGTACTCCTTGAGCAGCGCTTCGAGTCGAGCCGGTTCGTAGGTGTTGACGACGTCGGCAGCGGTGCGGCCGCCGCCCTGGTCCATGCGCATGTCCAGAGGAGCGTCGACCCGGTAGGCGAAGCCGCGGTCCGGCTCGTCCAGCTGCAGCGAGGAGACGCCGAGGTCGAAGAGCACTGCGTCGACTCGGGCCAGGCCCAATCTGCTTATGACAGAGTCGAATTCGTCGTAGACCGCGTGTGCCAGGGTAACCCGATCGCCGTGGGGTGCCAGCCGGCTGGCCGCCAACGCCAGGGCTTGCTCGTCGCGGTCGATGCCCACGACGCGGGCGTGGGGGCAGTGCTCCAGAACGGCTTCGGCGTGGCCGCCCATCCCGAGCGTGCCGTCGACATAGACCGCCCCCGGCTTGGCCAGCGCGGGTGCCAGCAGGTCCAGGACCCGGTCGCGCAGCACCGGCGTATGGCGGTGCGCCACGGTCCGGTCGGTCATGCTGGCTCCTGGTTCGGGTCGAGCGACGGCTGGGTCGGTGCTGGGTGCGGCGAAGACGGTGCGCGGGTGGTGACTGCGGTATGCCGATCGACTGGGTCGGTGCCTGCACCCAGGTCTCCCTCCGCTTGGGAACTGCTCGTGCAGCGGTGCTGGCCCTCGGCCCGACACGGGGGAAGTCGCATCGGGACGGGTCAAGCGGCTGGAGACCTCGACGCAGGTCAGGGCCGGCGCGGCGGTCAGAACACTCCGGGCATCACCTCTTCGGACTGGTCGGCGAAGGCTGCTTCGGCGGCCTCGAGGTAGTCGGCCCAGGCCTGGGCGTCCCAGATCTCGGCACGAGAGCCGGTGCCGATGACGGCGACCTCGCGGCTGAGGTTGGCGTAGTCCCGCAAGCTCTGCGGGATCGTCACCCGTCCCTGCCGGTCGGGCACGTCGTCCAGGGCGCTGGACAGGTAGATGCGACTGTGGTCCCGCACTCGCTTGACCGAGCTCGGAGCGGACTGGATGCGCTCCACCTGCTCGATGAAGACGGCCTTCGGGTAGACGAAGATGCAGTGCTCCTGGCCCTTGGTCATGACCAAGCCTTCGGCCAACTGGTCGCGGAACTTGGCCGGCAGGATCAGCCGGCCCTTTTCGTCCAGGCGTGGGTGATAGGTGCCCAGAAACATGTGGCGCCCACCTCCCCTTCTGCGCTCACTGCTGCGCTCGGATCGAACTCCGCTCGGCAGCGGTGCCCTCGGCGCCGAGTAGTCCGTCCCCACCGGCGATCCTTAGCGCCCCACCTTACTCCACAACCATCCACTTGAGGACCAATTTCCTCCCTTTCTCTCCACCATCGCCCCCCATCTCTCCCCCACGCACCCACTGCGCCGGTGAGCCCTCCCCGGACTCGCGTGAGCGCAATTCCTTCCCGCTGACGGGATCCCGACGTAGGCTCAAAGCCGCACCTGCACGCACCAGCGCTGCGGTGCTGGAGGTTGGGGGCCCCGATGCGTCCCCACCGCAGGGATGACGGAGGACTCGTGAGTCACACGCGCACCGACCTGGACGGCCCCTCGACGGCCCCGGCCATGTGCACAGCGGAGGCGCTGGCCGAGCTACGCGAAGTGAGCGCGCGGATCTTGCGCGCCGTCGAGACGGTGATCGACGGCAAGCCTGCGGTCGTGCGCACCGTCGTCACCGTGCTGCTGGCCGGCGGTCATCTGCTCGTCGAAGACGTCCCGGGCGTCGGCAAGACCATGCTCGCCAAGGCGTTGGCCCGCAGTGTCGACTGCACGGTGCGGCGCATTCAGTTCACGCCCGACCTCTTGCCCAGCGACATCACCGGCATCAGCGTGTTCAACCCCGACGTGCGGCAATTCGACTTCCGTCCGGGTGCGGTCTTCGCCAATGTCGTGGTCTGCGACGAGATCAACCGCGCCTCGCCGAAGGTGCAGTCCGCCCTGCTCGAGTGCATGGAGGAAGGTCAGGTCACGGTCGACGGCCACACCTATGGGCTGCACCAGCCCTTCCTCGTCGTGGCCACCCAGAACCCCATCGAGATGGAGGGCACCTATCCCCTCTCCGAGGCCCAGCGCGATCGCTTCATGGCGCGCATCTCGATGGGATATCCGGGGCAGGCTGCCGAGATCGCCATGCTCGACAACCACGGAGGGGTCTCGCCACTGGAGACGCTGCGACCGGTGACCGACGCGGCAACGATCGCCCGACTGGTGGCCGTGGTCCAGGATGTCTATGCCTCCCCGACCCTGCGGCGATATGTCGTCGATCTGGCCACCGCCACGCGCACCAGTCCGGCCGTGCGCCTCGGTGCATCACCTCGCGCTGCCCTTCACGTGCTGCGAGCAGCGCGAGCCCACGCCGCCCTCGAGGGGCGCGACCATGTGCTGCCCGACGACGTGCACCGGGTGGCTGCCGCCGTGCTGGGTCACCGATTGCTGCTGTCCGCCGACGCAGTGCTGGCCCGCCGAACCCCCGGCGAGGTCCTCGACGAACTCATCCGGGCCACCCCGGTGCCGGTCGGACACCGCTGAGCACGGCGTCATGGCGCGCCGTCGTGAGGTGCTGACGACGCGAGGATTCGCCTTCCTCGCGGCGGGGGTCACGCTGTTGGCCGCCGGCCTGCTGCTCGGATTCCCGGACCTCACCCGGGTCGGAGCCTTGCTCATCGTGCTGCCCGCACTGGCGATGCTCGTCGTGCAGCGTCGGGTCCCCGGTCTGGAGGTGTCGCGGGCCAGCAGTCCCGCCCGCACCAGCGTCGAGGAGCCAGTCGCCGTGACCGTCACGGTGCGCAACACGACGACCCGCAGCAGTCCGCCCCTGCTCGCCGAGGACCGGATCGACGTGCGCATGGGCGAACGTCCGCGCACGCTCTTGGGCGCCCTCGCCGGGGGCCAGGCGCGCACCCTCGCGTATGCCGTGCAGCCGACGATGCGGGGCCGACATCAGCTGGGACCGCTTTCGGTCGAAGTGCGCGATCCCTTCGGCCTGACCATCCGCCAGGCGCAGGTCGGCGACGCCAGCGACATCATGGTGCTGCCCCGGGTGCTCACGCTGCGCGGAAACCCCAGTGCCGCAGGCATGGGCGGAGTCGACGGGGACGTCCCGGCACTGATCGCTGCACTCGCCGAGATCGATCAGTCGGTGCGCGAATACCGCGACGGCGACGACCTACGCCGCATCCACTGGCCTGCGACGGCGCGCACCGGCGAGTTCATGGTGCGTCACGAGGACCGCCCTGTGCGCCGCCGGGCCACCCTCGTCCTGGACACCCGGGCCACCGGGTTTCGTGGCGAGGTGACCAGCGAGTCCTTCGAGTGGGCGGTCAGTGCCGCCGCCTCCGTGCTGCGGCACCTCGCCGGCCTCGGGTATGCCGTGCGACTGGTCACGCCTGACACGGTCGTCGAGGGGGCCGCGGCGGCGGACATCACGTCGGATGCCGGTCTCGACCTTCTCGCGGCCACCAATTTGACGCCTGCGGCCAGCCTGCCCCAGGTGCTGGCGGTGGCTCAGTCGTTGACCGCGGCCGGCGGGCTGCTCGTCACCGTCCTGGCGGCACACGATCTCGACCTCATCCGCGACGTGGCCCGATTGCGCGGTCCCGGCACGTCCGCTCTTGCGATCGTCGTGGACGCCGGTGCCGGATTCCAGGCCCCCACCGCGCTGGGCGAGCAGGCCGAGGCCGTCCTACGCGGTGCCGGTTGGCGGGTGGTCCGGGCGACCGGCCCCCTCGACCACGTGCACGGCATACCGGCCGCCTGGGCGGCACTGACCCGCGCTCCGAGCCGAGTCGGCCAGTGACCACCCCCCGCCCACATCCCGCTCTGGCCGCCCTGGCCACGGTGCTCTCACTGTGGTCGCTCACGGTGCTCGTCGAGCAGCCGGGCTGGCTCGTGGGCACCATGGGCTATCTCCTCGTCGTCGGGCTGGTCGGCTTCGCGCTGCGCCCCGTCGGCTGGGGCAGTCTCGTGGTCCTCGCGGTCCAGACCCTCGCCGTCGCCCTGGCCGCGACCTGGCTTCATGCCGGCGACACGACGTGGTACGGCCTGCCCACTCCCGCGACCCTGAGCGCCTTTCTCGACATCTTCACGCAGTTCGGTCAGACGACCTACGTGAGTGCTGCGCCGCTGCCGAGCACGCCCGCTGTGACAATCACCATGTCGCTCATCGGGGCCGTAGTCGGGCTGGTCATCGATTACATCGCGGTCGGCCGGGCGGCGGCCTCCGCCGCCGGCATACCCCTGCTCATTCCCTACCTCGCCGCGGCCGCCAACCGTTCGGAGCCGTTGCCGTGGGGCTTCTTCCTTGCTGCCGCTTTCGGTTTTCTCGTCCTGGTGAGCAGTCAGGTGCAACGCCGCTTGCGCGGCTGGCAGTCGGCCCCGGCGCAGGCGGTGCAGCCCAGCGGCAGCATCGACATCACCGATGCGGTCTCGGACGGCTTCGGTGCGTCCGCGCGCCGGCTGGGTCTGGTCGCCGTCGCGGTCGCGCTCATCGCCGGCGCCGCCCTGCCCCACCTGCCGACCCGGTATCTGCTCGACGGGTTGGCGCGGTCCGACACGGGAGTCGGTCGCACTCGGATCGGTTTCGCCTCCAGCCTCGACGTCTCCAGGAGCCTGATCGGGGGCAATCCCAACGTCGTGCTGCGCTACCGCACCTCGGCCCAGACACCGGTGCCACTGCGCGTCCTGGCCGCCTCGACCTACGACGGCAACTCCTGGAGTCGGCCGATCCCCACGCTCGGCCCGTCGGCTCGTCAGGACCTCGACGCCGGCGTCAGTCGCACCGAACACACCCTCTCGGTGGAGGATTACACGCTGGCGCCTCCGGCGCTGGCAGTCCCCCAGCCACTGGGCTCGGT